>Ga0182018_10000870_pt1 | contig 37154 bp, 34 predicted proteins | sample 812P2MmetaG_FD_120490 | JGI IMG/M metagenome (GOLD analysis project Ga0182018, IMG submission 120490) | Permafrost microbial communities from Stordalen Mire, Sweden - 812P2M metaG | ecosystem: Environmental > Terrestrial > Soil > Wetlands > Permafrost | place: Sweden: Stordalen | collected...
GTGCTGCCGCCGCTCGAAGCAGTGCCGCTGCTCGAGGTGCTGCCGCCGCTCGAAGCGGTGCCGCTGCTCGAGGTGCTGCCGCCGCTCGAAGCAGTGCCGCTGCTCGAGGTGCCGCCGCCGCTCGAAGCGGTGCCGCTGCTCGAGGTGCCGCCGCCGCTCGAAGCGGTGCCGCTGCTCGAGGTGCCGCCGCTGCTCGAAGCGGTGCCGCTGCTCGAGGTGCCGCCGCTGTTCGAAGCAGTGCCGCTGCTCGACGTGGTGCCGCCGCCGCCCGCGGATCCACCAGAACTGCCCGAGGCATCGGAGTCATTTTCAATCGCCACCGGGGCGCTGCTGCCACTGCCGCAGCCGACGAATCCGACCGTCGACGACGCGCCCAGAACGACAATCACGTGGAAAAGCCTCTCGATGTTCACGAAACGAACACTACCCCTCGACACTGGATCCGGCCATTTGCCCGGTTGGACTTGAGAGTATCCTCGACAGCATACCGTCGCGCGTCATTTCCAACTCTCGGAAGCGCGACGACGCGGTCGCCGCTCGGTGGTTCGACGAGGGGCCGTTACGCGCTTCGGCCGCGCACGAGATCGGCGGCTTTCTCGGCGATCATGATCGTCGGGGCGTTCGTGTTGCCGCCGGGAATCGTGGGCATGATCGACGCGTCGATGACCCGCAGCCCGGACACGCCCCGTACGCGAAGCTCGGCGTCGACGACCGAGAGCGCGTCTGAGCCCATCTTGCACGTACCCACGGGGTGAAAGATGGTGTTGGTGCTGCGCCGGATGGCGGCGCGCACCTCCGCATCGCTCCGCGCTTCGGCGGGAAGCCCGAGGGGCGCGCCACGGGCATGATCCTGCCGTGGAACGCGTCGGCGCCGCGCGAGTTGTTCTCGGAGCGTTTGAAGTACGGCAGGACGTCCGCGTAGCCCCAGCCGGGATTCCCCGCGTCGCGCCAGGCGTCGTAGTTGTCGCGGTGACCTCGCATGTAGATCATGTAGTTGATCGAGCTGGTGCCCCCGAGGACCTTGCCGCGTGGCCAGTGCATGCGCCGGCCGCCGAGGTGCTGCTGGGGCTCGGTGAAGAAGGTCCAGTCGAAGCGCCGCCGCCACAGCTGCCCGACCAGGCCGGGCGCGCGCACCAGCAGCGCGTCGTCGCTGCCCCCGGCCTCGAGCAAGAGGACGCGGATGGCCGGGTCCTCGGTCAGTCGATTGGCCAGCACGCAGCCGGCCGAGCCTGCCCCGACGATGATGTAGTCGTACATGCGGGGGACATCCTAGACCCGCGTCGTCGGGCCATCTCCGGGTTTCGAGCGGGCGAGCAGCCGTCCCTCGACGAGCTCGCCGCCGCAGAGCAGCAGCTCCGCGCGACGCTCGTGGTGCGAAGAACTGCTCGTCGTTAGCGAACCCGGGCTCGCAGAAACTCCCCGATCTGCTCGGTGGCCTTGGCTGCCTCGGGAGTACCGAGCAGGAGCTGGTAGACGTGCCGGTCCGGATCACGTCGATATCGAGGCGCGGCAGCCCAGAATGTCCGGGAGGTGCGAGAGACGAGGATCCATGCACGTCACCACGACGATCTTGGGGGCTGGATGCTGGGCTAGCGTTCGATCGTGCCTCTTTGCATACTCACGGTTTGCTTTCAGCGCGCTGTCGATGATGCTCATCTTGGCCTCCGCGATTTGCCTGCGTGGATTTGATTCGGTCTCTACCTTCCCGCCGCCACCGGCGTCGCACCTGACACCCGTGGCAGAACACGGTGGTGCGACCTCCCAGGACGACGCCGGACAAGCGCGTGCGGCACCGAGGACAGGGCTGCCCCGCGCGCCCATAGACGAAGAACGAGTCAGCGCGGCCGTCGCTGTATCGCTTGCGGTCAGCGAGTTCGCGCGCGATTGCGCGCCGGATGCCGCGGGCGACCGCGCGCGCGTCGGCGGGAAGGAGCAGTGCGTTGCCTGGGGATCGCGGATCGATGCGCGCGATCCACAAGCCCTCCGTCGCCAAGATGTTGCCGACACCCGCGATGACGCGCTGGTCCATGACGATCTTCTTCACCGCGCGCGGCCCCTTCGCGAGCGCTTCGGATAAGCGGCCCACGTCAATGCCGTCAGCCAAGGGATCCGGCCCCAGCGCGGTCCAGTCCGCGATGTCTTCCCGCACGGGGAGCAGGCGCCCGAAACGGCGCGCGTCCACGTAGCGCATGCTGAACGAACGACTGCGCAGGACGACATCGATCCGGGCGCGCTCGAAGCGAACCACAGGCGCGCTGATGGCGACGCGCACCCAGCCGCCGGTCATCCCCAGATGCGAGAACACCTTGCCGCCGTCGTCGAGGTCGAGGCGCAGCCACTTCCCTCGCCGCTCGACGCGCTCGAACGTCCGGCCGACGAGCGCGTGCGCGAACGCCCGCGGTGACGCTGGCCGGGACAGACGCGCGTCCTTGGTGTCAGCCGCGGTCGCGATCGCGCCGACCAGCCATCGCTTCAGATCGCACCGGGTCATCTCGACGTCGGGGAGCTCCAGCATGGCGGAGCCACTTTCCCTCGCACGCGGCGGGCGCGCTACCCGCGCCTTGAATGAAGGACGGCCGGAGGTGAAAGGCGACCGAGGGACACCTGCGGCCGTTTGGCCGATCGCCCGGGGCAACTGGGGCTCGTCGTGCAACTCCCGAGAGATCGCCGCGTACACGTGGGACACCGACGACGAAGGGTAAGGCGCGGATATGGGGTACTTCGCACGGGACGGCGACTCGTTGAGCATCGGGGCGCGATACCGTCGTTCGGACGGCGAGACTGCGGCTCATTCCCCCGAGACCGAGACTCAGCCCCCAGGTCCTGATGGCTCGCGGTGCGGACCTGAGGCAAGGAAGGCGACGAGTTGCGGAAAGGACCCGGCTCCTGAGCGAAGGGCCCCGACTCTTGAACGTCGCGGACACCCTCCTGAGCGAACGGAGCGAGCTCGGAAGCGAAGCTCACAAGGCCCCTAGCCTCCATCATGGACGAGTGAGGCGACGACGCCGGTGACCAACGTTCCATCGTGGGATCCTGACGCTCAGGTCCGCGCACCCTTTACACAGGAGCTCGCGAGTTGCGCCAATCACCGTCCCCGGGCGGAGAGCCTGTCGGACTCGTAGCGCAAGGACCTGACCCCTGATCGAAGCGCTCCGACTCCTGAGCCCCCGTCTCGCGCTCCGGAGCGAAAGGACTCGGCGGACGAGACCAACTCGCCGCGGAGCGAGCCTCGGTCCCTCGCGAGAGCAGGAGACGACCTTCACGCCGAGCTCAGGTTCCCGCGTGACGGGCCTTGGTGTCCTCGACCCGAGCGAAGCCAGCGAATCCCCATCGCAAAGGGTCCGGCGGCGTTATTCGGCGGCGGGCCCCGAAACTTGCGCTCGTTGGCTGACGAGCGGTGCTCTCCACCACGTTGACTTCGCAGCAGAAGGCCCTGGAGTTCCTCTTCTTCGACCCAATCGCTCTTCCGCAGTAAGGCACCGAGCGTCTCCGAACGTCATCGACGGAGGCTCGCGAACGCCTCTGCAATCCGGTGCGGGGCCGAGCCGCGCCCCGAGTACGCCAGCGGGAGTCCCGGAACATGGTCAACCCTTGACGCTGGCGCGGCGCCGGGCGATAGCGCCACAGGCGAGGCGCGCGCGATGGGTCACCAGATTGCGGTCAGCAATACTGACGACGGTCTCCTGTATGTCTTTTATCTAGAGAACGGTTCCCTGTCCGCGCAGGTGCAGAGTCAGCCCTTCGGGTCGCTCGGCCTCACTTCGTACGACACCTCCGCCATCACGGCACCGGCGGGCGAAGACCAGACGGACATCTTCTTCATATGCTGCATCGAGGACATGCTGCTGGCCGCCATCGACAGCAGCTTGGGCGTCGTCATCTGGTATTCCTTCTACGAAGCTCCGAATTGGCTGGCCTTTCAACCCCTCTCGGCGCCGGCTGGCGTGGCCGCGCCCGGGGTAGGCCAGAGCCCCCTCTTGCCCTTGCTCGATCTCGCCGCGGCGTGGACGCCGGGCGACGCAGGCGTGGCAGTCGTCGCCTACACAGGTGACCCGACAACACCCTCGCCGCTCTACGTGAGCTTCGTGCCGATCGATGGCTCAGCTCCCTCGGCGTGGGCACAGATTCTCTCGCTCCAAACCGGCTGGGGGTCGCCGGGCTTGCAGGCGAACGGCGGGAGCCTGATCGCCCTTGCCACCGCCCAGCAGGTCAACGTGATGGCGGTGGGCCTTTCTCTAGGACTCCCGTCACCGGGACCCTCGGTGCAGCTCTACACTAGCCCCGATCTCGTCACATGGACGGCCGCGACGGCGCCGCTGATGGGTCCCGCGACCGGCGTTGGGGTCAACTCGATCATCCTGACTGCCGGGAACCCGAATGGCCAGCTTCAGACCGTCATCTGTCAGACGCCCGGCCCTCCGAGCACGTACCCCGGACTCCCCATCGTACTCTTCGACAACTCCGCCGCTGGGGATGGATCGAGCTGGGCATCGTGGGGACAGCCCTTTGACGTGAGCTGGGTGTCGAATACCTCGGTGGCGACGGCCGTGTCAGGGGTTCCGCAGGTGCCGATCTCCGGCGTGGGCGCGGCTGCGCCGACCCTTCAAGTGCCGTTCATCGCCCAGGATGGTTTGCCGTACCTCCTCTACCAGGACTCCACCGGCGCCTGGGGGCTCTTCGGCGGCGCGCTGCCGAATGCGCTCAACGGCGGCGCCTTCAGTCAGTCGATTGTGGACGTCGCCGCCGGCAACGGCTGGCTGCTCGCCTATCGGAGACCAACCAAACGGTTGGAGCCTCCGTTTTACACGGTACCGTGCACTATGGTTTTCTATCTCGTCCAGAACATCCAGTCGCAGACGTTGGTGTCCAACGCCATCTACTGCGGCCTGCAGTACCTCGACGGCAGTTGGGGGTTCGCGGCTGCGCCGATCGATACTTGGTAAGAGGGACCCGAGGAGATAGCGGCGGCCGGCGACTTCTTCCGCTCCCAGCGGCAGCTTCGCTAGGGTGTTGTTGGCGAGGAAGGACCCCCAGCGATGATCTTCGAGCAAATCAGGAATAACGGGTGTCTCTCGTACTTGGTGGGCTGCGAGGCCCGGCGCGCAGGCGCCGTCATCGACCCCGCACTCGATCAGATCGATCGCTACCTCTCTCTGGCGGCGGAGCGTGGGATCGTCATCCGCTACGCGGTCGATACGCACACCCACGCCGATCACTTCTCCGGCGTACTCGAGCTGTCTCGAAGGCTCGGCGTTCCGGTGGTCTCGCACCGCCAGAACGTCGCGCCCTACGTAAGCCTCCATGTCGACGACGGAGAGCTCCTCATCGTCGGCAAGCTGAAGCTCCGCGTCCTTCACACGCCCGGCCACACGGACGACTCGATGTGTCTCGCCCTCCCCGACCGCATCTTCACCGGCGACACGCTGCTCATCGGGGGAACCGGCCGCACCGACTTGCCGACCGGCGATCCGGAGTCCTTGCACGACAGCCTGTTCGAGAAGCTCCTGCGAGAGAACGACGACCTGATGGTCTTTCCCGCGCACGACTACAAGGGCCAGTCGTCCAGCACGATCGGCAAGGAGAAGGCAGAGAACCCGCGTCTCCAGAAGAAGGATCGACGCGCGTTCGTCGAGGTCATGCGCGGGCTCGACCTCGCGATGCCCACCCACCTCACCGAGGCGCTCCGCATCAACCGTTCCGGTGGCAAGAGCGTGGCACAGCTCATCGCGGACGCCGCGCGAGAGACCTCGTTCATGGGGATGGACGAGGTCCGGGCGCGCATCGATCGAGCCGACGCGCGGCTGGTTTTGCTCGACGTCCGCGAGAAGGATGCCTTCGACACCGCGCACCTCCCGGGCGCCCGCCACGTGCCCCGCGGGCAGCTCGAGCTCCGCATCGACAAGGAGCTGCCCGATCCGACCGTGCCGATCCTCGCGTACTGCCAGTTCGGGATGATCTCCACGCTGGCTGCCGCGACCTTGAAGACGATGGGCTATTCGCACGTGGTCGCGCTGGACGGCGGCGTACAAGCGTGGCTCGACGCGGGCTATCCCGTCGAGGGGCGCTCGGGCCCGGCGACGTAGCGCCGGCGGTTGCACCTCGTCGCCCCGGCTGCGTAGGATTCGTGGGTGCGGTTCAGCGCGCACAGAGCGGCAGGAGACCAGTTTTCGCGCGCGTTGTGCTTCGCACTCAGCGGCACAATCGGGTGCGGCTATGGGTGGGCCCCGCAAGGACAGATACAGAACTGGGCGCACTCCCCCGCAATCTCCGATCCCGATGAGATCGAACTGGCCTTCAACGAAACCGTGAGCGGACGAGGCGCGGGGGGCAAGGTGAGCGTCTCCGACTTCGGGTTTATCGACGGTACTGGACATCAGCTTTCGCCGTACGAGCTCGTCGATCGCTACGCGCGCCGCGTCGGGCACGACGACGTAACGCCGATTCTGAGGAACAACCAGGTGTGGTGGACGGCGGGATTCGCTTCGCTCGCGATGGTCGTCGGGGGCGGTGCGGCGGCCTCCGGCAACGCCGCAGGGAAGGGCTCGACTTTGGCCGGCGACGCCGAGGCCTTTCTAATCGTCGGCGGGGCGCTGGCCGCACTTATCGTCCTCTGGGAAGCGGCGACGGACCCTCGGACGGCGGGGAAAATGACCTACACGCAGGCCCAGCGCATCGTTGCTCGCTACAATGAGCACTCGGGCGAGATTCGTCCCGCGGCTGTAACAGCGGCTACGTCCGGGCCGATGCCGTAGGCCGTCGGTCCGGCGGATCCGTCTTCGAGGTCTGGAAGGGCGGAATGCTTGGGCTCGCCGGACGATCGACGAGCCGCAGGAGGACGGGCTTCCACGCGTGGAGGGGCATCCGGCTCGGGTTGGCTCGAGCGAATCGATCGCGTGGAGGACGGTCCATCGAGGTCTGCAAGGCAGACCTTCCCTCCCTGGACGAGCGTTCGGACACGCTTCGACGGGTGCCCGACGAGCCTTAAGAGCCCGTCCATCCACGCGTGACCGGGGGCTCTCGAAGAGCTGCCTGCCGGGTCGACCACGCCTTCGATCACGACCTTCTGCGCCTGTCTCCCCTGTCCGCCAGCCGTCGTAGGTCGGTCTCCAGGGCGTGACCGCCATCCCGTCCAGGGGTGGAGGCCTTCCCATGCACGCCGTGAAGGTGGGTCGACGAGGGAAGGCGGGGCTGCCTACGAGAGCTCGACGGCGATCCTCTCTCGCGCTGCCTTCCCGGGTTCCAGCCCTGGAAGGGTGTCCTTGCGGCGTGAGCATTTTTCTCAACTACTTTGTTCGAGAGCACCTTCATCAACGGTCATTAGAAGGTGGGGGGTCGATGCGGAGCACGGGGCTCCGCTGGAGCCTCGTCGAGCAGAAGCTCGTCGAAGGCATGAGCAAGCACGAGCAGACGTGAATGCGGCGCGGGCCAACTGGCAGAGCATGATCAAGGCGGACAGGGAGCAGCGCGATAAGGTGAAGGAGTTCATGCAGGTGTTGAGGCAGGCGCTGCTGGTGGCCTTCGCGGGCTTGGCCGAGACGCTCGAGGACTTCGGGCTGACGGTGCGCAAGGAGCTTTGCGGATGGGCCGTGGTGACTTGTCGACCGCGATCCCTGATCCGCTGCTAGGGTCAGAAGCCGTGAGGCGAAGTCACGACAAAGTCTGGCGTCTGAGGTCTTGGCTGGCTTGCGGGTACCTCGCCGCCTGCGGAGGGACAGCGTCCGTGTCGCCTGACGCCTCGCCGCTGCCCGCTGATGCTTCAGGGTCTACGAGCGCACCAGACGCGACGGTGTCCGGCGCGGAAGGCGGTGCAGCGGCCGAGGCCTCGGCGCAGGACGCCACAACGCCGCCCCCCGGTGATTCGGGGGCAAGCAACGACGTCTCCGACGTGGGAGCGGGGGACGACGATGCCTCGGAACAAGCAGACGCACCGCCACCCTCTACGGCGGTCGAGACATGCGAGGCCGTTTGGCCGCAGCCCGACGGGGTATTTTTCGACACGTCTGCTCCCCAAGGGGTGCAGATGGTCGTCGACGCGACGGGAAACGTGTACCTCGCACTCAGCTATGGCGGCATCAGCTACAGCGGCAATCCTTCGCCGTCCGCCCCTCCTCCCGCTCTCGGTGTGAGCAATCTGCCCGGGTACCCGCTCGGTCTCGCCCTCGTCAAGCTCGACGCCGCGTGCAATCTCCTCTGGGCGCGCGAGCTCGGCACACCCGACGTCAACACGGGATTCATCCAGAGCGTGGGCCTCGCGGTCGATTCCGCGTCGAACGTGACGATCCTTGGCTCTTTCAGGGGCCCAGTGGATCTCGGTGACGGCACCGTCATGAGCGAGACGGATGCGGCGCCCGTCTTGTCCAATGCGTTTCTCATACGACTCGATGCGACCGGCGCCCTCGTCTTCCGCGACGTTTTCGAGTCCGACGCCGGTTTCGTCAGCCCCGTCGGCACTCCCGCCCTCGCGGTCAGCCCTGCTGGGATCTCGACGATTCTCGTGGGTGCCCTGGGCAACGTCTCCTTTGGACCCCCTGCACCGGACGACGCCGGTGACGCCAACGCGGCGGGTGACACCTACGACGCGGGGCGTTCTGCGCCGGCGACGCAGTTCCTCATCCAGCTGGACACGATGGGACGCGTGTTGCAAACCTTGGCGCCGCCTTCCTCAGCGCTCGGCGTGTTGGTGGGTGCGGACGGGACGCTCTGGGCGCAGGGGAGTGCCACGTGGGATGGGGGCGCTGGACCGGTTCTCATGCACCTGTCGGCTTCAGCCGATCCCATCTGGTCGGTGCCAGCTCCCGCCAGCACGCTCCTCGCGGTGGGAGGTCCTGGCGTGGTCGCCTTCGACAACGGGTACCAGGCCACCGAGGGACTGTGGGCATACTCATCGGACGGGACGTTGCTGTGGAGCCGTCCGCCCTCAGCGTATCCTATCGACACCGCGAATCAGTCGATGGCCATCGACTCGAACGGGAACATCATCGTGGGCGGGTTGCTCCAGGGCACCACCCAAACCTCGGCGGATGGGTCCACCACGACGACGTCCTCGCCCGCCGGGATCGGCTACGAGACATTCGATTCGATGGGAGTCCTCCAGTCTGTTCGCGTCTTCGACGACCAAGACGCCGATGTGGGGTCTGAACGTTTCCTGGCTCTGGGAGTCGACCCGACAGGTCACGTCATCGTCGCGGGCACCAATCAGGGCCCGGGGGGCTGGAACACGACGAGCCTGTTCGTCGCCAAGTTCGCGCCGTCTCCGTAGGTGTCCTGGCTACCTGAGCCATCCACGGATGGTTCGCCTCCCGGGCGTCGCGCGTACGGGCCTACCCGCGCTGCCGCACGGGACGCCGGAACAGCGGAAGGATCTAGTGAAGATCGTGTGCCAAGTCGCCCTACGGCCAGCGCCTGACACAGCGAGGGGAGAAGGCGGCGGCGCCGCTCCCGAGGTGAGGCGCACCTCCGCATCGTATCAGGGTATCTTCTTCGGCACCGTGACCGACGACCACGCCCACCTTCTGGAACGTGCGCGCCGTCGGGTGGGGACGTCGCTTCGTCGCGGCAAGTATGCGCTCACAGGTCTACTCGGCGTCGGCGCGATGGGCGCTGTCTACGAGGCCGTGCACCGAAACGGCATGCGCGTCGCCATCAAGCTGCTTCACGAGGAACTCTCTCAGAGCGAGATGCTGCGCGCCCGCTTTCTGCGCGAAGGCTACATCGCCAACAAAGTGCAGCACGCTGCGCTCGTACGGGTGCTCGACGACGATGTCGACGACGACGGTGCCACGTTCCTCGTTATGGAACTCTTGAAAGGAAACACCCTGACGACGGAATGGGAGGCGAACGGTCGCGTCCTCGCGGCAGGGCGCGTCGTCGAGATCGCGAACGCGCTGCTCGACGTGCTCGAAGCCGTCCACGCTCACGGAATCATTCACCGGGACATCAAGCCGGACAACATCTTCTTCACCCTCGAACGGCAGCTCAAGCTCCTCGACCTCGGCATTGCGCGGCTTCTCCATGAGGAGCGAATGACGGTGAGCGGACAGATGATGGGCACGGCCGAATTCGCGGCCCCCGAGCAGGCTGGGGGGCGCATTCGCGAGATCGACGGGCGCACGGACCTCTACTCCGTGGGTGCGCTCATGTTCATGCTCCTGTCGGGTCGCGAGGTGCACGAAGCTCGAACTTCGATGGAGGGCATGATCTTCGCCGCGACCCGTCCGGCACGCTCGCTCCGCGACGTCTGGCCGGGGGTGCCCTCGGCGCTCGCGCAGGTGGTGGACGTGGCGTTGTGCTTCGAGAAGGAGCGACGCTGGTCGTCGGCCGCCGAGATGCGCATCGCGCTTGGGCACGCGGCGCGGTTCGTGGACGGCCTACCGCCGGCGCCGAAACCTCCGCCGCAGGCGCCCTTGATAGGACCAATGGGGACGGTGATCATGGAATCCAGGCCGCCCCCGAGCGAAGAGCCGGTGCCGCTCGTCAAACCGGGACGTCGTCGATAAAAGCGGTTCTTGGAAGGTGCCAGTTGCGGGCACGCCCAACACGGCCTTCTCATCCGTCGAAAGACGTACCCTCCGAAGGAGGTTGGGGGCCTCGGCTACGCCGTCGTTCTCGTTAGGGCTGCCAATGCAGGTCAATCGCGGTTACCAGGTCGCCGGTCCACGACTTCGAAGCGAACTGAGCCAACACGTCGTGGGCGCCGGCGACCTGCAACAATCGCTCGAAGAAGCCGAGAGTTTGCCACGCCGCCGCCTCCTCGGCGCGCGGGCTCATGCCGTACGCCACGAGCACCGAGGCTTCGCCGTCGTTGAGCACAGGGACTTCGAGTGCGGAAAAATCGAAGAAGCTGCTCCGCAAGACCCGGAAGCGCATGAGCGTATCGCAGGGGTCGCCGGGAGCCACGAGGTTCTCGTGGGTAACACAGAGCCAATCGATTTGGGCGCGGCCCCATGCCTGGACGACCTGCATGTCGCTCGATATCTCGGCGAGGATGGCAAGGCCCATGCGCTCGAAGGCGTCCATTGGGTACCACGCGTCGGTCTGGACACGTTCGCGCAGAAGAGCAAGGTCCTCGGGCCAGAGGTGGCGTGACCAGTCGACGTCCTTGCGCGAGCGCAGCATACGCACATAGTCGACGAACAGCGTGCCTTTGACTCTCCTCACAACCGGCCAGCATCCAACGTATCAGGAGTGCGGCGCTCACGCTTCTTTCACGCTGTCAAGGAAACGGCGTGGTCGTTCGTTCGGGCCCGGGCCCGACAACCTCCTCTGCCATCGTCACCCTGGCCAGCCCCGGGAAGAGGATCGGTGACGACGCCTACATTACCGGCTACCTCGATGTCGACCGGGCCGATGGCTCGCGCATCGACCGGCGCGGTGGCGCCGCTACCGCGAGACACCGCTGCTCATAGGCAAATGTTGTGAGCCGGCATTCCGCACTTGTGCTGGATGCCTCGCGACGAGCAGTCCATGCACTTCTGGCCGAACTGCCCGCATACGGTGGTAGTTGTGCCCGGCTGACAGGCGCCGTTGCTGTCGCAGCAGCCGCTATTGCACGTACGCTGAGTGCACGGCGCGCTCGAGCCTGAGGAGCTTCCCGACGACGTTCCCGAGGAGCTGGAAGTGCTGCCGCCGGAACTCCCGGACGCTCCCGAGGAACCACCCTCGTCGTCCGCTGCGCTGTCTTCGTTCGCGCCGGCGGCGTCACCTACCGCGCCGCCGCCACCGCTCGTTCCCCCGGAGGGCGCAGCCAGGTCCGTCGGCCCACCGCTTGCGCACGCCGTGCTTGCGAGCAGCAAGACAAGCGCGAGGGCCGGTGTCCTCACTTGGCCACAAGGGCTACTCTGAGAGTGGATCGTTGCCACGCCCGCCTCCACAAAGACGGTACTCGTACCGGAGAAATCTGGCCTGTCACAGCGCCCAACGGAGACCGAATGGTGACGAGGAAGCAAGGTCGCCAGCGTGGTGTGGCAGCGAGAGCATGCGGCGGCCCTCGGCAAGGGGCTCAACGAGGCTGCCGGGAGGCGAACAGCTCGCCTCAGGTGTTCAGCACTGGCACCGGCTCTACGGCGAGGCGGAGATCGAGCTTTACGTGGGCGATGGATCGGGCGCACGCGCGCGTCGACCGCGCCTGCAGGAATATTTCTCTCTCATCGTATTTCGCGGCAGCGCCGCCCTCATCTGCACAAACACTGGCCTTATCGGACTATTGCTTACGGGCTGCCGCGCGGTATCAGAGTTAATCCATATGGCACTGTTCGGGGTGGTGTTGACGCGACGGTTGCACCTCCTGGCCGCAGCGGGCGCAACCATCGTTGCCATGGCGGCAGCGTGCGGATCGCACAAGGCCGGCTCGGGCTTCGGGGACAACGGCCCCGGCGGTCCCTCGGGCGACGACGGAGGCCCCTCGCAGGATTCGGGCTCGGGCTCGCTCTTCTCGGAGGACGGCGGCGCGGGCTTCATGCTCCCTCCCGGAAGTGACGGGAGCAGCGGGGGCGGCGGCGCCAGCGGCGGGGGAACGCCGATGACCACGATGATCGACCAGTGCTCCGCCGGTACGCCGAGCGGTCTGACGGCCGCAGACGTCAGCGCGCTGCTCGCGGGCGGTAGCGCAGGCAGCCTGCGCTACCTCTATCCGTACTCCGGCACTGTGTTCCCGCGCGGCCTCATCGCGCCGACACTGATGTGGGACCCTTCTCCTGCCGATTACGTCTACGTCCATATCAAGTCGACGACCTTCGAATACAAGGGGTGCCTGGCCCCGACCGCGACGGGCCAGGTCGAGATTCCGCAGTCCGTGTGGACCAGCGCGTCCGCCCAGACGAGCGGCGCCTCGGCGCCGTTCTCGGTCTCGCTCACCCTCATTTCGTCCGGCACGGTGACCGGGCCGATCACGGAGCCCGTTGTCATCGCCGCGGCGACTCTCTCCGGGTCCGTTTACTACAACAGCTACACGACCAAGCTCGTCTCGACGGGAGGCGGCGCGGTGCTCCGGATCATCCCCGGGCAAACGGCGACGCTCTTCCTCGGCTCGAACGGGTGCACCGCGTGCCATTCGGTTTCGGCGAACGGCGCGCGGATGGTCGCCGATCCGTACAACGCGCTCAACAACGGCGGCGGGGCGAGCTACGCGCTGACTCCCACCGTCGGCCCGAATCCCGCCCCGATCACGTCGAACATCCCGAACGGGACTTTCGTCGGGATGTATCCGGACGGCACGCTCTATCTCGGAAATGCCCATCCAGACGACGGGCTCGGGGGTCCACGCGCAGGCAATCCGGGATACGCGGGCCCCGTGAATGCGGGCCTCTTCGAGACCGACACGGGCAATGCGGTCGACGCCGGCATCCCGACCACTGCGATGACGCCATCGTTCTCGCCGGACGGAACGCTCCTCGCGTTCAACGACTGCGCGATCGCGAACGGGGGCGGTCTCGCGACGATGAAGTTCGCCAGCTCGACGCGGACGGCGACGGGCTACAAGCAGGCGTTCCAGGTCACAGGTACGACGACATACCCCGGGTGGCCGTTCTTCTTGCCCGACAACGGCGGCGTCGTCTTCGCCATCGGCAACCAGGCCGACTTCTCGGGCGGCGGCATCGGGCTGGGACTCATGGGCGGCACCTCGACCGCAACGAGCGATCTTTACGTCCTCGACCTCGCGAGCGGCACCTCGACGATCTTGGCGCAGGCGATGGGCTTCAGCTCCAGCGCGGCCGCATCGTCGGGCACGACGTATCTGCCGTACGGCGCGACCGAGCTGCACCACAATTTCTATCCGACGGTATCCCCTGTCGCGGCGGGCGGGTACTTCTGGGTCTTCTTCGACTCGTACCGGTACTACGGCAACAACGGCCTCCAGAGGCAGCTCTGGGGCACCGCCGTCGACGTGGAGGCCTCCAGCAAGTACACGACCGACGGCAGCCACCCCGCGTTCTATGTCACGGGGCAGGAGCTTGGCACGGGCAACCACCGGGCGTTCACGGCGCTCGACCCATGCCACGCCAACGGCGCGAGCTGCACGTCCGGCTACGACTGCTGCGGCGGGTTTTGCACCAACGGAGTCTGCGGCCTGCCCGCGCCCCGGTGTTCGAACACGGGCGAGACCTGCGCGTCGGGGCACACGTGCTGCGACACGACCGAGCAGTGCATCAACGGATTCTGTTCGCAGGTCATTCAGTGATCTGGCACGCCTCCGTATTGCCCTAAGCGACGCTCTACCCGCGCTGCCGCACAGGACGCCGGAACAGCGGGAGGATCGGCAAAGGAGGTGCTGCCTGCTCGAGAGGCAGCGGGGCGACCTGAGCGGGCCTTCGATCGTCATCGTCATCGCCGTCGGACGCGTGCTCCAACAAGTTCTTGGTCAAGTGGTCGACTCTCGTCGAGGATTCACTCGCGGCGTGCGCCCAGCTCCCATCGACGTGCCCGCCCGCCGAGAAGCCGTGCCCACCGCCTCCTGCCGCTAGGTGCCCACCCCCACCCCCACCTCCTCCTGCCAGGTGCCCTCCGCCACCCCCGCCGCCCCCGCCTCCTCCGCCGCCCTTCGCCCCAAGAATCACGACCACCACCACGACCGCGACCAGGGCGGTCACGAGCACCACGGCACCGAACGTCTTCAGCCCGTCGAAGTTGTCGACTTCGACGCCTTCGACATCGGTCCACCACAGCGCGAGCTCCTGCGCGCCGTCGCCCGCGCAACGCGCGACGACCTCCTCGTTGACGCATAGATCCCGGCCGTCGACCTGCTCGGTCCATAAGCCATCGTGGAGAAGAAAGCGGAGCCTGCTGTTTTCGCCAATGTGCAGCCGATGACCCTCGGGCGTCCTGACCACCAGCTCGCCGGCACGACCGGGGACCCGAAGGGCCGTCGTGGCAGAGCCATCGAGCAACGTCGTTGTTCGGCACCCGGCCACCGCGACGCACAGCGCCGGCACCAGGAACCAACGCGAAAACCTGCCAGGTCGCCCGAAGGCCATGATGCCAGCCGTCGCAAGAGGCGTACCGTCAAACGAGAGCGCCCCGTGGGACCAAAGACCCGGGGGGATCTCATCGGATTGCGCGGCTCGATGGGGGTGGACGACACCGTTCGGCGCCGACGTCGAGAACTCGAGTTCACGACTCCAAATCCAGACACGAGGTCCCCCGCGGCGACGGATAAGACCGCGCGAGGTCGAGGCGGCCTCCGCCGCACGGCTCACGCCGACGGACGCAATGCCTCGTTCACCTTGGAAAGAAGGTCACGCCAGCCGGCTTCGCGAAGCTGCGGACCGTCGGAGCGATCGAAGAACGCCGCCTGCTCGGTGAAGAGAAGGCGTGTCCCGCCGTCGCCCGTGGACGACAGCTCCACTGTGGCCAGGGACGACGACATGCGGCGGTCGCCGACCAGCATCGCGTAGGCGAAGACGATGCGTTGGTCGGGCACGATGTCGAGGTAGACGGTATCATTGCCCATCTTGGTGCCGGGCGGTGGTGCGCCAGGGGGACCGCCGGTGAAGACGAAGCGGCTCGTCTCGTACCCGCCGACACGAAAGTCCGAGGTGTACTCCTCAGCGGCAGTTCCCCTCCCGTCTAAAAACCAGCGGCGCTTGAGTGCCGGGTCAGCGAAGGCGGCGAAGACCCGCGCTGGAGGTGCGGGGTAGCTGCGCTCGATGGTGAACGTGCTGTGCAGGACAGGCCGCTCGGTCATGATCTCTCCCTCCTTCTCTTGCTTGGTGGCGATGGTTTCTGCGGCTTGTCGTCATCGGCGAGCACTTCGCCCAAGCGGTCGAATCGGCGCTCCCAAAGGGCGCGGCGCTCGCCGAGCCAGCGCTCGGCGACGTTCAGTCCGCGCGGCTGGATGCGACACGTCCTCACGCGCCCGACCTTCTCGGTCCGGACGACACCGCTCTCTTCGAGCACCTGGAGATGCTGGACGATCGCCGCCAAGGTGAGGTCGAACGGTTGCGCTAGGTCGCTGACCGACGCGGGTCCGGCGCTCAGCCGCTCTACCAAGGCCCGACGAGTGGGCTCCGCGAGAGCGTGGAAGACCCGATCGACGGCGGCATTGTTTAGCATCGGCTTGAGTATTGGGTGATCCCCCTCAACTGTCAAGTGATGGCTTTAGTGTTCGGAGGCGACGCGCTCTGCTCGCCGGCCCCGATTCATGATCGAGGAGATCTGTGCGCCGGATCGAGCGGGCACCGTCGTCTGCCGACCGTTGCAGCCGCGCCGGAGCGCTCCTAGGGTCGCGCAACTAGAGGAGGTGCTCGATGGCCACTGCGATTGTCACTGCGGGCGCGGGAGCACGCGGGGCGTACGAGGCGGGCGTGCTCTCGGTGGCGCTGCCGACCCTGCTCGCGGAAGGAGAGAGGAACATCGTCCTCGTGGGCACGAGCGCGGGTGCTCTCAACACGGCCATCGTGGCGGGCGCGGCTCAGCCAGGGGGAGACCCAACAGGAAAGCTAAGACACGCCTGGTTCACGCTCGACGTGGATCAAGTGTTCACGTTAAACTGGCGCTCGATTCTGGCCTCTGGCATCGATTTCGTCTTCAAGCGTGCACTTCACAATTACGCGCTATTCAATACACATCCGCTCCGGAAGACGGTGACGACGGGCGGTGCCGTAACGTGGTCCACGTTCAACCAGAACTTCGAGGATTCGAGCTGGCTGAAGGTCGCCGGCGTCGTCGCAACGCAAGCCTCGAGCGGTCGCAGCACTGTCTTCGTGCAGGGAATGGGCAACGAGTTGCCCCAGAACAACCAGGCACGCGGCATCGACTATGTGAACGCCAGCCTGGGACCCGGCCATGTGCTGGGGTCGGCCGCGATCCCGTTCTTGTTCCCGAGCGAAAGTGTCGATGGTCATGGGTGGTTCATGGACGGCGGCGTCCGTCTGAATACACCCATCGCGCCCGCGGTCGACATCCTCACGAAGCTCTGGCCCAATGAGCCGAAGCCGCACCGGATCTTGATCGTCTCGACGGATCCGGATCCCGAGCCTCCTCCCGGTACGACTCCGAATGGTTCCGGCGCCGCCTCGCGAACTACGGCGCGGGCGATTGCGGCCGGCCAACCCGACATCATCGATGAGGGGGCGACCATCATGTACTCGATGTTCGTTGATCGCGTCGCCGAGGACGTCCTCTCACTGCGTCGTGTGAACGCCATCGTCGCGGCCAGCGCGGGCACGCCGACCGGTGTGCCTGGTCACTTGGCCAAGGTGAAGGACATGCGAGTTGGCAACCGTGCAGGGCAGCCCTTTCAGACCATCGACCATTGCTACGTGGGTCCCACGTCACGAGGGCAGATCGCAGGAGCCGCGGGCAGGGCATTCGCGTCGCACCAGAAAAGTTGGTCGGGTTCGATGTTCGCCCGACGTCGTCTCGACGTGGTCAGCCGGGCGCTCGCAAACAGGGGACAGAGTCACGACGAGATTCTGAGCTTCATCCTGTTCGACAAGGGGTTTCTGAAGGAGCTGTTCGAGATGGGTGAGGGTCACGCCAAGAGCGTCCTTAAGAGCGGAATACCCTGGAGGAGCTAGGACGCCGGACGATCCCATCCGCCGGCGGGATCGATCCCCTCGTCAAGCAGGGAAAGGACGGCCGGCGCCCGGAGCGCCGCTCACGAGGGCGGATCGCCGCGCGACGTGGCCAGCACTTGTTTCGCCGCCCGCTGCCCGCTCGCGATGGCGCCGTGGACCGTCGCGTTGCGCCCGTCGGACTGAGTGGCCTCGCCCGCGAAGAAGAGCGTCGAATCGACCGGCGCTGAGAGCTCGGTGCCCGCGTGGCGACCGCCGACGCCAGCGTAGCTGTACGCGCCGCGCGCGAAGGGATCGCTCAGCCAGTCGTGGCAGAATCCGCCACGGAGCTCCCCGCGCAGCCGGCTCGCAGGCACGCCGAGCGCGGCGCCTAGCCCCTCGAGAGCCGCCCCCACGCGCTCGGTCTCGCCGAGCGTTGCAAGCGCCAGCGCGTGGCGGCCACCGGCCCAGCCCGTGACCACGGGCCGTGGCGCAGGGTGGCTGATCCACCACCCGGGGAAGGGCGGCTCGCCCGTGAAGAGGAAACCGTCCCGCGAGAACGCATCCCGGCCTGCCCACGCATCGTGCTCGAACTGCAGACTGACGCGGGCGGCAGCGCCCATCTCGAGCCGGCGAAGGGCGTCTTCCATGCCGGGGAGCCGCGGGGAGAAGTCGATCGCGCCCGCCTTGAGGACGCCGAGCGGTACGGTCACGACGAGCTGCGGTGCCGTGAACTCCGCTCCCGCGGCCGTGTGAACGACAGCGTGACCTTGCCGCCAGGCGATGGCGGTGACGACGGCACCGAGCTGCACGGTGCACAGCTCGCGGACCGCCCGCTCGAACAGGGCCGTGACCAGGCCGTCGTAGCCACGAACGAAGCGAAACTGCCGCTCGGCGCCCGGCCGCTCGTCCGCCGCGGTGTTGTCGAGAAGCGACTGCACGCTGATCTTCGCCGGATCGGCGGCGTGGTACCCCTCGACGAGCCGCAGGCCGCGCGCCTTGATATCGGAATCGACGTCGACCCGGTCCACCAGGTGCTGGAACGACTCTTCGTCGCCGCCCGAAGCGTGCGCGAGCAGCGTGTCGATGGCGGAGAAGGAGTTCGTGCGGGGGGACGAGCCGCCCCGAGGCGCGGGTGCTGCGCTTCGATCCGTCTCGCGCAGCGGCAGTCCCGCCCCGACCGCCACGCCGAGGATCTCCTCGACCGCCCCGTGCACGAACTCGGCGCCGAGCTCGACGGGACCGTCGGGCGTGTGGTGCGTCATGATGCGGCCGCCGAGCCGCCGGCGCGCCTCGAGCAGCAGCACCCGCAACCCGGCCGCGGTGAGGTCGCGCGCGACCGCCAGGCCCGCCACCCCCGCGCCGACGACGATGAGGTCGGGCCCCCTCATGACCGCCCTGGACGCCGATCCTGGCCCATGAAAGCGTGAGGGTGGACGCCGTGACGCTCGAGCAGCTGAAGTCCGCCGACGGAGAGCCCTTCCGGCAGCTCTTCGCGATCTACGCGGCCTCGATCAGTCCCCGCGAGCAGAAGCCAGAGGACTGGCTTCGCGCGATGGTCGCTGCCCCCAAGTACCACGTCTGGATCGCGCAGGACGCCGGCCGCGTGCTCGGCTTCAGCATCCTGTTCGTGCCGCCGGGCGAGGGCTTCGCGCTGCTCGAGTACATGGCGGTGGCGCTCGACAAGCGCGGGCACGGATTCGGGGGGACCCTGTTCCGGCGGACGGTCGAGTATGCCGTGACGCCCGAGGGCGCCGGGCTGCCCGTCCTGCTCGAGGTCGACTCGGACCGCGAAGCGTCGAGCGACCGGGCGGTGCGCACGCGCCGCATTCGTTTCTACCGGCGCCTCGGTTGCGTGAAGATCGCCGGCCTGCGGTACCTCATGCCGCTGCGCGGAGTCGGTCCGGTGCCCGAGATGGACCTCTTCGTCCACCGGGCGGTGCCGCCCGCCCTCCTGGTCCGCGGCGATCTGCAGCGCTGGCTGCAGGCCATCTACCGGGACGTCTACCACGGTTCGCCGGACGATCCGTGCATCGCGCAGATGCTGCAGCCGTTGCCCGATCCGGTGCTCGTCGAATGACCGATAGACTGACCCCGAGAGGAAGGGCGGCATGGCCACAGAAGCCGACATCGTGACGGCGTGGACCAAGGCGGAGGTGGTCGCCACGGCCCTGGGGTCGATCGGCATCGTTCTCACTCTCTTTTACTCGGCGTGGAGCTTCAGGACCACCCTCCGGGAGGGGTACTACGCCGAGCTCGATAGGGTCTATTTCGAGCTGCTCAAGATCGGGCTCGAACGGCCGTACCTGCGGGCCTCCGTGCCTCCCGACGACCCCGGCAAGGCCAGCGAGTACGACGCGTATGCGTTCATGGTGTGGAACTTCCTCGAGACGGTCGTCGACCGCTGCGACAGCATGTCCAAGCCGACTGCGCGAGCCACTTCGAGCCTGCGCGAAACGTGGGATCCCATCGTCGCGACCGAGTGCGCCCTGCACCGGTCCTGGTTCGACAAGCCGGAGAACCAGCGCAAGTTCAAGGAGGGCTTCTGCAGCTTCATCGAGAAGCGGTACCCGGCGGCCCGCGCCGTCGGCCAGTAGCTCCTCCTTGTAGATGGTCGTCCCGACTAATTGAGCCTGGCCACCGCGAGCCTGGTCTCGCCCACACGGACGTTGACGACGACGGACTTGGTCGAGCCGCCGTCCGGATGTCGAAACGTCACGGTATGCGACCCGGCGCTCACCGAGACGCGCAAGCGCGGCGTGCTGCCAAGCGACTTGCCGTCGAGGAGGCACGTCGAAGCCGGAATCGAGTTGATATTCAGGTAACTATCGCGACGCTCTTCCCCGCCCGACGGTGGTAAGGCCTTCGGCGCAGGCGGCGCAGGCGGCGCAGGCGGCGCGGGCGCCGGGTAGGCCGGAAGGCCGGGTGTCGCGCTCGGATCGTGCGTGGGCACGGCCGATACGGGCGTTGCGGTCGACTTCGGCTCGAGCGTGACCGTGTATGTCTTGGCAGCCATGCCGTCGTCGAAGCCGATCGGCTGGCTGTAGTCTTGGTAGCCGGCCTTGGTCGCCTCGAGCGACCAGGGCTTCGAGGTGTCGATGTCGACCGAGATCGGCAGCAGCAGCAGCTCGCGCCGATCTGACCCGCTCACGATGAAGACGCGCGCGCCGGGGGTGCCGAGCCTCACGGCAACATTGCCCTTGACGACCTTGAGGCTGATCGTGCCGAGGTCTTGGACCTTGTCGCGCTCCACGGTCACGTGCCGCAGAATGGGCTCGTATCGCTCCGAGCCGGCCAGACGGATCGTGTGGTCCCCGGGTACCAAGTCGCGCAGAACCTGAGGCAAGGGCCCTGTCTCCTTGCCGTCGACGGCGAGCGTCACGCCATCCTGCGAGGTGCTGACCTTGATGCCGGACTCGCTCGGCGAGCCCACGATGAAATTGACGGCCGTCGAGTGCCTTGACGCGACCGCTACCGCCTGCGCGACATGGACCTCGAAGCCGTCGGCGATGACTTTGACTTCGTGCAAGCCCTTGTCGCACGGCACGTAACAGGGCGCGGTCGTACAGGGAGCCCTTTCGCCGTCCACGAAGACCTCGAGGCGGTTGACGGGACCGCCACGCGAGTCTCTCGCGTTGACGACGATCTTCCCTTGGCCCGGCCTGCTCTCGAAGGCGATCAACGCCAGCACGGCCGCAGCCGCCAGCGCCGCCGCCACGCGCCAGGGCCGGACCCCGAGACGTGGCAGAAGCGTCCGAGCCTCGTTCGCGCGAACGAGCGACGCCGGGTAGGCGGTCGGCGGCAGCGACGCCGCAGGCAAAAACGCCCAGGGCACGTCGAAGCCGCAAGGCGGCAAGGACGCCGGGCCGACCCTCTTGAAGATCAGCGTGGACCTGTCGGCGACGTCCGTTACGTCGTCCTCGTTCTCGTCTTCCCAGTCTGCGTCGACGCGCGGGTTCGCACGCGACAAGCTCAGTTGCATCCCCGAAGACGCGCGCGAACGCCAAGGAGCCACCCTTTGCCGGAGTCCCCCCGCTTCGCCCTCTTGGTTCTGAGCCATCGGCCACCTCCACGGCGCAGCATAGCCTCCACTCTCACAACTTCACCCACAACCTCCGGCCTGCTCGTAGAACACCCGCCAGCCTCCACTGCACACCTGCTCAAGTGTTCTGCCATTGCGGTCTGAATCCGGTGCGCGAATCACTCCCGACGCGCGGATCCGAACCGGTCTTCGGGCGCGCCGCGGTAGCCAAGCAGGTATGAATCTCAGAATGGCTACTCGCGTTGCAGCCGCGGCAATGATCGCGTTCGCGCTGGGGTGCTCCAGCTCCGCTGAAGGTCCACACTCCGGCATGTCCGCCGATGCGGGCGATGGCTCGATGGGTTCGCCGGACGGCGCTTCCTCGGCAGCCTCGGACGCGGGAACGCCTCCGGGCACCGACCAGGACGCCGAGGGGAATGGTCCGCCGGCCGGCACCGCTGGCAACAACTGCCCGCCGAGCTGGACGACCACCCCCGCTTGCGGTGGGGGGTCATACGATGCGGGGGTCCCGGACTTCGGCCCGAACGTCATCGTCTTCACGCCGTCGATGCCGATGTCGACGATTCAAAACCAGCTCGACACCATTTACGCGAAGATGGATGCCGATCAGTTCGATGATCTCGGGTACGCGCTCCTCTTCATGCCCGGTCAGTACAGCCTCGACGTACAGGTCGGCTTCTACACGCACGTGATCGGGCTCGGCGAGTCGCCCGACGACGTGACGATTACGGGCGCGGTTCGGGTCATGGCCGACTGGCTCGGCAACGACAACGCGACCCAGAACTTCTGGCGGACGGCGGAGAACCTCGCCGTGGTCCCGACGGCTGCCATCGACGACGGAACGGACATCTGGGCGACCGCGCAGGGGACCGCGCTAAGGCGGGTTCATGTCCGTGGATCCATCGCGCTCTACGACGACGGCGGGTGGGCAAGCGGAGGGTTCATCGCCGACTCGAAGATCGACACCCAGATCACTTCGGGCAGCCAGCAGCAGTACCTGACGAGAAACGTGGATCTCACGAACTGGCAAGGGTCGAACTGGAACATGGTGTTCGTGGGCGATGGTCAGCCGCCCTCGGGAACGTGGCCGCATCCTCCGTACACCGTCGTGAACGCGACTCCTGTGGTGCGTGAGAAGCCGTTCCTTTACGTCGACAGCGGCGGCAACTACCTCGTGATGGTGCCGGCTCTCAAGACCAACGCCACCGGCTCGAGCTGGGGCGCCGACGCTCCCGGGAGCCCGGTGCCGCCAGGGAGTCCCCTATCGATCGACCGCTTCTACATCGCGAAGCCGACGGTGGATACGGCGACGACGCTGAACGCCGCGCTCGCAGCCGGCAAGCATCTGCTGCTCACGCCGGGCGGCTATTCGCTCGATGGCCCGATAGAAGTGACGCAGCCGAACACGGTGGTGATCGGCATCGGCCTGCCCGTCCTCACCCCCACGAACGGCACGGCCGCCTTGACCGTGGCGGATGTCGACGGCGTGACCATCGCGGGCTTGTTGATCCAAGCGGGAGCCAAGAGCTCCCCGACGCTGGTCGAGATGGGGAGCCCCGGAAGCTCGGCCGACCACTCGGCCAACCCGACAGCGCTCTTCGACGTCAACTGCAGGATCGGCGGGTACATCGCGGGCACGGCCTCGGTTTGCTTCACCATCAACAGCAACGATGTCATTGACGACGACAGCTGGCTCTGGCGCGCAGACCACGGAACGGGGGTGGGCTGGACCGCGAACATGAGCAACAGCGGCATCGTCGTGAACGGCGACGACGTGACGGCGTACGGGCTCTTCTCCGAGCACCACCAGAGCTTTCAGGCGCTCTGGAACGGCAACGGCGGCTCCGTGTACTTCTACCAGTCCGAGATGCCGTACGACCCGCCGAACCAAGGGGCGTGGATGGAATCGCCCAGCGAGGACGGATACGCGTCTTACAAGGTGAGCGACAACGTCACGACGCATCTCGCGTTCGGGCTCGGCGTCTACAGCTTCTTCGACAACCCGGTCCATGCTGCGAACGCGATCGAGACGCCCACCGGGTCGGGCATCGTGATGCACCACATGATGACGTACAGCTCTGCCACGGGTGGCATCAACGACATCATCAACGGCACAGGCGGTCCTGCGACCGCGTACTCAGCCAATTAGAGAGCCCACCATGACGACGTTGAGGATGCTAGGCGCGATCGGCTGGACGCTGCTCCCCATGTCCGCAAGCGTTGGCCTCGGATGCTCCAGCAATGGCGGCGATGCCAGCGACGCTAGCGAAGCCGCCGATGCTGAGCAACGAGCCGACGCGGCGGAGCCGGCCGTAGACGCTTCCGACGCGTCGGTGGAGGCTTCAGGAGGCTCGGACGGCGCCCCCACCGACGGCGGCGCCGAGACCGGGGGCAGCAGCAACACCCTCCCCTGGAACGGCGGCAACTTTTATCTCTACGGGATCAACTATCCTTGGTTGACCTACGGTACTGATTTCGGCGACGGCGGCTTTGGCCACCTGGCGAACCCCGATCAGGTCAAGACCGACATGGCCACGTTCGCGAGTGTTGGGGGCCATGTGCTGCGCTGGTGGGTCTGGGTGGACGGACGCTATGACCCGCTTTTCAACAGTAGCGGCCAGGTGACGGGCTTCGATCCGCTGTTCTTCAGCGACCTCGATACCGAACTACAATACGTCGCCAACAATCACATCTATCTGGATCTGACTCTGTTCGACACTTCTGTCCTGGACGCCGCCCAGTCGGTCAACGGCGTTCAGGAGGGCGGCCATCAAGGTCTCGTGACTGACCCGACGGTGCAGCAATCGTTCCTGGACAACGCCCTCAAGCCGTTCCTCCAGCATGTCGCCGCCAGCTCCTACAAGGATTACGTCCTGGCCTACGACATCATGAATGAGCCCGAGCGCCTCCTGCCCGGTGGGTGGGGCCCATCTGCTGATTTCGTGACCATCAGTCAGATGCAGGCCTTCGTGAAGAATAGCGCCAGCTACATCCACACCTATGGCGGCGGCGCCCTAGCGACAGTCGGTTCCGCCGCACAGACCTGGATGGGACAGGGGTTGGATTTCTACTGCGCGCACTATAACAGTGGGCCGGGAGAGCCGAGCGGACTGCAGCCGCCGCCGCCCTATGCTTCCTTGGGTCTGGATAAGCCTTGTGTGGTCGAAGAATTTACGACAGCCGACGTCTCCTTCGGCCTCAACGACACCGCCGAGTGGTCCGCCGAATGGTGGCTAAACACCATCTACAACCAGGGTTATGCCGGGGCGATCGGCTGGGCGTGGCATGACAGCGCCGGTAACTGGTCGAGCTTTCAGCCCGTGTACACCGCTTGGGGTTCGGCGCATTCGGCTGTCGTGGGGCCGCGCTAATACGCGCTCGAAGCGCTGCGTCGCCCCGCGCTGCGCGCGCTCTGCGCAGACCTGGCCGCGCTCGTGCGCGCGGTGGACTCTCGCGACCTCGAAGGCCGCCTCTCGTGCGTCATGGCCTTCGGGTCCGACGCGTGGGACGGCCTCTTCGGGGCGCCGCGGCCGGCCGAGTTGCATCCGTTCCGGGAGATTCGCGCCGGAGAGCGTCACCCGGTCTCCACACCCGGCGACCTGCTGCTCCACATCCGGGCCGACCGCATGGATCTCTGCTTCGAGCTCGCTAGTCAGATCATGGCGCGCATCGGAAGCGTCGTTGCGCCCGTCGACGAGGTGCACGGATTCCGCTACTTCGACGACCGCAGTCTCCTAGGGTTCGTGGACGGGACGGAGAACCCCAGGGGCGCGGAGGCGATCGATGCGGTGCTGGTCGGCGCGGAGAACGCGGCGTTTGCCGGCGGCAGCTACGTCATCGTGCAGAAGTATCTCCACGATCTCGACGCGTGGAATGCGCTCCCCACGGAGTTGCAGGAACGCATCGTGGGCCGCACGAAGTCGTCCAACGTCGAATTGGACGACGCCGTCAAGCCGACCTCGGCCCACAACGCGCTGACCACGATTGTCGAGGGAGGCAAGGAGATCAAGATTCTGCGCGAGAACATGCCGTTCGGTCGGCCCGCGCACGGTGAGTTCGGCACGTATTTCATCGGCTACAGCCGCTCGCCCCGCACGATCGAGCAGATGCTGGAGAACATGTTCGTCGGCAGGCCGCCCGGCAACTACGATCGACTCCTCGACTTTAGCCGCGCGGTCACGGGGAACCTGTTCTTCGTGCCGCCCGCGACGTTTCTGGATGCCGTGGACGCGCCCGCGGCTGCGGAGCCCTCCGCGACGGCCGCGAGCGAAGCGTCTCGGTCCATCCCGTCGGAAGGCGACGGCTCGCTCGGCATCGGGGCGCTCAAGCCGGGCGTGCCCGCGTCGAGGCGGTAGCATGACCGCGTTCGAACGACGCGGACACGAAGCCCTCCGGACAATTCGGAGGAGCTCCTGGTGGCCGTTAGACACAGGGTGAACGGCTTTTTCCACCACTGGGGCTCTCGAGCGCACGGAAGGCCCTAGCGTAGGAGGAGACGAGTACTATGACGCTCGTAATGAGCGGAAGACTCACTGCCCTTGCTGTCGCGTCGGCCCTGCTCGCTGCGGCGTGCGGCTCGTCGGCAGGTTCGAACTCCACCGGTGCCGGCAACGATAGCAGCTCGGGTGCCGGCAATAATGGCAACTCCGGCCCCGGCAACAACAGTAGTTCGGCAGCCGACGCTGCCGCCAATAACGGCAGCTCGGGCACCGGCAGTAGTGGCAGCTCCGGAGCCGGCGATGGCAGCAGCTCGGGCGCGGACAACAGTGGCGGTTCGGGCGCGAGCAGCAGCAGCGGCTCGGGCGCCGGTGACGCCGGGCCGGTAGCCCCAACGCTCTTTTACTTGGATCTCACGGGCGGTCGCGTGATGCGGGCAGGCCCCGACGGCACGAACGTCGAGGCGATCGTGACCAGCGGAAACGCCCAGCCCGACGGCGTCGTCGTCGACGTACCGAACGGGTACGTCTACTGGACCAACATGGGCGCCCTCCAGGGCATCACGCAGCCGAACGACGGCTTCATCCGCCGAGCCAACATCGACGGCTCCAACGCGACGACCCTTATCCCCGAGGGCAATACGCACACACCCAAACAGATGAAGCTCGATGCGACGCACGCCCAGCTCTACTGGTGTGACCGCGAAGGCATGCGGGTGATGCGCGCGAATACCGATGGGTCGAACATCGAAACTCTCGTCACGACCGGCACCACCGACGATCAGGCGGACTACGCCGTGGGGATTGCCCTCGACCTGGCTGGCGGCGAGATGTACTGGACGCAGAAGGGATCGGGGCCTACGAGCAGCAACGGCACCGGTGGACAGGGAACCATTCGGCGCGCCGGCCTGCAGATCCCCGCGGGGCAGAACTCGACGAACCGCGCGGACATCGAGGTCCTCTTCTCGGGCTTGCCCGAGCCGATCGATATGGACGTCGATCTAGGAACGCGGCAGATGTACTGGACGGATCGAGGAGACGGCACGGTCTCCCGGGCTCCGATGGATCCACCTGCCGGCTTCAACCCGGCCACCCGCACGGACCGCGACGTCCTGCTGCAGGGGCTGGGTCAAGTGATCGGGATCTATCTCGATGTGCCGAACGGCGTCATGTACTACACCGGGCTCGACACCGGGGCGGTGTCCGCGGCAACGCTCGACGGAAGCAGCACGAAGAACGTCTTGACGTCCCAGGGCGGCCTCGCCGGAATAACGCTCGCGCTGCTGCCGAAGTAGAGACGCAGCGTCTCGGCACGAGGGCTCCTGGGATCGTGGGATGGACGCGGCGGAAGCCAAGGTGACGGTGAAGGCGGCGGTCGGCCTCGCGCAGCTTTCCATCATGTTCGGGGTCGCACTCTTCGTGCCGGCCGGGACGCTCCATTTCGTCGAGGCGTGGGTGTTTCTTGCGCTGTTCCTCACTGCGTCGCTAGCGATCACTGTCTACCTGGCCAAGAGCGATCCCGCGCTCCTTGGACGTCGGATCCAAGCCGGCCCGATGGCCGAGAAGGAGCGAGCCCAGAAGATCATCCAGGGAGTCGCGAGTCTCGCCTTCCTTGCAACCATCGTGGTTCCGGCGCTCGACCATCGGTTCGGGTGGTCGCGCGTCCCACTGTCCGCCGTAATCACGGGCGACATCCTCATCGCGCTCGGGTTCCTGATCGTCTTCCTGGTCTTCAAGCAGAACACCTTTACATCGTCGACTATCGAGGTGGCGGCTGAGCAGCGCGTGATCGACTCAGGGCCTTACGCGGTGGTGCGTCATCCCATGTACGTGGGCGGGCTCGTTCTGGTCGCCGGGATCCCACTCGCGCTTGGGTCCTTCGTCGGGCTCGTGACGTTCCCGCCCTTCGCAGCGGTCATCATCTGGCGGCTCCTCGACGAAGAGAAATTCCTCGTTGGCCACTTGGCCGGCTATGAAGCTTACCGCGAGAAGACGCCGTACAGGCTAATCCCTCGCGTGTGGTAGGGGAGAATCGCCGTCTGGCTTGTCCGCCCGTCACATGGGCGGCGGAGGCGGCGGGGGATTCATGGTCGGCACGGGCATCGGCATGTTCTCGGGAGCGACGCACGCCGCGAGGTCGAAGAAGAGGAACTCGAGCGCCTTCTGCTGCGCGGTTAGCGTGGTCGAGCACGTACCGGGGACCGTGCCCGACGGCATGCCGCTCGTGTGCAGGTCCGAGAACACGGCTTTGCCGCAGTAGTGGGTCCCTTCGCCGCCGTCGGCATTGGCAACGCCCCCGATCGGAGTGAGAAAGGAGAGGTACTTGGTGTCGTTCGGGTTGGTGGTCGGATCGTAGATCCAGCGCGTCGCGTCGGCGCTTACCGTCGACACGCTGTCCGCGACGCTGTTGAGGGCGATGGTCGTACCCGTCGCCGCGCCGATGTTGTCCAGCCACTGCTCAAAGAGCATTCCGCGCTGGAACGTGTTGTCGATCGTGTAGTTGCCGGTGCCGGTACCAAGTGAGAACCCGAGCCAATCGGCGACGTTCTGGAAGTCCGTCGGCCCGCTCTGAAACCAGTAATACTGAAAGTGGGTTGCGAAGACCTTCCCGCCTTCGCCCAGCCAGTCGTGCATGTACTGGAGGGAGGCCGCGGGCTTGTACTGGCCGTAGGTGCCGCCCTCGCATGCCAGAAGGACGATGTCGTAGTACTCGAGGGCGGATTTGCTCGTCCAGAGGGGGCAGACCGGGTTGGCGGTGGCGCACGCGCCCGCCGTGCCGCCGCTCGTGAGCCCCGGGCCGCCCTGCCCGGCGTAGACGTCGAGGCGCCCGCCGCCCTGCGGTGCCGTGTACTCGCTGGCATCGAGGCCGATTCCGCGGAGGAAGCACCCGAGGTTGTCGAGGCCGCCGGTGACGACCGCCATCTGCGGCAGATCGCCCTCCGCCTTGCTCCTCGGGAGGCGCAGGATGCCGCTGGGGACCGCGTTGTCCTCGCACTTGGTGACCTGGGAAAGCGAGATCTCCCTTCGCCATTTGCCAATCTGGACGACCACCGGGACGTTCGTCGTCGCGGGCACACCGGTCAGCGTGAAGTGGCCGTTTACGTCGGTCAGCGTGAGGGCCATGTAGTTCGATATTTGCGTGTTGCACGCGCTGCAAGAGTTCGTCCCGGGAGTGATCGTGGGGAGTGGCGTCGTCGGGACGGCCGGGACGTAGACGACGACGTCGTCCAGAGGAACCTGCCCCGCGGGATCGTACACCGTCCCGCTCAGGCTCGTGATGCACGGCGCCGTCGTCTGGTAGCACCACAGGCCAGGGAGCTTGCACGCGGCGGGCGGGGGTGTGCGCTCGGTCGTGTCGCCGTCGAGGACGAGCGAGATACTCGAATCGCTGAAGGAGATCGACGGCGAGTCATCCGCCGCTCCTCCGGTGGCGCCGTCCTCCACGGGTGGGCTTGGCTCACCCCCGGGGAACCCCGAGGAGCCGTTTTGGTCCTTGCCGCAGCCTTCGAAAATGATCGCAAGGAGGAAGGCAGCGAGAGCGACGCTCGCACCAAGACGTTCGCGGGCGTTCGCCATCGTCGATCTAGCTTAAGGGGGCAGAGCCGCTACGGTCCGCCAGCAACCACCCTCCGAAGCGCGAATGAGACAATCCACCGGATTTTTCCACTCCCCGTCGCAACCTTGAGCATTCGGGGCCTAGATATGTGCGCGACAGGCCAGCGCTGAGGCTCCGAGTGGCCTGGCCGATGCTACATGTTGGCCATGTCGCGCATGGGGGTCCCGGTCGCTGTGCTGGCAATCGTCGTTGGCGCTTGCAGCTCGGGGAGCGGTGGCCAATTTGCGGGGACTCTCCCGCCGTCGATTACCTGCGCGGCCGCGGGCGGCTGCCCAAGCCCGGTCCGAACGGCTCCACTCCCCACGAGCCAGGCTCCGGCAGTCGAAGCGACGGCACAAGCCGGCGCCGACGCCGTCGCCGACGCGGGCGACGATGGACTGAGTTGCAGACTCGAGGGTGGCTGTTCGCTGACGGAGCCGCCGGTCTGCATCGGAGACGTTGCGGGGTGCGCGGTGAGCTTGGCCAACTGCCAGCCCCAGTGCCTGAACGGGACGTGGCAGAACCCCTGCCCCGCGGATGTGCCCCAAAGCGGCAGCGCTTGCGCTGCGGCGGGTGCGTATTGCGGCTACTCCGACCAGCCAAACCCGTGCGGCGCCGACAACTGTTACTGCGAGCGCGGGGTGTGGACCTGCGGGCCTACTTGCGTGATTGACGCCTCCGTCTCCCTTCAGGACGCCGCAGACGCGAATGTCGACCTTGACGCAGGGAGCTTCGTGGACGCAGCGCCTCCCGGCTTCTGCGTGTCGAAGACGTGTGCGCAGCTGGGCTTCACGTGCGGGGTCAACTCCGACGGATGCGGCAACGTCATCCAGTGCGGCACGTGCATGGGGAGCGACTTTTGCGGCGGCGGCGGGCCATCGGTATGCGGCGACGGAGGCCTCTAGTAGGTCCCCTCAGTCCCTGGCAGACATGTAGTGTTCGAGGATGGCGAGACCATTGGAGCGGGTATTCATGGCCGTCACGTCGGCGACGTAGTCCGTGAAGCGATACATCGCAGTCGAGATACTGGCGGCTCCGGACGCCCCGAGTTGCGCGGCGTCGAAGTCGCCCGCGTGCTTCTCCGCTGGGCCAAGCTTGTCGACAAGCGGGCCCACGATGGCATGGGCCTCCCTTGCTGCGGACGCTGGGCTCAGATGCGAACGGTAGCTTGTCGTGTTGACGAGACGCCCTTGGCGGTTGAATTCGAGCGATAGCTCGTCGATTCGTCCCTGCGCCGCAGGAAGGCCCAGGGCCTCGGGGCGCACGTCGGGGCATTTAATCAGGCCTTCGCGTGCTTCCTTGCAATCGACGCGCTCCCGTTTGGCCCATGCCCGCACGTCCTCCGGCGAGGTGGTATCGAGCGAGAAGCCCAGCGCGGGGCGCGCCGGCGCGGGTACGGATACGGTGGCCGGAATCGCACTGAGTGCCATGCGGCGAGCGGACTCCGACTCCACCGGCGTCATTCGTGCGCCGGCCATTGGGCAGCCCCCCATGCTCATCAGAAGCGAGCGCGCGAACGGGGCGTGTGCCACACCGATCGCGGCGATCGCGACGCCGACGACACTGGCTGCGATGGTCAGCCGGCGCTTGACGTTACTGCGCATCGGGCCCCGGATACGGCTGCAGCGCCGCGTCCGCCTGGTTCGTGTCCACGATGGCGCTTCGCTGGGTGGTGAGCACTCCGGCGACCGTCCCGATGTCGGCCGTCGTATAGGTGTACGGGCCCGTGTTCATGGCGGAGGTGAGTACGCCGCCCGCAATCATGATGAATTCGTCGAACGTACCGCCCGAGATCTTGAGAGGTTGGTGAATGGTCACCATCTCGCGGCAGAGAAAGCCGCCCGCGTCGGCACCTGCGTCGCCGACGGTGGCCGTACCGGCGTCGGTCGTGACGACGGTCGATGGGTATATCTCAGGGCCCCCGGCCGCCGCGCCGAGCAGGTCCGTGAAGCACTCCTCGATCTGACCGGCCGTCGGGTGCCCCGCGGGGACAGGCGTCGCCACCTGATTGAAGAAGTACGACGCGATGTCCGTGTTCATGAGCTCCTGCGCGACGATGGCGTCGACCGCGCCACGGATGCCCGCGTGTCCGCCGAGCCTACTGTAGAGAGTGGATCCCGCATCGCCGGCGTCGCCGGCGTCGCTGACCCCGCCGCTGCTGCTGCTTCCACCACCGCTGCTGCTGCTTCCACCACCGCTACTGCTACTGCTACCGCCCCCGCTGCTGCTACCGCCGCCGCTGCTGCTGCTTCCGGAGTCGGGCTCAGTCGCGGGGTTCGACGGTGAGCTGGTTGAACTGCAGGCGGCCGCGGCCACGGCGGCACCGAACGTAGCGAGTCCGACAATCAGCCTTTTCTTGTTCACGAAGGACCTCCAATCATGCAAAGGGAGCCCGGGCGAACGCTCGCGCGAAGCCGCACCGGTCGAATGTCGAGAAAGACGATTCACAACATGCGCTACGCACGGGCAACGGTTCGGGTACGCAAAATCGCACTCCCGTACGCTCGAGCGAGTGAGTGTAGTGGCGCGGGGGGGCGACAGCGGCGGCGGGGCGGTCCCTCGCACGGCAACGCGGGAAGTGGTGGTCGCGAACTGCCCGGGCAGGGATGCGTGCTCAACTCATCGCGGTGTCCACTCGGGATGCCCGGTGAACAGCCCGTGAACGATGCCGATCTCGTAGACGAGGACGAGCCCGAAGGCGACGCTGGCAAGGCCCGTCACCAACCCCAGGACGCGGTGGAGATCCTCGAAGTGTCGTGCGGCTGCGGCGACCGGTACGGCAAGCGCGACTGTGACGAGCATCATGCCGCCGATCGTTCCGATCCCGAAAACAAGAAGGTAGGCCAGAGCCCAGACCGGATCGCGGAGTGTTCCGAGCACGAGCAAGGCGACGGCGGCGGACCCCGCCAGCCCGTGAACGAGTCCAACGAAGAGCGGACGCCTTGACCACGCCCCCGCGTGGCCTGCGGGTGGTGAACTCGCATTCTCGTCCGGCCGAGCAACCCGCGCGACCTCGAGAGCGACTCCCCGCAGGCTGAGCGCGCCCAGGAGAACGAGCATCACGCCGACGGACAGCTCCATGCCGAGCCCGAGGCGCGGGGAGATCACGAGCCCGAAGAGGACGATCGCACCACCGACGAGGACGATCGTAGCCGTGTGGCCGAGGCCCCAAAGAAGGCCGATGGGCGCAGCTGCTCGTAAGGTCCGCTCCCGAGTCACGATGGCCGAGACGGCGACCACGTGATCCGCGTCCGTGGCGTGACGCATGCCGAGGAAGAAGCCGAGGGCGAGGATCGCTGCGAGACTCATGACCACCTTCTCGACGGATTCGACCTGGCGGCGCCGGGTGTTTGCCGACGTAGCACGCGCGTGCAACCGCTGCCCGCCAATCCCGTCGTGGCGCCCCCGCCCTCGGTGGCACATGTTGACCCAAGGTCGCGCCCTGATCTCGCGGTGTTGCGAGCGGCAAGCTTCTTGCGCAAAGGTGTGGACCTCGATGATCCGCCGGAAAGAGCTTCCCGTTGTCCTCCTCGTGGTCGCCCTCGGCTGCGCGGGCAAGACCGGAACGCCGCCCGACGGATCGAGCGGAGCCGATGCCTCGTCCGGCGGGAGCAGCTCCGGGTCCGGCAGCGGTTCAACCGGGAGCAGTTCGGGTTCGAGCGGCGGCTCGACCGAGAGCGGTTCGTCCGACGCCATCGCCCCCGTCCCCTGCGTGCCGACCGTCGCCGAAGCGGGAACGGTCTCGACGGGCGACGCCGAGGTTCCCCTCGACCATCGGGCCGCGGGTGCGTGCTGCCCCTCGCAGCGTGGCCCTGGACCGTCCGGCCAACCCTACCCCTCCGGATCCACCACCTGCACGTCCGACTCCGATTGCACTGGCGGAGCAAACGGCCGCTGCTTCCCATTTGCAGGCCTGGTCGGGCCCGGCGGGTGTTCGTACGACGAGTGCTTCACCGACTCCAATTGTCCGTCGGGGACGCCGTGCCTTTGCCGTAGCTCGCCTTCCGACGACAGCGCGAACGTTTGTGTCCCGGGAGGCAATTGCGTCGTCGACTCGGACTGCGGCCCCGGCGGTTATTGCTCGCCCTCGCGGGGGAGCTGCGAAGAACTGAGCCCGTATTACTGCCATACCGCATCGGACACGTGCATTAGCGATTCGGACTGCCCGTACGTCGACGGAGGCGAGTCGTATGTCACCGTCTGCGCTTACAACCCGCAGGCGCATCGCTGGGCGTGCAATCAGCTCCGTTGCCTCCCGCCGTGACTTCCGTTGCTTCGTGAGAAGTGAGGGTCGGCGTTCGCGTAGCCCGCGCCGCGGCTACGCCCGCTCATCGCAAAGGAATCGGGGCGCGAGCGAAGGATGCGGAAGCGCGTGTGGCGGGAGTGCGGTCCGCGTCGGTCCCACCTCGCCGTCGGGGCCGCCTTTCGCTTAGCTTATGGCGCATGACTGCACCCGCGAATCAAGGCCCGCCGCCGTCGGCCGTCCTCATGCAGATCCTCTCGGCCCGCTGGGTCGCGCACACGATCGGCGCAGCCGCCGAGTTCCGCCTCGCCGATCACCTCGCCGGCGGGCCCCTCCCGTCGACGGAGGTCGCACGCCTCGCCGGGACCAACGCGGACGCGACTCGCCGGCTGCTCCGAGCGCTCGCCTCGCACGGCATCTTCACGGAGACCGAACCTGGCGTCTTCGCGAACACCCCCGCGTCGGACGTGCTCCGCAGCGACGTCCCCGGCTCGATGCGCCCGATGCTCGTCTACAGCTTCGCCCAGCACACGGCGGAGGCGTGGGCCGCGCTCCCGCACGCGGTCGCGACGGGGGAGTCCGCGTTCCGGCATGCGCACGGCGTGGGCACCTGGGACTATCTCCAGTCCCATCCGGAGGCGGCCGCGACCTTCGACGCCGCGATGACCTCCAACTCGCGGCGCGAGGCTGCGGCCATCCTCGAAGCGTACGACTTCGGCCGCTTCGAGACGCTGGTCGACGTCGCGGGCGGCGCCGGGCTCTTGCTCGCGTCCGTGCTGGCCAAGCACGAGCGCCTCCGCGGGGTCCTCTTCGACCTCCCGCATGCGATCGAGCACGCGCGAGCGGTCGTCGGTGCCTCGCCGGTCGCGGACCGGTGCAAGCTCGTGGCGGGCAACGCCTTCGACGGGGTCCCCGAGGGCGCGGACGCTTACATGATGAAGCACATCCTGCACGACTGGAGCGACGCCGAGTCGCTCCGCTTCCTCGCGAGCATCCACCGGGCGGCGCGCCCCGGGGCGACGCTCCTCGTTCTCGACGCGGTGATCGAGCCGGGCAACGGGCCGCAGTGGGCGAAGCTCCTCGACATCAACATGCTCGTCATGACGGAGGGCCGCGAGCGCACGGAGGCGGAGTTCGAGGACCTGCTCCGGCGTGGGGGCTTCACGCTCGAGCGCGTCGCGCGCACGGCGGCGCCGATCTGCGTGCTCGAGGCGCGGAGGGCGTAGCCGTTCCGCGCAGCCCCTGCCCCACCGGCCGGCCGCGAGCGCACCATCGACGGTCGACCTTCGTCAGGATACGACATGACGCATGTCGCTCGCTCACTACGTCACGATTGGACACTCTGGTCTCCGCGTCAGCCCGCTCTGCCTCGGAGCCATGACCTTCGGTAAGGAATGGGGCTGGGGCTCGGAGCCGGAGGAGGCGAGGCGCATTCTCGACGCCTACGTCGATCGCGGCGGCAACTTCATCGACACCGCGAACGGGTACACCAAGGGTCACTCCGAGGTGATCATCGGCGAGCATCTCGCGCACGATAGGAAAAAGCGCGACCGCGTCGTCATTGCGACGAAGTTCGTGACCAATATGTTCATGGGTGACCCCAACGGCGGCGGTTCGAACCGCAAAGCCGTCATTGCCCAATGCGAAGAATCGCTCCGCCGTTTACGAACCGACTACGTCGATCTGTATTGGCTTCACGCCTGGGACAAGACCACACCCATCGAGGAGACGATGCGGGCGCTCGACACGCTCGTCGAGCAGGGCAAGGTTCGCTATTTGGGATTCAGCGATACTCCGGCCTGGAAGGTGGCGCAGGCGCAAACGACGGCGCTTCTCCGCGGATGGTCTCCGCTCGTTGCATTGCAGATAGAATATTCGCTCCTCCAGCGGACGGTGGAGGGCGAGCTCGTCCCGATGGCGCAGGAGCTCGGCATGGGCATCACGCCGTGGGGCCCGCTCCGAGGCGGCGCGCTGAGCGGCAAATACAAGCGCGCGGAGAGAGGCAAGCACGAGGCAGGACGCGGCGCGCGCGTCACGAATTACCTCGATGACCGCACGTTCGACCTCCTCGACATCATGGAGAATATGGCGAAGGAGCTGGGCACGACCGTGCCTCGCATCGCGCTCTCGTGGGTGCAAAATCGGCCGGGCGTCACGTCGACGATCATCGGCGCGCGCACGATGGAGCAGCTCGACGACAACGTCGGCGCGCTCGACGTGAAGCTCACCCCCGAGCACGTCGCAGCGCTCGACAAGGCCAGTACGCCGACGCTTCCGTTCCCGGCCGACATGCTCTCTATGGTCCCCGCGTTCGCGTACGGCGGCACGACGATCAACGGTCAGGCCTCGAAGGCCTGGGCGCAGGCGCCGCAAAACGACAGCGAACGGTTCTGACAGTGGCGGCCAGTGGGACGGGGAAGACGGTGCTGCTCGTCGACGACAACGCCGAGATCCTCGAGACGACTTCGGCCTATCTGCGCTCCCGGGGGCTTCAGATAGTTCCTTCCAGCTCCGCGCTCGGCGTGACCGTGCTCGTCAACCGACATCGACCGGACTGGTCGTTCTCGACGTGATGATGCCTGCGCTCGACGGGGGCGCCCTCGCGAGCATCATTCGCGGACAGCGGAAGGACACGCGCACCGTCGCGCGCGATCACGATTGAGTGGACGTGGAAATTGGTGCGAGCGGGCGGCTCAGGGGACGAGAACGACGCGGCGGCCGGCGGGCACCGGAGCATTCCACGTCTTCTCGACTTCAGAGAGGGGAACGCGGAGTGCGTCCCCGGGGATCCGTCCCGCGATGAGCTCGTCCGCGCGATGCGGCAGTTCGGCGACGATCGCCTCCATGGGCACGGACCCCTGTCCACTGCCCATCACGCGGAGGTTGGTTGAGCGGAGCGCGACGGACGGGAGTGCCATCGTTGGTCCTGCTACCGAACCGATCTGTACCCAGTTGATCGGCTGGCTCCGGTCTCGGCCAGCGGTGAGCATCGCCATCATCGCGTTGGCGGCGGGCTCGCCCCAGAGGTAGTCCATCACGACGTCGGACTCCGACGCTGCATTGGCGATGGCCGCGCCGACCGAATCGGGGTCACCGACGAGCGAGACGACTTCGTCGGCCCCGGATGACTCGAGGCGGCCGATCTCGCGACCCGCGCCGATGACCGCGCCCGCCCCGAGCAGTTTGGCAATCTGAATCGCCATCCGACCGGCGTTGCCGGTTGCGCCCAAGACGAACACGCTCTGGCCCGGTTGGAGGGGAGCGCGAAGGCGCAGCGCGATCCATGACGAATGCCAGGGTTCATCGCTGCAGCGATGATGGCTTCATCGATCCCATCAGGCAACGGAAC
>Ga0182018_10000871_pt1 | contig 37152 bp, 46 predicted proteins | sample 812P2MmetaG_FD_120490 | JGI IMG/M metagenome (GOLD analysis project Ga0182018, IMG submission 120490) | Permafrost microbial communities from Stordalen Mire, Sweden - 812P2M metaG | ecosystem: Environmental > Terrestrial > Soil > Wetlands > Permafrost | place: Sweden: Stordalen | collected...
CAACGTGTCGGCGGAGATTACATTGATCACGCCGGTGGCATTGGAAAAGGGATTGCGATTCGCGATCCGCGAAGGTGGCCACACGGTTGGCGCAGGCGCCGTCGCCGAGATCATCGAGTAAACCATGTCCAACGGAGAAAAAATTCGGATTCGTCTCAAGGCGTACGATCACCGCATCCTCGATCAGTCCACTCGGGAAATTGTGGACACAGCGAAGCGCACTGGCGCGGACGTAGCCGGTCCGATTCCGCTGCCAACGGTGATCAACCGCTGGACGGTTTTGCGGTCGCCGCACGTGGACAAAAAATCGCGCGAGCAGTTTGAAATGCGCACGCACAAACGGTTGATCGACATCCTCGAGCCCACGCCGGACACGGTGGACGCGTTGATGAAGCTGGACCTGCCTCCTGGCGTGGACGTCGAAATCAAAGCCTTCGGGCGCGAACACAGCGCCAAGTAGGAAAGAGCGAGAGACATGGGCGTGAACGGAATACTCGGAATCAAGCTGGGAATGACGCAGGTCTTCGCCGACGACGGCACGGCCGTGCCGTGCACCGTCCTGCAGGCGGGCCCGTGCGTAGTCACGCAGCGCAGGACGAAGGACAAAGACGGCTACGACGCCGTGCAGCTCGGCCTGGTCGAATTCATCAAGCCGCAGCGCGTGAATAAAGCCATGACCGGCCATTTCAAGAAGGCCAATGTCGCGCCCATGAGGTATCTCGGCGAAATGCGCGTCGAGGATTCCAAGGACGAAACCAAAGTTGGCGACCGCGTCCTGGTGGACGGATTCAAGGTCGGCGAATACGTGGACGTTAGCGGCGTGAGCAAGGGCAAGGGATTTCAGGGCGGCGTGAAGCGCTGGCACTATCGCGGCGGAGAAGCGTCGCACGGCTCCATGTTTCACCGCGCGCCGGGCGGCATCGGTGCGAGCTCGTTCCCTTCGCGCGTTTGGAAGGGCCAGCACTTTCCCGGGCACATGGGAAACGAACGCAAGACGGCGCAGAATTTGCGCGTCGTGAAAATTGATTCCGAAGAGAACCTGTTGCTCGTGCGCGGTTCGGTCGCGGGACCGGCCGGCAGCTACATCATTATTCGCAGGGCTAAGAAGATTCGCTAAATAAGAGAGACGACGATGCCCGTTGTGGACGTGAAAAATCTCGAAGGCAAGAAGGTCGGCACGGTTGAGCTGGCCGACGACGTGTTCTCGGTGAAGGTGAACGAGAACCTTTTGCATGAGACCGTGCGCCACTACCTGGCGGGAAAGCGCTCGGGAACGCACAAGACCAAAGATAAGAGCGAGGTCAGCGGCGCGGGCAGAAAGCTCTGGAAGCAGAAGGGCACGGGCCGCGCGCGTATCGGTTCCATCCGGTCGCCGCTCTGGCGCCACGGCGGCACGGTACACGGCCCGGTGCCGCGAAAATACGATTACGCGCTGCCCAAAAAAATGATCGTTGGAGCGCTGCGCTCGGCGCTGTCCTCCAAGTTGGCGGAAGAAAAAATGACCGTGGTGGACGGCTGGGCGCTCGACTCGCACAAGACCAAGCCGTTCCGCCAGGCGCTTTCGAAGCTCGACGGCGAGACCAGAACCATTTTGCTGGTCGCGACCGGCGCGAACGTGAACCTCGAACGTGCCAGTCGCAATCTGGAAGGTGTAACGCTCGTGCCGACTTCATCGCTCGGCCCGTATGACTTGATGCGGCACGACCGCCTGATGCTTTCCCGCGACGCCGCGGAGAAATTGAGCCGTGCGCTCTCGCTGGTCAAGTCCGATGAGCCGGTGGCGTCGAGCGCGGACGAGGCGGCCGCTGCGGAAAAGAAGGCGGCTCCGGCAAAGGTTCATGCGAAAAAAGAAGCTGCGCCGAAAGCAGCGAAAAAGCCCGCTGCGCACAAGAGTGCCAAGCCGAAGGCCAAGGCAAAGCACAAAGCGAAAAAGGATTAGTCCATGGCGACCAGGCTCTACGAAGTGATCCGGCGTCCCATCATCACCGAGAAGGGTCTCGGCGTGAAGGAGACGCAGCACACGGTCGTATTCGAGGTTGTCCACGACGCCACGAAAACAGAAATCAAGGAAGCCGTGCAGCGGATTTTCAAGGTGAAAGTGGCTAAGGTGCGCACCGCGATTTATCATGGCAAGTTTCGCCGCCGCGGACGCGCCGAGGGTTTCCGCAGCGATTGGAAAAAAGCGTACGTAAAGCTGGCGCCTGGCGAAAAGATGATCGAGTACGCCGAGAATTTGTAGCTCTCGTGAAGCGGCGGGGCGGCGGCGCCCTTTCGAAGGCAAGAGGAAACGATGGCACTAAAAACTTTTAGACCCTACACACCGTCGCGGCGCTTCCTGACGATGCTCGACAAGAGCGAGATCACCAAGGAAACGCCGGAAAAGTCTTTGACGGAATCGAAGAAGCGCACGGGCGGCCGTAACTCCCATGGAGAAGTCACTTCCTGGCATCGCGGCGGCGGCCACGCGCGCCGGTTCCGGTCAATCGATTTCCGGCGCGAGAAAACCGGAATCCCGGCGAAAGTGGCCTCCATCGAATACGATCCGAACCGCTCGGCGCGCATCGCGCTGCTGCACTATGCGGATGGCGAGAAGCGCTACATCCTGCAGCCTATCGGCCTCGAAGTTGGAATGACGGTGCAGAACGGCGAGGGCGCGGACATTTTGCCGGGGAACGCTTTGACGATTCGCCATATTCCGCCGGGCACCATGGTTCATAACCTGGAGCTTTTCCCCGGCAAGGGCGCGCAAGTTGTGCGCGCGGCCGGCGGTGCGGCTCAGCTGCTGAGCAAGGAAGGCGATTTTGCCCTGGTCAAGCTGCCGTCTGGAGAAGTCAGGAAATTCAGCGTGGATTGCATGGCCACCGTAGGCCAGCTCGGAAATCTCGACCACGAAAATGTTACCTACGGCAAGGCAGGCCGCACCCGATGGCATGGCAAGCGTCCCACGGTTCGCGGCGTGGCGATGAATCCGGTGGACCACCCGCATGGCGGCGGAGAAGGCCGCGTGAAGGGCAACCACCCGCAAACCCCGTGGGGTTTTCCGACTCTGGGCGCGAAGACGCGCAAGAAGCGCAAGAGCGACCGGATGATAGTCGAACGGCGCAAGCCTTAGATGTAGCTCGGGTCGCCGTTCGGCCTGAGAGTTTTTCGCAGGATGGATGGGAGCTTTAAAAAATGAACCCGGCGCGGCGGGTAACTGAGAGCACTCTTATGACAGCCACTAGATCATCTCGGCGAGCACCAAGGCGGACGGCGCGAGCGCGGAAGGCCGTGCGGCGGCGTGCTGCGAAACCGGCCGCAAAGCCGGCAGCAAAGCCCGTAACAAAACCTGTAGTCAAGGCTGTGTCGAAGCTCGGACCGGCCCCTCAGGTTTTGTATCGCATTTGCCGGCCCGGTTGGGCCGTGATTGTGGAAACAATTCCCAACGCGCAGGGGACGCGGTTTGTGTGTCCCTTCTGCCCGAAATCGCATCGCGTTTCGGGTCCTGTTCGGGGATTCCGCAAGCTTCGCCGGGCGCAGTGGGTCAAGCTGCGCCGGGTAGAGGAATAGGGAGACCGATGCCGCGCTCACTCAAGAAGGGTCCTTTCATTGACGGCCACCTGCAGGAAAAGGTGACGGCGATGAACACGCGGAATGAAAAGAAGGTCGTGAAGACCTGGTCGCGCCGTTCCACGATTCTGCCCGAGATGGTGGGACACACGATCGCCGTGCACAACGGGAGAAAATTTATTCCCGTGTACATTACCGAGCAGATGGTGGGACACAAGCTCGGCGAGTTTTCTCCGACGCGCAGTTTCAAAGGCCACGGCGTGAAAGTTGCGCTGGAGAGGGCTGCGGCTGCGGCGGCTCCCGCGGGCGCCGGTGGAGCAGGCGCTCCGGGCGGCGGGGGTTCGGGTTCTGGCGGAAAGGGATAGGTTAGGCAACCGACGATGGCGACGGCTACGGAACAGCACGGTCAGATCGAAGGGTTCGCGAACACGCGGTTCGTCCGCGTTTCGCCGCAAAAGGCGCGGCTGGTCATTGACCTGATTCGCGGCCAGCGCGCGGAAGACGCATTGCAGACTTTGCGCTTCACCAAGAAGCGCGTGGCGAAGGATATTGAGAAGACTTTGCGCAGCGCCATCGCCAATGCCGAACGCAAGGCGGACGACGCGGGCACTTCACTCGACGTGGATGCGCTGTTCGTGACCAGCTGCTGCGTCAACGAAGGACCGCGGTGGAAGCGGATGCGCCCGGCGCCGATGGGGCGCGGGTTCCGTTATCAGAAGCGCACGAGCCACATTGTCGTGCAGGTCGCCGAGCATCACCGGGCGGCGGCGAGCCGCGCGGCGGCTGCCGCGGCTGAAGCGGCAGCATCGAAGGGTGTGAAGGGCGCCGTGCGGAAGGCTCGCAAGGCGATCGAGAAGCGCGCGAAAGAAGCGCAGAAGAAGTAGGAGGCGGTTTTGGGGCAGAAAACACATCCGTACGGTTTTCGGCTGGGCTATAACAAGGGTTGGAAGTCGCGCTGGTTCGCGAAGAAAGACTACGCCGACCTGTTGCATGAAGACGTGGCCCTGCGCAAGCAGTTGAAGGACCGCCTGCGGTCGGCGGGTATCAGCGGAATTGATATCGAACGCGCCGCCAACAAGCTCGTCGTCCGGATTTACACCGCCCGCCCGGGAATCATCATTGGCCGCAAGGGCTCGGAAATCGACAAGCTGAAGGGCGAAGTGCAGAAGCGCACGAAGCGCGAAGTGCACATTGATATCCAGGAAGTGCACCGTCCCGAACTCGATGCCACGCTGGTCGCGGAATCCATTGCGCTGCAGCTTGAAAAGCGCGTCGCGTTTCGCCGGGCCATGCGCAAGGCGGTTGATTCGGCCCTGCGTTTCGGGTGCAAGGGAATCAAGGTGCGCGTTGCCGGACGCCTGAACGGCGCGGAAATCGCGCGCAAGGAATGGTATCTGCAGGGGCGGTTGCCGCTGCAAACGCTTCGCGCCGACATTGATTTTGGAACGGCCGAGGCGCACACAACCTACGGCTTGATTGGCGTGAAGTGCTGGGTCTATCAGGGCGAAAAAGTGCCGCAACGCGCGAAGGCTGCCGCGACCGCGGAAGTTTAAGGAAACGGGCCATCCATTATGTTGATGCCGAAGAAGGTGAAGTACCGCAAGCAGCAGCGCGGCCGGCGCACCGGAAAGGCGTGGCGCGGCGGCGCGCTGGCGTTTGGCGATTACGGGCTCAAGGCCATGGAGCCGGCGTGGATCACCGACCGTCAAATCGAAGCGTCGCGCGTGGCGATCACCCGCTTCATCAAGCGCGGCGGGAAACTCTGGATTCGGATTTTTCCCGATAAGCCATTCACCAAGAAGCCGGCCGAAACCCGCATGGGCAAGGGCAAAGGGCCACCAGAGCACTGGGTGGCGGTCGTGAAGCCGGGACGCATCATGTTTGAAATGGCGGGAGTGGACCTGGCGGCGGCGACCGAAGCCATGGCGCTTGCTTCCCACAAGCTGCCAATCAGGACCAAGTTCGTCACCCGTGCGGAGGAGCTCTAATGGCGCGGAGAGTCGAGAAATACCGCGAGATGAACGCGAGCGAGCTCGAACTCCAGCAGCGCGAGCTTGCCGAGCAGGTTTTCCGCCTGCGCTTCCAGATTTCGGCCGGGCAGGCAGAGGGACTGAAGAAAATGCGGGAAGCGCGAAAAGATCTCGCGCGCGTCAAGACGCTTCTGCGGGCAATTGAACTGAGGAAGGCTTAATGGCGAACGAAACACAGGCGGCTCACGAAGTCGCCCAGGAACGCGGTACGAGGCAGGAGCTGGTGGGCGTGGTGACCAGCTCGAAAATGCAGAAGACGATCGTCGTCAAGGTCCGGCGCGCGACGCAGCACCCGCTCTATCATCGCGTTGTGCGGTCGGCGAAAAAGTATTACGCGCATGACGAAACCGGCGAGGCGCGCGTCGGCGACACGGTGCGGATTGTTTCCACTCGCCCGCTTTCGAAGTTGAAACGGTGGCGGCTCAAGGAAGTGCTGCAGCGCTCAACGCGCGTGGCCTGAGCTCGCAGCAAAGGATAAGGGAGCACGACAATGGTTCAGATGCGGACATGGCTGACGGTGGCCGATAATTCCGGCGCGCGCCAGATCACATGCATCCTCCCCTTGGGAGGAGACGCGGGACTCACGGCCGGCCTCGGCGACGTCATCACGGCGGCGGTAAAAGAAGCGACGCCGGATGGCCAGGTTAAAAAGGGCGTGGTTGTGCGCGCGGTAGTGGTGCGCACCAGGAAAGAGCAGCGGCGGAAGGATGGCACCTACATCCGGTTTGACGACAATGCAGCCGTGCTGATTAACGATGCGAACGAGCCGATCGGTACGCGCGTCTTCGGGCCGGTCGCCCGGGAGCTGCGAGACAAGAAGTTCACCAAGATCGTCTCGCTTGCTCCGGAAGTGTGGTAGCCATGCCAAAGAGAGACACAAAAGTAAAAGTCGAGATTCTCGGTATTCGCCATGGCGACATGGTGAAGGTGATGGCTGGCCGGTCCAAGGGCAAGACGGGCAAGGTGCTCTCCGTCAATCGCGAGAAGCGCCGCGTCACGGTCGAGCACGCCAACATCATGAAGAAGCACACGCGCCCGAATCCTTCGAAGAATGTCCGCGGTGGCATTCTCGATAAGGAAGGCCCGCTGCACATTTCGAACGTGATGCTGGTCTGTCCCGGATGCGGAAAGCACACGCGCGTAGGGCACACGACACTACCCGACGGCACGAAAGTTCGCGCTTGCCGCCGGTGCAACACGGCGTTTGAGACCTAGGAGTCGAGGCAAATTAGAAATGGCTAGCCGACTGCACGAAAAGTACCGCAAAGAAACGATTCCCGCGCTGGCGAAGCGCTTCGGTTACAAGAACACGATGGCCGTGCCGCGCGTTTCGAAAGTGACGCTGAACATTGGCCTCGGAGAAGCCAGCCAGAACGTGAAGCTGCTCGATACGGCCGCGATCGAGCTCGGGCAAATCGCCGGACAAAAGCCCGTGATCACGCGGGCGAAGAAATCGATCGCGAATTTCAAGATTCGCAAGGGCATGCCCATCGGATGCATGGTCACGCTGCGCGGCGAGCGGATGTACGAGTTTCTCGACAGGCTTTCGGCGATCGTTTTCCCGCGCGTCCGCGATTTCAAGGGCTTGCCGCCGAATTCGTTCGACGGCCGCGGAAACTACACGCTGGGTTTGAAGGACCAGCTGGTGTTCCCGGAAATCGATTACACGCGCGTGGACAAGATCAAGGGCATGAACATCACGATCACCACGACGGCCCGCAGCGATGAAGAGGGGCGCGAGCTGCTGAAGCTGCTAGGCGTGCCCTTCCGCGCTCAGGGCGCGGCGTAAGGAGAATTAACGAGCATGGCTCGAACCAGTCAGATCGCCAAGACGAAGCGCAAGCTGAAGTTCAAGGTTCGCCAGCGGAATCGCTGCCGGATCTGCGGGCGCGCGCGCGGCACGCTTAGGAAGTTCCAGATGTGCCGTATCTGTTTCCGTGGCCTCGCGCTCAAGGGAGAAATTCCAGGCGTCGTGAAGGCTAGCTGGTAAGGAAGAGAGAATGCAAACCGATCCCATTGCAGATTTTTTGACGCGAATTCGCAACGGCGCCCTGGCCAAGCATCCCCGAGTCGAGATGCCGTCCTCGAAGATGAAGATTGAACTGTCGCGAATCCTGAAGGAAGAGGGCTACCTCGCGAATTTCAAGGTTGTGGAAGAGAAGGGCAAGAAAACGCTGCGCGTCTTTTTGCGCTACACGCCGGAGCGCCAGAGCGTGATCACCGATTTGAAGCGCATTTCGCGGCCAGGTTCGCGGCGCTACATCGGCAAGACGGGAATTCGTCCCGTCGTCGGCGGCATGGGCATTTCGATTCTGTCCACGCCGCGCGGGTTAATGACCGGCCAGTCGGCGCGAAAAGAAGGCGTCGGCGGCGAGCTTCTCTGCGAAGTCTGGTAAACGAGGTTTTCATAGAGCCATGTCGAGAATTGGAAACAAGATAATTCCAGTGCCGTCCGGAGTGAAGATTCAGATTAAGGACGGCTCCGTGGAAGTGCAGGGTCCCAAGGGGAAGATGACCGTCGGCGTGCCGCGCGGAATCTCCTTCGAGCAGAAGGACGGCACCCTCGTCGCCAAGCGCGAAGCGGAGCAGTTTCGCGCGCTGCATGGCCTGGCGCGGGCGCTCGTCGCCAACGCGGTCACCGGCGTCACCACGGGATTCAAAAAGGATCTCGACATCGTCGGCGTCGGCTATCGCGCCGAGGTCAAGGGCAAGAACGTGGTTCTTGCGCTCGGTTACTCGCATCCAATTGAGTTCCCGATTCCCGAAGGAATTCAGATCGCCATTGAAAAGATGACGCACATGGTGGTCACCGGCGCGGACAAAAACCAGGTCGGCCAGGTTGCGGCCAACCTTCGCAGGCTGCGCCCGCCCGACCCGTACAAGCAGAAGGGCGTCCGCATCACGGGCGAACGTCTCAAGAAGAAGGCCGGCAAGGCCGGCGCCAAGACGGCGGCCGCCTAGGCATCACCAGGACCGGCGGGAAAAGGAGAACCAGCGTGGCAGCTCCAGTCCGAAGATTATCGCGCGAGGCACACCGCCGCCGCATTCATGTGCGGATGCGCAAGAGGATTTCCGGCACGCCCGAGCGGCCGCGCCTGTGCGTTCACCGTTCCAGCCGCCACATTCGTGCGCAGGTCATAGACGACGGAACCGGCCGCACGCTCGTTTCCGCCAGCTCGCTCGACAAGGAAGTGCGCACGATGCTCAAGGGCGGCGGCAATATCGCCGCTTCGAAGGTTGTCGGCAAAGCCATTGCCGAACGCGCTCGCGCCAAGGGCGTCGAAAAGGTTGTGTTCGATCGCGGCGGCTATCAGTACCACGGCCGCGTGCAAGCGCTTGCTGAAGCTGCCCGTGAGGCGGGCCTGCAGTTCTGAAAACCATGTCGAAACAAGAGCTCAAAGATACGCTTTCGGTTCGCCGCGTCGTGCAAGCCAACCAGGCCAACCTGAAAGATCAGGTGGTTTCGATCAACCGCGTCACGAAAGTTGTGAAGGGCGGCAAGAATCTCAGTTTTTCGGCGCTCGTCGTCGTGGGCGATCAGGGCGGTCACGCTGGATTCGGCATGGGCAAGGCTCGCGAAGTTCCCATGGCCATCCGCAAAGCGATCGAGCAGGCCAAGAAGAATATGGTGAAGCTGAACCTCAAGGGTTCCACCATCCCGCATCAAGTGCTGGGTTCCTATGGCTCGGGCCAGGTTCTGCTGAAGCCCGCGCCGGAAGGAACAGGCGTGATCGCCGGCGGTCCGGTGCGCGCCGTGATGGAGGTTGCGGGAATTCAGAACGTGCTGACGAAGTCGCTGGGCACGTCGAATCCGCACAACGTCATCAAGGCCACATTCGACGCCCTGCTGCATTTGAAGGACGCGGCGCGCGTCGCGGAATCGCGCGGCAGGGGAACGGAAGAGCCGGCCTCCTAGCGGCTCCCCGTTTCATCTTTCAGTAAAAGGCCGGCAGAGGGCCGAAAGTTTATGGCGACGACGAAAAAGAAGTCTGGCACGTTGAAAATCAAATGGGTGGTCAGCTTTATCGGTTGTCCGCGCGACATGCGGCAGACGATTCGCGGCCTGGGTTTCCGCCGGATGCAGCAGGTGATCGAGCATCCGGACACGCCCGAGGTTCGCGGCATGATCGCGAAAGTCCACCATCTCGTTAAAATCGAGGACTAACTGGCAATGGCCAAGGTACCGACACTATCGAATATGAAGCCGCCGCGCGGCTCGCGCCATCGCAAGGTGCGCGTAGGGCGCGGCATGGGCTCCAAGATGGGAAAGACATCGGGCGCGGGCAACAAGGGTCAGCAGTCCCGCCGCGGCTATTCGCGCCGTCCGGGATTTGAGGGCGGCCAGATGCCGCTCCACCGGCGTCTGCCGAAGCGCGGTTTTTCGAGCCCGTTTCCGAAATCGTTCGCGGTCGTCAACGTCGAGAGCCTCAACAACGCTTTCGCCGCCGGCGACACGGTCACGCCCGAGACGCTCAATACCCGCGGTGTCGTCCGCGCCGTCCGCGACCGCGTGAAGATTCTTGGTGACGGCGAATTGAAAATTGCATTGACGGTCCGCGCGCATGCCTTCAGCAAGTCGGCGCAGGAGAAAATCGCGGCGGCCGGGGGAACGATCGAAGTTTTGAAATGAGAAAGCTGCTCGAAGCCTTTCGAAACATCTTCAGCACACCCGACCTGCGCAAACGCGTCCTGTTTGCGCTGGCGTTGCTGGCGGTGTATCGCTTGGGCAGCTATATTCCCACACCGGGAATCAATACCGATCTCCTGGAACAGCTTTTCAAGCAGTACCAGGGTTCGGCGCTCGGCATTTTCAATCTTTTCAGCGGCGGAAATCTTCGCCGGCTCACGATCTTTGCTCTCGGCATCATGCCGTATATCACGTCGTCAATCGTTTTGCAGTTGCTCGTGGTTGTATGGCCCTATCTCGAGCGCCTGCAAAAAGAAGGCGAGCTCGGCCGCCGCAAGATCACGCAGTACACGCGCTACCTGACGATCGTTCTCAGCGCGTTTCAGTCTTTTGCTATCGCGCGCACGCTCGAGGCGCAGGGCATGCAGGGTCAATCGCTCGTCTATCATCCCGGCCTGCGATTTATTTTGATGACGATGCTTACGCTGACCACCGGATCGGCGTTCATCATGTGGCTCGGCGAGCAGATCAGCGACCGCGGCATCGGCAACGGCATGTCGCTGATTATTTTCACCGGCATCGTGGTCGGGCTGCCCCCGGCGGTGTCCGATCTGTGGGGCAAGATCAAGACGGAGCAGTGGGGCTCGTTCACGCCCATCGCGATCCTGGGCTTGCTCGTGCTGATGATCGCGGTGGTGGCTTTTATCGTGTTCGTCGAGGGCGGCCAGCGGCGCATTCCGGTGCAGTATGCCAAGCGCGTGATGGGGCGCAAGGTGATGGGCGGGCAGATGACGTATCTCCCGCTGCGCGTGAATTCCGGCGGCGTGATTCCGCCGATTTTCGCGAGTTCGCTTTTGACCGCGCCGCAGACCTTTGCGCTGATTTTCGGGAATCGTTCGACGCACATTCAGAGTTTCGGGAAAATGATCAGCTGGGGCGAGCCGTTGTACACGGTCGTCTATGTCACGCTCATCATTTTCTTCGCCTTCTTTTACGTGGGCATTATTTTCAATCCCACCGAGTTGGCGGACAACATGAGGAAAAACGGCGGCTTCGTTCCTGGAATTCGTCCCGGGCGGAACACGTCGGAATATATCAACCGCATCCTTTCGCGGCTCACGCTGGTCGGCGGCATCTACCTGGCGATTGTCTGCTTGCTGCCGGAATGGATGATTTCCGGAATCCATTTGCAGCACTTGCCCGTGTGGATGGGCGGCAATTGGTTCGACGCTCATATGTGGCGCTTCGTCCTGGACGGGCTGGGAGTGCAGTTTTATTTCGGCGGCACGTCGCTGCTGATCGTCGTGGGCGTCGCCATGGACACTGTGCAGCAGCTTGAGGCGCAGCTCGTGATGCGGAATTACGAAGGATTTGTGCGCAAGGGTCGCGTGCGCAGTCGTCGCGGTTGATACCGTTGGTCCGGCGGTGACGATGGCCATCAGACGAGCTGTGATTTTTCTGGGTCCGCCGGGAGCGGGTAAGGGCACCCAGGCAAAACGAATTGCCAGGCTCTGCGGCGTGCCGCATCTTTCGACCGGCGACATGATGCGCGACGCGGTCAGTCGCGGCACCGATCTCGGCAAGGCTGTCGGGCCGATCATGCAGCGCGGCGAGTTGGTTTCGGACGATCTGGTGATGAAGATGATCGAAGAGAGGCTGGCGCAGCCTGATTGCGCTGCGGGATGTCTCTTCGACGGGTTTCCCCGGACGCTGCCGCAGGCCGAGGGGCTCGATCGCATCCTGGAGCGCTCGGGATTTGGCGAGCCGCTCGTCGTGGATTTGGCCGTGGGCGACGATAAGTTGCTGCGGCGGCTCACGGGCCGGCGGACGTGCAGCGTGGGCGGTGAGATTTACAATGTCTACGACCTGCCGCCGAAAGTGAACGGGATTTGCGACAACGACGGAGGCAAGCTGGTGCAGCGCGCCGATGATACGGCCGAAGTCGTGAAGCAGCGGCTGGCGGCATACGAGCGGGCGACGAAGCCGCTGACGGAGTATTACCGCAGCCGGGGCGTTCTGCAGGTGGTGGACGCGTCGGTGAGCATGGACGAGATAAGCCGTGCGCTCGGCGAGATTGTAAAGTGCGCGGAAGGGCGGAATGGTCATCTGTAAATCGCCGGCCGAACTCGAGAAGATGCATCGCGCGGGACTCCTCGTTTGGGGCGCCCTGGAGAAGATGCGCGCGATGGTCCGCCCGGGCCTGACGACGAAAGAGCTTGATGAGTTTGCCGAGGCGTACACCGTGGAACATCGTGCCCGTCCGGCATTCAAGGGTTACCGGGGTTATCCGGGCTCGGTGTGCACCTCGATCAATCAGGAGGTCGTGCACGGAATCCCGTCGCCATCCCGACGCATGCGAGAGGGCGATATTCTCTCGATGGATTTTGGAGTCGAGCTGGAAGGCTATTTCGGAGATGCGGCGCTGACGGTGCCTGTCGGTAAAATCGCGCCGGGACGCGAGAAGTTGTTGCGCGTCACGCGCGAGTCGCTCGAGCACGCCATCGAAAAGGTCAGACCGGGTAACCGGCTTGGCGATGTCTCAGCGGCCGTGCAGCAGTGGGTCGAAGGCAATGGCTTTTCGGTGGTCAGGGAATTTGTGGGCCACGGCATCGGCACGAAGATGCACGAGGAGCCGCAGGTCCCCAACTACGGCGCGGCAGGGCAAGGGCCGCGCTTGCAGGAAGGCATGGTCCTCGCCATCGAGCCGATGGTGAATTCGGGTGGTCCGGGCGTCCGCGTTCTGGACGACGATTGGACGGCGGTCACGATGGATGGCAGCGATTCGGCGCATTTCGAGCATACCGTCGCCGTCACCAGCAAAGGGCCGTGGATTCTGACCCGGCCTCGTGAAGCAATCGGGCCCTGCTGGTAATCTGGGGTCGTTGATGGTTTTGTAGGGGCGCTGCTTGCTGCGCCCTCTTGGGTTTCAGATCTGAATGTAGCGCCGGGCTTCAGCCCAGCATCTTGAAGGGGTTCGTAGGAGCCCTGCTTCACCCTGGGGTCTTTCGGTCAGGTGGAAGTGCGGGGTTTTAACCCCGCGAAAATGGGCGCCCTGAAAAAGGGGCTTTAGCCCCGGAAGTCGTCGCAAGGGAGCGCATGGCGAGAAGGCCACTGCAGGAAAAAAAGAAGTCGGCTGAGGGAAGCGGGAAAGAAGACGCCATCGAAGTGATGGCCGTCGTGATTGAGCCGCTCCCGAATGCTATGTTCCGCGTCGAGCTTGAAAACAAGCATCAGGTGCTCGCGCACATTTCGGGGAAAATGCGAAAGAATTTCATCCGAATTTTGGCCGGAGACCGCGTGGCAGTCGAGCTTTCGCCCTACGATCTGACGCGCGGCCGCATCGTCTACCGGTACAAGTAGGCGATAGAGAGCGGTTTTGTGGGAGCGCTGCTTGCTGCGCCCTCTGGGGTTTCAGATTTGAATGTATCGCCGGCGCTTTTAGCCCGGCACCTTCGGGTATGCAGCCACCGAAGCGGTTTCTGAATCGCGCCGCCGGAGTTGGGTTGTAGGTCGCGGTCACGAAGCGGTTTGTAGGTCGTGGTCGCGAGTTGGTTTGTAGGCCGCGGTCACGAAAGCGGTTTGTAGGTCGCGGGCGCGAACGCGGCTTGTAGGTCGCGGCTTTAGCCGAGACGTAGCGTGAGCTAACGAGAAGGGCTTTAGCCCCTGAAGTTCCAAAGGGAGCAGCGACTTGGGTCTGTGCGGCGTGGTTGGTTTTCGTCAGGGCACGACTTCAGTCGTGCCGCCAGCCACACCGGTTGACGGCGGCTTTAGCCGCTGAGGGCAAGAAGGGAACGGAGTAGAAGCCATGAAAGTTCGAGCATCGGTCAAGAAAATTTGCATGAAGTGCAAGGTCGTCCATCGGCGCGGCGTGGTTCGCGTGATCTGCGTGAACCCGAAACACCGCCAACGCCAGGGCTAGCAGGAAACGCAGGGAGGAAAGCGATATGGCACGTATTGCAGGTGTGGATCTTCCGCCGAATAAACGCCTCTGGGTCGGCCTCACGGCGATCTATGGCATCGGGCAGCAGCGCGCGCGTTCGCTCGCCGCAAAGGCGAACGTGGACTCGACGAAAAAGATCAAGGACCTCACCGAAGAGGAAGTCACGCATCTGCGTGCAGCGATCGAGGCCGAAGGCGGCGTCGAAGGCGATCTCCGCAAGGAGACGCAGATGAATGTGCGGCGCTTGATCGAAATTCAGTGCTACCGCGGATTGCGCCATCGCCGGAATCTTCCAGTGCGCGGCCAGCGGACGCACACCAACGCGCGCACCCGCAAGGGCCCGCGCAAGGGTGCGGTCGCCGCGAAGAAGAAGACCATGGCCCGCAAGTAGTTGGTGGAAGCGTGGGGCTTCAGCCCCACGAAAGCGGAAGTATTGAGGAATGGGCTTTAGCCCTGGAAGAACGAAGCGATGGTTAAGATTTGAATGTAGCGCCGGGGACTTTAGCCCGGTATTTTGAAAGGTTTGACACAACGACATGGCCAAAGAACCGAAGGACGCAGCCGCAGCTCCGGCAGCAGGCGCAAAGCCGACGAAGCGAAAGAAGGAATTTCGCAAGAAGAAGGAAAAGCGGATCGTGCCGCACGGCTTGGTGTGCATCCAGGCGACGTTCAACAACACGATCATCACGCTGACCGATCCGGATGGCCGCGTCGTGAGCTGGGCTTCCGCTGGTTCCTCGGGATTCAAGGGCTCGCGCAAGGGCACGCCCTACGCCGCGCAGCAGGCGGCGATGACGGCGGCAGGCGTCGCGCGCGATCAGTACGGCATGAAGTCGGTGGAAGTGCGCGTCAAAGGTCCGGGAGCGGGACGCGAATCGGCGGTGCGCGCGCTCGCGTCGTCGGGCCTGCACATCAACGCAATCAAGGATGTGACGCCCGTGCCGCACAACGGCTGCCGCCCGCCCAAGCGCCGACGCGTCTAAGCTTTGTAGTTGGGTTCGTAGGGGCACCGCATGCTGTGCCCGGCAACAATGCTTGAGAATACTGCGCTGATCGAAGTGGTGGTCAGGAATTGAATTTAGCGCCGGGACCTTTAGCCCGGCATCTTGAAAGGTTGGTAGGTCGGGCCTTTCAGGTGAAAGCGTGGGGCTTTAGCCCCACGAAAGACCTGGTGAATTAAATAGGGGTTCAGCCCTGGGACGTTCGAAGGAGACAGCAATTGGCTCGACATCGTGAAGCGGTTTGCCGGTTGTGCCGTCGGGAAGGTCAGAAGCTCTTCTTGAAGGGCCTCCGGTGTTTTACGGAAAAATGCGCGATTGAAAAGCGCAACTTCGTTCCTGGGCAGCATGGCCAGGCGCGCCGGCCGAAAATGGTCGGTTACGGAATCCAGTTGCGCGAAAAGCAGAAGGTGAAGCGCACCTACGGGCTGCTCGAGCGGCAGTTCCGCAACTATTTCGAAAAGGCGGAGCGCACCAAGGGCCCGACCGGATCGAACTTGATGGTCATGCTTGAGCGGCGCCTCGACAACGTGGTTTACCGCTCGGGTCTCGCCGGATCGCGATCGCAGGCTCGCCAGCTCGTGCTGCACGGCCACATCCGCGTGAAGGGCAAGAAGCTGAATATTCCCAGCTACCTTGTGGAAGTGGGTGACGAAGTGGCGCTCAAGGATAATATGCACGAGAACGCGATGGTGCTGGAGGCGCGCAATCTGGCGCAGAGTCAGGGAATCGCGCCGTGGCTCGACATTGACCGCGCGAATTTCAAGGCGCGTGTCGTGGCCATGCCTCGCCGCGAGGACGTGCAAACGCCGCCGATGAACGAACAGCTCATCGTCGAGTTGTACTCCAAGTAATTGCGGATTACGTGGGCTTTGTGGGCGAGGAGTTTTGCAGGTCGCGGCTTTAGCCGCGACGAAACGGGATTAAACGAGAAGGGGCTTTTGCCCCTGAAATTCCCGGATTCGGATTTTTCGAACTGTTAAGGGGCCCGCCGGTCGCGGGCCAGGAGGAAGGGCAAACATGTGGAAAGGCTTTCAGAAACCAAAGCGGTTGGCGGCGGAACCCGAGACGCTTACCGACAAGTACGGAAAATTCTCCGCGCAGCCGTTTGAGCGCGGTTGGGGAACCACGGTCGGAAACGCTCTGCGGCGCGCGCTGTTGAGCTCGATCGAGGGCGCCGCAATTACCGCCGTGAAAATCGAAGGCGTGCTGCACGAATTTTCGCCGATTCCTGGTGTTGTCGAAGACGCAACCGACATCATCCTCAACCTGAAGCAGGTTCCGCTCAAGCTGAATACGGACCAGTCCAAGACGCTCACCCTCACCGTGGATGTTCCGGGACCGGTGACGTCCGCCAAGATCGAGGAAGACGCCGATATCGCCGTGCTCGACAAGAATATTTACATCGCCACGGTCAGCGAAGGCGGCAAGCTCGAACTCGAATTGCGCGTCAAGAACGGCCGCGGTTACGTCGCCGCCGATCGCAACTTCGACGAAGATCTGCCCATCGGCTACATCCCGATTGACTCCGTTCATTCGCCGGTGCGCAAGGTCAACTACGCCGTGGAAGCGGCGCGCCTCGGACAAATGACGGACTACGAGAAGCTGACGCTCGAGGTCTGGACCAACGCGGCGATCACTCCGCAGGATTCCATCGGCCTCGCCTCAAAGCTCATCAAGGACCACATGAGCATCTTCATCAATTTTGAGGAGCAGCCGGAGCTTCCCGAAGAGGCAGTCGAGAACTACGCCGACCCGCGCCTCGAATTCCTCGACCGATCCGTCGAAGAGCTCGAGCTTTCCGTGCGTTCCTACAACTGCTTGAAGAACGCCAACATTCAGAACTTGCGCGAGCTGGTTCAGAAGACCGAATCCGAAATGCTCAAGACCAAGAATTTCGGCCGCAAGTCGCTCAACGAGATCAAGGACATCCTGCACAAGATGGGCTTGAGCCTCGGAATGAAATTCGACGATCACGGCCGCGTGATCTGGCCGCCGCTTCCAAGCCAGACCGCGCCTCCGCCACCGGAAGGGGACGCCTCGGCGATCTAGCCGCGGACTGAACCATGAGACACCTTAGATCGGGCTCCAAACTCGGCAAGCAGCCGGCGCATCGCCGCGCTGTGCTGCGCAATCTCGTAACGAATCTCATCGAGAAGGAGCGCATCCATACCACCATCCTCCGCGCGAAAGCGACTCGTCCACTCGCCGAGAAAATGATCACGCTCGGCAAGCGCGATTCGCTCCATGCGCGGCGCCAGGCCGCTGCGTTTCTAATGACCCCGGGCGCGACGAAGAAGCTTTTCTCGGATCTCGCGCCGCGCTTCGCCGATCGTCCCGGAGGCTACACGCGGATTATCCGCACCGGTTGGCGCATCGGAGACGGCGCGGAGCTGGCGATTCTGGAATTCATCGGCTCGGAGCTGAAGAAGAAAGACCGGAAGCCGCGGAAGGGCGCGGCCGAGGAAGCTCCGGAAGAAAAAGAAGAGAAGGAAGCCGTCGCCGCAAAATAACCTATCGCTGCGAATCTTTATTTCGCGCGAAACTTCAAAGGTCCCAGGCGTCGCCTGGGACTTTTTCTTTTCAGGCGCCGGATTGAGCGGCGCGTGTTTCCTTTTGCTTTTGCCGCACGTGGCCCCACAGCATTAATAGCGCCGCAACTGCCTGCGCGGCGATCCCCCCGCTGGTGTCTATCAGAACATCCCCGACCGCCGCGGTGCGTCCGGGGACGAAGTGCTGGTGAAGCTCATCGAGCGATGCGTAGCACGCGACGATAGCGATGGCCATCAGCGCCCAGGCGAAGCGCGAGCCTGGCCTGCCCGCGCGAATGCCGCGCAGAACTAGCAGGCTCAAAATAAAGTATTCGGTGAAGTGCGCGCACTTGCGGATGAGGTAATGAAGTCTGTTGAGAGTGCTTCTGGATGCGTGCGGAAGCAGCCAGTGCAAAACCGGAATGATGATCCGGCTGGTGTGTTCCGCAGTGAACACGCCCGTTGAAAATCCCGAAATGACCACGGCCCAAGCCAGCGCCGGCCACCACGTCTTCAGCCAGCTCACTCTAGGATTCCCCGGCCATGTGGCAGCGCATTACTCGAGCCTGTAATTCGGGGCTTCGCGGGTAATGATCACGTCGTGGACGTGGCTTTCGCGCAGACCGGCCGAGGAGATGCGGATGAATTTGCTCCGCTCCTGCAATTCCTTCAGGTTTTGCACACCGCAATATCCCATCCCGCTGCGGAGCCCGCCGACAAGCTGCTCCACAAGCCCCGCGAGCGGCCCCTTGTACGGGACCTGGCCCTCGATGCCTTCGGGGACGGACTTGCCGCGCTCGGCGGTTTCCTGCGCGTAGCGGTCGGCTGAGCCGGCCTCCATCGCGCCGAGCGATCCCATGCCGCGATAAGATTTGAACGTGCGGCCCTGGTAAAGAATGGTTTCGCCGGGGGATTCTTCGGTGCCGGCGAAGAGGCTGCCGATCATCACGGCGGAAGCGCCGGCTGCAATCGCCTTGGTAATGTCGCCGGAAAATTTGATGCCGCCATCGGCGATCAGCGGAACGCCGCTGCCTTGTGCCGCGCGCGCGCATTCGGCCACGGCCGTGATCTGCGGCACTCCCGCGCCGGTGACGATGCGCGTGGTGCAGATGGAGCCGGGCCCGATGCCGACCTTGAGGCCGTCCACGCCGAGCGAAATCAGGTCGCGCGTGCCTTCCGCGGTGGCCACGTTTCCGGCGACGAGCTGCATTTCCGGCAGCTTGTGCTTCACGGCGCGAATCGCCTCCATCACGCGGGTCGTGTGGCCGTGGGCCGTATCAATCGCCAGCACATCCACTTTTTCACGCGCCATTTCCTCCGCGCGTTCCAGAAAATCGCCGGTCGCGCCGATGGCCGCGCCCACGCGCAAGCGGCCCTGTTCGTCTTTCGTCGCGCTGGGGAATTCGAGTTTTTTCTGGATGTCCTTGACGGTGATCAGGCCCTTGAGATTGAAATCCTTATCCACGACGAGAAGTTTTTCGATGCGGTGGCGCTGGAGAATGCGCTCAGCTTCTTCGAGAGTGGTGCCGACCGGAACGGTGACGAGGCTTTCTTTCGTCATGATGTTGCTGACGGGCTGATCGAGGTTGCGCTCGAAGCGCAGATCGCGGTTCGTCAGGATGCCGACCAGGCGCTGGCCGCGCGTGACCGGCAGTCCGGAGACTTTGTATTTGTTCATGATGTCGAGCGCCTGGCGCACGGACATCTCCGGGCCGATGGTGACGGGGTCCACGATCATCCCGCTTTCCGAGCGCTTTACGCGGTCCACTTCCTCGGCCTGGCGCTCGATGGTCATATTGCGGTGCACGAACCCGATGCCGCCCTGGCGCGCGATGGCGATGGCAAGGCGAGCATCGGTGACGGTGTCCATGGCGGCGGCGACGATGGGGATATTCAGCGCGATCTTGCGCGAGAGGCACGTGCGCGTGTCGGCCTGCGTGGGCAGCACCGAGGACTTTCCCGGCAGGAGCAGCACGTCGTCAAACGTCAGCGCTTCGGGGATGGGTCCGTCAATCATTCTCTCTCCTGATTGCCCTGTATGGCTTCGAAGGGTGGCCGACTTTGGGCCCTGAAAACAGCAAAGCCCAGCGACGTTCGCCGGGCTCGAAAAAGTTTCTCTTGTAGAGGACGACAATCATGCATCGAAAAACGATTCTAAGCGGTTCGGCAGATGAAAGCAAGTTGGGGAGGGCTTCCGGCGCGTGACTTGTGATTCGTGACCCGTGATTCGTGAGTGACGACCCCGGAAACCCGCGCGAGCGAGACGGCGCGAAAGGTGCGAATTCGACCGTGAGCGGCACCCGCGATCTGTGTCGATTAGAAATGATTGCCGCGTTCGATTGATTGGAGTTAAGGGCGTTTCTAATCGCCGGCGTGTCGATTAGAATGGCGGGGATCAGGGGCGAGGGGTTAGGTGTGAGGGAAGTGGAGCGCGGGGCGGGCCGGGAATTCGTGACCCTTCGGCTTCGTTCAGGATAGCATTGTGATTCGTTTTCGCGAATCTTGCCCCTCGAAAAGTGTGTCACTTTGTGGGGGTGCCCGTCGTTTGTTTTCAATGATTTAGCCTCGAAATTACTTTGCATGGTGTGTCGAGTAATTTGGCGCAAGGGAGCAGGGGACACGGGTGAGGTGTGAGGGGTGAGGGATGAGTCGGCGAGGGACGGCCCGCTCGGCTTATCCCGTGCAGCGGATTCGCTCGGGGCCACGATGGTTCGGCTACGCTCACCACTCGTCTTGGTCGGCTCGTGAGCGCGTAGCTCGCTACTGCTGTCCTGTTTCTTGCGCCGTGCTTTGCTCGCTACCGAACGCCTGTCCATATTCATGGACCTCGCGGGAAAGTAGCACGATGGGGGCGAGAGGCGCGACTGAGCGAAAGTACAGACGCAGTGCAGGTGGTCATGCTAGCAGGGAAAAGGAAGCACAACGCAATCCAGAGGGGCCCGACACTTCTGGCACTGAAGGAACAGCCGCTCGCCAAGGCCTTGGCCACCGCCGGGCGCTCACCTATCGCTTCTCGGCTTTGCGGCGAGGTCTGTCACCCGCAGATTCGAAATCGACATCCCAGACTCGCAGGAGTTGCCGGCAGCCAACCCCAAAGTTTCCCGTGAAATCGACGAACTGAAAGTCTGGGAGTGTCCAGGATAAACGAGAGTATTCACAGGGTCGGCGGAGAACGGGAACAATCCTTTCGTTATAGCGTCCTGCGTTAAGCGCAAATAGCAATTCTCGCTTCACCCATACCGAGCGAACCGCATCCGGCGTCAATACCACGAGGAACCAATCGCATCGGGCAAGCGCGCGCCCGATTTCGTCGTGCCATTGCTTGGCGCCGGCGATGTGCGCGGCACTGTACCAATATCGAATCTTATACCGCCTAAGCACCCGTGTCAGGCGCAGGACAAACTCGCGATCACGGCTTGAATGGGAGAGAAATACTTCTCGCTGCGAGGCTGATAACCGACGCATCTAAGATAGGCTCAGGCAACCTGCTTCAGGGCCTCTGCGATGGACTCGCTGACTTTTGACGCACTACGCCTCGCATCAAATGTCTTGAATTTCCGAAGTATCGAGGGGATGTCGCTTGTCCGACGAACCTGTACGGGAAAAACTCTGCCTTCGTAATTGGAGTCGCCCAGGGCGTACTCAATTTCGCGCCGAACGTGTTCCGACCGCATCGAATCTGGCGAAACGAGAACGACCATCGCCTTTGATTTCTTTAGCGCTTCGCCGGCCCTCAGCCACAGATTGTCGCCGGGCAGCACCTCCTGATTGGCGCTCCAGACAGACAGCCCCCGCCTTGTCAGATGTGAGGAGAGAGCTTTCGCGAAGGCTTTGTCGGATTGAGCGTAGCTCAAAAATACCTGCATGAATCCTTCCTAGCGCATATTCTAGCACTCTTGACCGGGTGGGTAGCCATATCCCCGTTGTGACGGACGCCTCACCGCTTCGCACGCGGGAAGTGGGCGCCCGCCTGCCCATGTTGATGGATTTCGCGGGAAAGTAGCACGATGGGGGCGAGCGGCGCGACTGAGCGAAAGTACAGACGAAGTACGGGTGGTCATTCTGTGCGGGAAAGGGGAAGTGCAAGCAGATCGGAAAAGTCCCCACCCTTTGCTACGCAAAGGATGGGGCACCCGAAAAATCAAACGCTAGGGTCCGGGCCACCCGTCCGCCACTGCTTTTGCCGGTCCGTTCGGGGAAGGTACGGCGCGTCAAGCGCGCAGGCCCCTCCTGGGTTCGCTGGAACGAACCCCGCGCCCCCGCCCGGGCCACCGAGGGACTGTTTCGGCGGGCGACGAAAGCGACGTCAGCCGGCGCTTACGAGAATGCGGGCTTCTTTGCGCGAGCGGTGTTTGGGGCGAATGACGATTTCGATGTCGCGGTCGAGCGCGGTGAGGAAATGCATCAGCCGCTCGACGGAAAATCCCTCGAGCCGGTAATGGGCGAGCGCGGAAATCTTGGGCTGATTGATTTTCAAGCGGCGCGCCGCCGCTACTTGGGAAAGTTCCTGGCCGGCGATGATCTGATTGATGGCCACTGCGAGCCGGGCTTTCGTTTGCTTCTCCTCCGCGTTCGGCAGGCGAAGATCGGCGAAAACATTGCCTGAGCTCGGTGCAGCGCGTTGCATTCCCATCACTCGACTATCCTAGTATTGGGATATATTCGTCAAGGCCTATCGTGACGTAGGGCCGACGCATGCTCTAGGGGCGAAGGGGGCAGGTGTCAGGTGTGAGAGCAAGGACAACTGCAACGGCAACGACAACAGCAGCTGCAACGACAGCGACAACGGCGGAAGCGGGTCGCTGCGGCCCTGCGGCCTTCGCGACAGCCTGCGGCAGCAAGGTACGGTGACTCGAGCGGCGCGATTATGTCGGACCTGAAGGTCCGACCCCCTATTGCGTCGCGGCGGCAGCGCTTAGCCCATGAAGCCTAGTGTCGGGACGGTGAAGTTGGCTAGGTTGGGGAAGATGGCGGGCAGCTCCGTGGGCTGCACGCCGAACCATGAGGCGAGAGTGGCGCCGTACTGGTCCACCGAGGTGGTGGGGATCCAGCGGCCGTTGTTGCCGGCGTCGTTGGGGCCGCCCAGCGCGAGAGTGGGGAACTGGCCGAAGATGTCTCCGCCCTGCACGGCGCCGCCCACGATCAACTGGCTGCTGCCCCAGGCGTGGTCCGTGCCGCCATTGGAGCCGGGCTGAAACGTGCGGCTGAAATCGGAGAGCGTGAATGAAGTGACATTCGGCGCGACGCCGAGCTCGATGGTTGAGTTGTAAAACGCGGAAACCGCCGGGTCGAGTTGGCCGAACAAACTTACCTGCGTATCCAACTGGTCGCTGTGCGTGTCGAATCCGCCGAGCGAGCAGAAGAAAATCTGGCGCTGCAATCCGAGCGCGGCGCGCGCCTGAATAATCTGAGCCACTTGCTTGAGCTGCTTGCCGAGACCCGTGGTGGGAAATTGAGTTTGCAACGCGGGCAATCCGCTGAGCGCGGCGGAGAGCACGGCGCTTTGGGCGAGCGTCTGGGTCATCACGGCGCTCGCATCCTGCACGAGAGACAACCCCGTATCGAAAGTGAGCAATTGCTGAAACGAAAGCAAACGGGCGTCCTGCGCCGCCGAGCCGTAGTAGCCATTCAGGCCCGGCGACGCGCCAGGGGACAGCGTGAAGGGCACGGTCTGATCACCCACGCACATAATGGCGCCGCCCGCGACGGACGTGATAGGCGGATATTGCGCGCCGGCGTTCAGCGATTGAAGTTTATCGGCGGTGCGGCCGCCCCATCCCGAGCCGCTGAATCCGGTGAAATTGGCCGTCTGCATCTGGCCCTGCTGGTCGGAGTGCGAGAAGAGATTGATGGGAAGAGTTCCGCTGCCGCTGAGATATTGCGCCTGTGTGGTTGGTTGCGCAAGCGTGCCGACGTTGGCAAGAACCGCAAGCTGGCCGCCGCCGAAAAGGCCTTGCAGTCCGGGAAGCTGCGGGTGGAGCCCGTAGGGCACTTTTCCAGTTTTTGCGACGATAGGCAACAGAGTGCTTTGCGGCAGTGCCAGATTCGCGCGAATGGCGGCGTAGTTCGCGTAGCCCGCGGTGTCGTTGGGCACGATCATGTTGTTGCTGTCGTTGCCGCCAAAGAGAAAGATGCAAACGAGCGCGCGGTAATCCGTGGCAGGCGCCGCGAAAGCTTGAATCATATTCAAGCGGCCGAGCGCGGCCGTCATCCCGAAGGACGCGGCGGTGCAGCAGCCGATCCTGACGAAGTCCCTGCGCGAAACTCCCTTTTCACGAGCCATGATCACACTCCTGCGGCGAATGCCGCGCAAGTTCTAGTGGAGCACCTGATACTGCGAAGACGTTCCGATCAGGTAGATTGCCGTCTGCGCTTGCTCGAGCGCCTGGTTCTGTCCGGCCGGAACCGCCTGCATGGCCGCGAGAATGCTGGTTTGCATGGCGGCGGACATCGTTCCGTGAAGCATGAGCGTGTTGAGCGAAGCGAGCAGCGCCGTGGGATTGGATGCTTGGGTCGCGTAGGGGCTGAAATCCACCGTCGTTCCCGAGCCGATTGATCCGAAGACATACGAGTTCACCCAGTTCACGCGATTGGGAGCAGTCGCGGTGGTGTAAATCTGGAACTCGGGGCCGAGGAGAGTCCCGCCCGTGATCACGTAACTCGGCGCGAAGAAATTAAACACGCTCCCGGGAAACAGCGCCGTCTGACCCATCTGGCCGCCGTCCGAGGCGAGGTTCGAGCCGTCGCTGACGGCGGTAAAGGCGCGCAGCATGCCGGTCATGTAAAGGATCGGCTCCTGCAGGTGGCCGCCGGTCGGACTGATGTTGGTGGGATCGTCGCCCTGGCGCGCTTCGGGATCGAGAAGTATCGCGGTGATCACGGCGTGCATATCACCGCGGACGCCGGTGCCGTTGTTCTCGAAGACGTGAGCCACCCGCTGAATGTACGCGGGGCTCGGATTGCTGGTGACGAGATGCTGAATGAGCTGACGGGAAATGAACGCGGGGACGTTGGGATGATTGAAAATATTATCGAGGGCGCCCTGCAGATCCTGCTCCGCACTTTGGCCCCCCGGCAACAATCCGCCTGCTGCCGCGCCGGAATACTGGAGGAGCTGTTTGGGATCGGTATCGTGATTCGACTCGATCGCCACCATCGGACCGATCCAGTAAGGAGGATTGTGCTGCTGCGCCGTGGCGCCGGGCTGCGTCGGATAGGTCCAACCCGTGTACGCGCGCGCGAAGGCTTCGACATTGTCCTGCGTGTAAGCCGCAATCGGATTGCCGCTTGAATCGAGCTGCAACGAGCCATCGTCATTGATCAGCGAAGTTCCGATGGTGAAAAGCTGCATCAGCTCGCGCGCGTAGTTTTCGTTGGCGTGGGTGCCGAGTGTGGCGTTCGGCTTGTCGTTATCCACCATGTCGAGGTAATGGCCCATGGCGGGGGAGAGAGTCACGTCCTGCATGATCTGCCGGTAGTTCGTGAACGCGTCGTTGCTGAGCAGTTGCAGGTACGGAGTGAACCCCTGCGGCGAGCTGATCTTGTCTCCGGCGATGACGGCAATTTCACCCAGCGCAAACGCCGTGCGTTGCCTCAGCTGGTCCGGGGCATAGATTGCCTGGCTAAAGAATCGCTCCTGGACAAGAGACAAATCCGATTCCGTGGAGGCAGGGGTGGCGTATTGCGAAACGGGAAGCCCAAATTGATTCGTCACGAAGCCCGGAAGCCCTGCTTGCTGGACCTGCGTGATGAAATTGGGGCTCGCTCCAAACGTGGACTGCTCCAGGAAGCGGTCCGCTACTTCGGGCGTGGCCAGAACGCCAACGACCTGCGCCGTAATGGCGGCGGACGTCGCGGAGCCGGGGTCGGGATTTGTGACGGCGATCGCCACCGTGGTGCCGACTTGCGACGCGGTGGTAGTTCCGCTGGCGTAAAGCTGGGTGCTTGAAACGAATGTGGTGGCGAGCGCCGTGCCGCCAGCGGTTACGAGGGCCCCGCTCACGAAGTCCGCGCCGTTCACGACGATTGTGTATGAAGTGGGATTGATCGCAGGTGGTGAAAGAGCCGTCGCAACCGGAATCGGATTGAGCAGCGTGGCAACGGCGTTACCGGTGACACGGGCATCGGTGGACGCGACGGCAGCAATCGTTACGGAATTGGGAGATGGCAGCGTCGCGGGGGCGACGTAGGTGGCAGTGAACGCTCCGGTGGACGCGATGGTGCCGACGGTTGCGTTGCCGCCGGCCATGCCATTCACGGTCCAGGTGACGCCGGCGGTCTTGCCCTTATCATGGGGGTAGCTCGCGGTGAGCAGTTGCGAATCTCCCGAGCGGACTTGCGGCGCGACAGGCGAAATCGTGACGACGTCCGCGACCGGCGGGCTGACGCTCCCCGCACAGCTCGCGGTCAAGCCCGCGATGAGGAGCACGGCGAACGTGGATAAAGGGCGACGCACAGTAGCTTCCTCCCTGGCTGTAATTGCATGATGCGGACGACGCGACGAATCGAGTGCCGCCAATAAAAGGCAGCGAACCCCCGGCGAATCCGATGAGCGCCGATTCAGTCGCTAATTTGAGGCGAGAGCCTAACAAGGGACCGAAGCGGGCGTAACTGGCGTGAAGAACGGGTTTGGTCTACTGGCCCGGCGTACCACGGGCGGAGGGCCGGACAGGCGAAGGCTCATATATCCTCCATATATAAACGTGATTCTTTCGAGCGGAAACTTGAATTGGATTGATTTTTCACGCGCGCGTAAACTCGCCGCATGAACGACCACGTTGGAGTCGCCAGTCACGCTGGAACTTTTCTGCCGCCCATGCCCGCGCCAACGCGCTACGATGTTGTGCGAGTTTGGGAACCGCCTCCCAAGAAGCTTTCGCTGATGGAATCGCTCACCGCCGGCGCATTCCTGGTTTTTTATCTGGCGGCGTATCTCACGGCTGGTTTCGCCGGCGTGAACTTCATCGAATGGGCCTGGATGCGAGTTTTCGGCTAGCTCCGCGGAACGACCCACTGACCGCAAATGCGCTGACCGGCGCGGAGTTGCGCTGAACGCCCCGAGTGCCTACCATGGAATGCGGTGAAAAACTTTCTACCGCACCGCTCCCTTCGCAACGCTCACCTGATGACGATCGCAGCCGCTTTCTGGCCGCGAAAGTTTCCGCGGCTGCCTGCATCCTCGCCGAGGCTTTTCGACGTCGAGCACGGGACCCAGGTTCGCGCGGACTGCCACTGGCAGGATGACCCGCGCATGCATCCCACGCTTGTGGTCCTGCACGGCCTGGAAGGTTCGAGCGATTCGCGATACATGCTGGGTTGCGCCGAAAAGGCCACCGTCGCGGGCTTCAACGTGGTGCGCCTGAATCAGCGGAATTGCGGCGGCACGGAACATCTGACGCCGACTCTCTACCATTCCGGGCGCAGTGGCGACCTTCGCGCGGTTGTGCTGGAGCTGATCGAGCGCGACCGGCTGCCGGAAATATTATTCGCGGGATATTCGATGGGCGGCAACCTGGTGCTGAAGATGGCGGGTGAATTCGGAGATGCGGCGCCGAAGGAACTGCGCGGAATCGTGGCCGTCGCTCCCTGCTTCGATCTGGCAGCGTGCGCGGACGCGCTGGGCGAGGCGCGAAATTTCGTCTATAACCTGCACTTCGTACGGCGATTGAAAATCCGGATGCGGCGCAAGGCCCGAATGTTCTCCGGCCTCTATTCGCTCGACGGACTGGACCTCATTGGCTCGGTGCGCGATTTCGATGAAATGATCACGGCGCGGTTCTGCGGCTTCACAGGAGCGGACGACTATTACGCACGGTCGAGCGCCATGCACTTGCTCGATGCGATACGAGTGCCGACGCTGATTCTAACGGCGCAGGACGATCCGTTCGTGCCGTTTTCGACCTTCGAACGCGAGGCCATTCGCGAAAACCCCCACATTCGGATGGTCGCGCCACTCCACGGCGGGCATTGCGGATTCATTTCGCAGGAGAGCGGCGAGGAGCGATTCTGGTCCGAGGCGCGGGTGGTGGAATTCTGCAAAGAACATTCAGCGCAGTAGGTATTCCGGACCGATGCCGCTCCGGGTGGTCGGTCTCTTCGTCTGCCGCATCGAAGAGAGATTCTTCGACTGCGTGACCGGACGTCCCGCAAGAGCGGGACGAGGCAAAACGTCCGGTCACTCCGCTCAGAATGACAGCACACTGTTAGTGGATCGAGGTGGAATTCTGCAGGGAACAACCAGCGCAGTAGGCATTCCCGACCGATGCCGCTCCGGGTGGTCAGTCTCTTGGTCCGCTGCCTCGAAGAGAGATTCTTCGACTGCGTGACCGGACGTCCCGCAAGAGCGGGACGAGGCAAAACGTCCGGTCACTCCGCTCAGAATGACAGCTCTCCGATGCTCGATCGAGAAAGTGCCGGGCTGAAGGCCGCGGCGCTACACCTGAACTTAAATTCCGGCGTGCGCGTGTGGAATGCTAGTGGAGGCGCTTCACGGCTTCGATGGCGAGCTCGTGCAGGCCGCCGCCTCCGTGCGCGACGTATTCGGTGATCTGCTTGCGCATGCGGGGCTCCCAGAATTTCTGGAGGTGGTCGGCGACGCCGGCGACGGCTTCTTCCTTGGGGTAGCTGGCGAAAAAATTCGCAATCTGGTTCGCCATGTGGACCATGTTTTCGGCTTCCATGGATCAATCGTTGGCGGTGGATTCTTTTTCGATCCTCGTGGTTTGCTTGCGCGTCTCGAGGTAATGCTCCTGCCATTCGGACATGTGTCTTGCGAGCTGCACCTGCACGGCCGTGACTTTGTATTCAGGGCAGTTGGTGGCCCAGTCCGAGAACTCGGTGGTGACCACGTTGGCTCCGGTCATAGCGTGGTGGAAGGTGGTGTAGACGACGCCGGGCTGCATGCGCTCGGAGATGCGGGCAGGCAGCGTGATATCTCCCGCGCGGCTCGCGAGTGAAACCAGATCGCCTTCCTTGATGCCGCGGTTCTCCGCGTCGGACGGGTGAATCTCGAGGACGTCCATGTCGTGCCAGACGTTGTTGTCCGTGCGGCGTGTTTGCGCCCCGACGTTGTATTGCGAAAGAATGCGCCCGGTGGTCAGGATCAGCGGGAATTTGCCGGTCGTGCGCTCATCGGTGGGCACGAATTCGGTGATCATGAACAGGCCCTTTCCGCGAACGAAACCGCCGATGTGCATTACCGGCGTACCCTCGGGAGCCTTGTCGTTGCAGGGCCACTGGATGCTGCCCAGTTCGTCGATTTTGTCGAAGCTGACGCCCGCGAAGGTGGGAGTCAGACGCGCGATCTCATCCATGATTTCGGACGGGTGGTTGTAATGCATCGGATATCCGAGCGCATTCGAGAGCGCCACAGTGGCTTCCCAATCGGCCAGACCGGCCATCGGTTCAATCGCTTTGCGCACGCGGCTTATGCGGCGCTCCGCGTTGGTGAAGGTCCCGTCCTTTTCGAGGAAGGAGGCTCCCGGCAGAAACACATGCGCGTAGCTCGCGGTTTCATTCAGGAACAAATCCTGGACGACGACGCATTCCATGGCGGCCAGGCCGCTGGAGATGTGCTGCGTGTTGGGGTCGGACTGAACGATGTCTTCGCCCTGAATGTAGATACCCTTGAATGTGCCGTCCACGGCTGCGTCAATCATGTTAGGAATGCGCAGGCCCGGTTCGGATTGCAGCGTCACGTGCCACGCTTTTTCAAATTGCTCGCGAACGGCGGTGTCGGAAACGTGGCGGTATCCCGGGAATTCGTGCGGAAATGAGCCCATGTCGCACGAACCCTGCACGTTGTTTTGTCCCCGCAGCGGGCTGATGCCGACGCCTTTCCTGCCCATGTTGCCGGTCGCCATGGCGAGATTGGCCATGCCCATCACCATGGTCGAGCCTTGGCTGTGTTCGGTGACGCCGAGACCGTAATAAATTGCGCCGTTGCCGCCCGTGGCGTAGAGGCGCGCGGCGCCGCGGAGATCGGCCGCCGGGACGCCGATGGCATGTTCCATAGCTTCAGGCGAGTTGCGTTCTTCCGCGATGAATTTGCGCCATTGCTCGAACGCGACGAGGTCGCAGCGTTCCTTTACGAACTCCTCATTCACCAGGCCTTCGCTGACAACCACGTGGGCGAGCGCGTTGATGATCGCGACGTTTGTGCCCGGGAGCAGCGGCAGATGGTAATCGGCCTCGACGTGCGGCGATTTGACGAGATCAATGCGGCGCGGATCGAGGATGATGAGGTGCGCGCCTTCCCGCAGCCGGCGTTTCATTTGCGAAGCAAACACAGGGTGCGCGTCCGTGGGATTCGCGCCGATGATCATGATAACGTCGGCTGCTTCCACGGAATCAAAATCCTGGGTTCCAGCGGACGTTCCCAGAGTGGTCTTCAGACCATAGCCCGTCGGGGAATGGCAGACGCGCGCGCAGGTGTCCGTGTTGTTGTTGCCGAAGGCTGCGCGGATCATTTTCTGGACGAGGTAAGTTTCTTCGTTCGTGCAGCGCGAAGAGGTGATGCCGCCGATCGAATCGCGGCCATACTTAGCCTGGATGCGCTTGAATTCGCTGGCGGCGTGGGCGATGGCTTCTTCCCAGCTCACTTCGCGCCACGGATCGGTGAACTTCGCGCGGATCATCGGCTTCGTAATGCGGTCCTTGTGCGTGGCATAGCCCCACGCGAACCGGCCCTTCACGCAAGAGTGGCCGTGATTGGCCTTTCCCGCTTTATAGGGCATCATGCGAACAACTTCGTCGTTCGTCAGCTCGGCCTTGAACGAGCAGCCCACACCGCAGTAGGCGCAGGTGGTGACCACGCTGCGATCCGGCGCTTCCTTCGCAACATATCGCTTTTCGACCAGGCTGTTCGTGGGGCACGCCTGGACGCAGGCGCCGCAGGAAACGCATTCCGATTCGATGAAGGGTTTATCGCCGGCGGAAACCACAGAAGCAAAACCGCGGCCATCAATCGTCAACGCGAAGGTGCCCTGCACTTCCTCGCAAGCGCGCACGCAGCGCGAACAGACAATGCACATCGCAGGATCAAACGTGAAGTAAGGATTCGATTCGTCTTTTTCCGAATGCAAATGATTCTTGCCGGCGTAGCCGTAGCGCACTTCGCGCAGGCCCACGGCCGCGGCCATTTCCTGAAACTCGGTCTGCCCGTTGCCGGAACCATGGAGCATTTCGCGCGGATGGTCGGAAGCGTACAACTCCATCACGCCCAGGCGCAGTTTGGCGAGCTTGGGAGATTGCGTGCGCACCTTCATGCCTTGATCAACGGGGGTCGTGCAGGAAGCGGGAGTGCCTCGGCGACCTTCGACTTCAACCAGGCAGAGGCGGCAGGAACCGAATGGTTCCATGTTATCGCTGGCGCAAAGCTTCGGCACATTAACGCCGACCTCTGCTGCCGCGCGCATGACGGACGTGCCGGCCGGCACCGTGACTGGTTTGCCGTCAATCTCCAGCGTTACGAGCGTCTCGGAAATCCGTCTTGGCGTCCCGTAATCGGCTTCTTGAATCAGCGCCATGATGGTGTCTCCTGGGTTTTGCTGGCCTCAAACGCCGGCGGGGGAGGCGCCGGCTTGTCAAAATCTTCTGGAAAGTGGCGGACCGCACTTTGCACGGGGAAGGGAATCAGTCCGCCGAGAGCGCAGAGTGAGCCGTCCGTCAGCACTTCGCACAAATCGCCAAGCAGCTCGAGATTTTGGACGCGATCCTGATTGGCGATGATCTTATCAATGACCTCGACGCCGCGCGTGGAGCCCACGCGGCAGGGCGTGCACTTGCCGCAGCTTTCAACCGCGCAGAATTCCATTGCGAAGCGCGCTTGATGCGCCAAGTCCACGGTGTCGTCAAAGACCACGATTCCACCATGGCCCAGCATACCCTTGCGCTCCGCGAAAGCCTCATAGTCGAGCGGCGTGTCAAGCAGAGACTCCGGGAAATAAGCGCCCAACGGTCCGCCCGCCTGAACCGCACGCAGCGGGCGCCCGGAAGCGGTGCCACCGCCGAAATCGTAGATCGCTTCGCGCAGCGTGAGGCCGAACGCTTTTTCCACCAAGCCGCCGCGCTTGATGTTTCCCGCAAGCTGAATCGTCAGCGTGCCGCGGGATTTGCCCATCCCGAAATCGCGGTAATACTGCGCGCCCTTGTCCATGATAATGGGCACGGTGGCAAGCGAGATCACGTTGTTGACCACGGTGGGTTGGCCGAACAGACCCTTGAGGGCGGGCAGCGGCGGTTTGAAGCGGATCTGGCCGCGCTTGCCTTCGAGGCTTTCAAGCAGAGACGTTTCCTCGCCGCAAATGTACGCGCCCGCGCCGATCCGCGGCTCGAGATCAAATCTCTTTCCGCTTCCCGCGACATTTTCTCCAAGGTAACCCTTATCGTATGCGATGGCGATCGCGCGCTGGAGCTGCCGGAATGCGTGGGGATATTCGGAGCGGAGATAGATGTAACCGCTCGTCGCGCCGACGGCGAATCCGGCAATCGTCATGCCTTCAATCAAAACGAACGGATCGCCCTCCATGATCATGCGATCGGCATACGTGCCGCTGTCGCCTTCATCAGCGTTGCAAACGATATATTTCTGGTGGGACGGCGTGTTCAAAACCGTTTTCCACTTGATGCCCGTCGGGAAACCGGCGCCGCCGCGCCCTCGGAGACCCGAGTTGGTTACTTCTTCGACGATCGCTTGGGGAGTGAGAGTAAGCGCGCGTTCGAGACCGCGATAGCCGCCGTGGCTGACGTAATCGGAAAGCGACAGGGGATCGGTGATGCCGCAGCGCGCGAAGGTGAGGCGTTCCTGCTTTTTCAGGTAGGGGATGTCTTCGGTGACGCCGAGGTGAAGGCGATGCGGCTTGCCTTCGAGGAATCCCGCGTCGAACAGGCCCGGCACTTCCTCTGCAGTGACTGGGCCATACGCGATCCGGCCGCGAGGCGTTTCCACTTCAACGAGCGGCTCGAGCCAGAACATGCCGCGCGAGCCATTGCGGACCACCGACGCATCCAGACGCCGCGAAGCAATCTGTTGGGTCATCGCTTTGGCAACGGCCTCGGCTCCAACGGAGAGCGCCGCCGCGTCGCCCGGCACAAAGATTTTCAAGCTCATGCGTGCCTCTTGGCCTCGTCAATCAGGAAATCGGCGACGTCCGACGAGACCCGGCCGTAGAGTTTCCCATCGAGCATGACTGCGGGAGACAGGGCGCAATTCCCGAGGCAGTACACCGCTTCCACGGTGAAACTGCGATCTTCCGTGGTCCCGCCCAGTTTGATTCCCAGGCGATTCTCGACGTGCCGGATCATATTCTCGCAGCCCATGGATTGACAGGCCTCGGCTCGGCACATTTTCAAGACATGCCGGCCCGGCTCATCGTGGCGAAAGTCGTGGTAGAAACTCACGACGCCGTGTACTTCGGCATGGGATAGATTGAGAGCGCGGGCGACGAGCGGAATCGCGGCTTTGTCCACGTATCCGAATTCGTCTTGCAAAGCGTGAAGGATAGGAAGCAGCGCGCCGGGGAGGCGCTCCAATTCCTGGATGCGCGCTTGAGCCCGATCAGCATCCCAACCTTGGTTACTGCGCATACGAAGTTGCCTCTAACTCCGTACCAGTCACGGAGATATAAGCCCGCAGACTTCGACCGACCACAACACAACACCAATTCTAACACAGCAGAGTTGCGCTCATTGTGATTTTGTATTGGCTGCGAATATTACGCAGCGTATGCAAGTATTGTCCGGGCAACCGGGACGTAACCTTCTTCGTTCGAATTGAGATTTTAGAGTGGACACACTGGCCCGTTGTGGCTCAAATTAAGAAGGCAAGCGAGGCGTTGGGACGCTTCTGGGGAGATAGAGATGAAGCAAACGGCATTCCTGTTCGTGGCAATCGTTCTTCTTGCAGCCAACGCGGGAGCACAGAGTAGTCCGGATAATTCTCTGCCGCTCGCGCCTGCGGCTTCCGAAGCCACCGCTGCGTTCAGTCCCGGTTCGCCGTCATTATTCGCCGTGGACGCCGCACCGACCCCGACGGCAGCGAGCGAACCAGGCGCAGCCGCCTCCAGCGCGCTCGCTTCAAGTTCAACGGATCAACAGCAACCGAGCGTTTTTGGCGTTTTTCAGAACTACAATTGGCAAGCAACTGCCGGGTACACGTTTTTCCGTTTCTACGTGCTGCCTCATGTGACCAGTAACATGAATGGCATCAACCTTGGCATGGTCTATTATCCCGGCGGGAAATGGATCGGGGGAGACGGTGAGTTTGTGGGCGCGTGGGGGTCCGTAGGCGGAAGGGACACGAAGTACGTTCAGGCGATGGGCGGGCCGCGATTTCGTTGGTCCGCGCCCCGCGGACTTGAGATCTGGGGTCACGGCATGGTGGGCGGAGCGCACTTTCTGCCGCAAACGCCGTTCGGCGGCCAGGCAACGTTTGCATACGAAGTCGGCGGCGGAGTTGACCTCAACCTGCATCAACGGCGGTTCGCGTACCGCGTGAGCGCGAATATGGTCGGTACGCACTATTTCGGAACCTATCAGTACAGCCCGAATATTTCCGCCGGCATCGTCTTCAAATTCTAGCCAGCATCGCGAGCGTCATTTTCAGGTTTTTTTCCCCGCATCGGAATTCGATTATGTGCGCCTGCTCGCCTGCGCTAATGGGCCATTCTCGATGACCTGGCGAGCCGGCCGAAAAGCGCGCGAGCCTCCGTGAGTCCCAGGGCCCAAGTTCCCGCGAAGTAGATGATTCCGTACGGACCCAAAACGATCAGCGCGAGTGGAATCGGCCGGTGATTTCCGCCATAGCGGTGAATCGCCCAGCCGGCGGCCGCAGCCACCAGCGCCATCGCCCAGAGTTTCGCGAGGTAATCCGCGGGGAGCCCGGTGCGGCCGATTCGGCGGTTCAGAGTGCGCCGCAAGAGATGGAATTCGACCCACGAAGCGATTCCTGCGGAGATGGTCAGGCCGGCGACGCCCCACCGCGCTTCGATGCCAAGCATGCGGGGAAGCGGGAGAGCGCAGAAATAGCCGAGAACAGTCGTCAACACGACGCGAACGATGGCGAAGCGCAAGGGCGTCCGCGTGTCGCGCAACGCGTAGTAGGTGGATGAATAGAGCCGGCCGAGGGTGGAAGCGAGCAGCCCTACCGTAGCACCGGCGAGAATGCCCCAGACGTACATCACGTCATTCTGCGTGAATCGGCCCGTCCGATAGATCGCTCCGACAATCACATCTCCCAAGATCAGAAACGCAACCACCGACGGCACCACAAAAAACGCAATCTGCCGCAGGCCGGCATTGAGCCGCGCGCGAAGCGTTCCGGCGACTTCGCTTTCGTTTCCCAACGCTCCGGACATCTGCGGCAGCTCGGCCGCGGAAACCGCCATTCCGAACAGGCTAACGGGAAGCAGATAGAGAGTCTGGGCGTTCGATAGCGCGGCGATGGCGCCTGTGGGCAGGTAGCTTGCGAGAAAAGCGTCCACAAAGGCACTGATCTGCACAACGCCCCGGCTGATAAACACCGGAAAGAAATTCCGCACAACCGTTTTCACGTTGTCAGCTTTGTAGCGGAGCGAAAGGCGAAGTCCACCGAGCAACCGCAGAACCACGGGCAACTGCACTCCCACCTGCATGGCGCTGCCTGCCACCGAGCCCCACGCCAGCAATATTGAGAGTGTGTACTGCGTGGAGCGCCCTCCCCAAATCCACATCGTTCCGATCATGGCGGCGTTCCAGATTACAGGCGCCGTGTAGGAAAGGAAAAAGCGCCGATGACTATTGAGAATTCCCAGGCACCATGCCGAAATGACCAACAATCCGACGCCAGGAAAAAGAATGCGCACCAAGCGTATCGCCAGCTCGCGTGTTTCGCCGTGAAGTCCCGCCGCAATTCCGTCAATCAGATAGGGTGTGCCAAGGACGCCGAACAGAACGATCACCGAAGTACTCAGTGCCAGCAAGGCAGCCACCGCGCCGGCGGTGCGCCGGGCTTCTTCTTCGTCCTCGCGGGCAAGCAAATTGGCGTAGACGGGAATAAAGGAAGCGGATAGGACGCCTTCGCCGAATAAATTCTGAAGGAAGTTGGGGATGCGGAGCGCGACTCGGAACGCGTCGGCCACGCCCGAGAGCCCGAAGTAATGCGCGAACACTCGATCGCGAATCAGGCCCGCGATACGGCTGAGGAAAATTCCAGCGGCAACGAGAAATGCAAAGCGTTTGGAGCCGCTGGCGTTTGCGTCGTTTGCAGAGACGTTCGTCACGAGCAGAATGGAGCAGGAGCGCTGATAGATAGGAATCGGTTCACGGCAGTTGTTTCAGGGGCGAGAATAACACGGGAAACAGGAGCGGAAAGCAACCCGCTGTCCGCGTAGTGTCCATGCTGAAACGCCGCTGCCGTCGGCTGGGGACAAGCGCTTGGCAAGAATCGCGGAGGAGCCTCAGGGTGATGCGGTGAGAACCGGATGCAGAGTGAGCTGGCTATCTTTCAGCACTTCGAGGTCGCGCGTCCAGGCCTGCTTGCCCTGGGATTTCACCTCGACGCGATGGGCGCCGCTCGCCAGATGAATCGTCGAAGGAGTCTGCCCCACGAACTTCCCGTCCACGTAAATTTCCGCGCCCGCCGGATCGGAGGCAATCGCCACGCTGCCGTCCGGCGCGCGAGCGTCTGCCTGTTCGGCAACCGCCATCGCCGCCGAAGAGGGGCGCAGCGGGCCATCGCGACCGATTGTTTCGACGGGCGTACTTCCATGCGAGACAGGATCGAGCTTGATATCGAAACGGCCTGACTTCAGCAGGAAATAGTTTCCCCGGTGGCGCCCGTTGACCGCGATCCACTCGAACGGACCCTGAGTCAGCGTGACCTGTTCGGTGAGATAGCCGGACTTCGAAACTCGCACGGTCATGGAATGATCGAGGCGAGACCCGAATACGGTGTGCGCCTTGTGAAAATATCCGCCGGGATACTCGATCTTATACGGCGTGGTCCCGGCGGCATGCCCGTCTATTTCGACGGAGGCGCCGGCGGGCGAACTGGTGATCGTTAGCGTTTCAGCATTCGTTCGCGAGGCGAGCAGGGAGCAGGCGAGCAGCGCGAGCGATGCGCAGAGACAGTGTCTCCTCGATGGCTGCATCGGAGCCCTCCGAGGGAATTAGAAAGGGGAACGATCCTCTTTCCTGGAGCGTGCGTCAATCCGCAGAAATACGGAGGGGGGGACCCGTAGCCGCACGGACTCCAGATCGAGTAACAAGCCGGTTTTTCAAGCACTTGCCGGACAGGGGCCGCTGAGACGCTCCCACGGGTTACGAAGGTTTATTTTTTGAATCTCTGGAACCCAACGTTGAATCCGCGCATCCAATCGAGAGGACGTCTGTGCATATCTATGGCAGTAAAAAATGCATGGCGTCCAGCCAAGAAAAAGCTGGCAAGTACACCCAATTTTCTCTGGACAATTATGTCCCAAAGGAGCGAAGGAAAAATGCG
>Ga0182018_10000872_pt1 | contig 37148 bp, 37 predicted proteins | sample 812P2MmetaG_FD_120490 | JGI IMG/M metagenome (GOLD analysis project Ga0182018, IMG submission 120490) | Permafrost microbial communities from Stordalen Mire, Sweden - 812P2M metaG | ecosystem: Environmental > Terrestrial > Soil > Wetlands > Permafrost | place: Sweden: Stordalen | collected...
AACGCTCCGAGCCCAAGGAGGACAAACACCCGCCCACCACGTGAGCGTGACCCACTCCGGACCGCCGAGGGTGGGTCAATTCTTCGTGGCCAAGGTGGATCAGTTCCTGATGGCCGTTGACACCGCCTCCGTCGGTGATGCATCGCCCACCGCAACCCATGCATCGCGCGTGGGGCTTGCGGCGTCGACGGGTGAAGCGAATGGCGACGGGGTTGGCCCGTTGCAGCCGACGATGAGTAAACCCCCCGCGACGGCCCCCGCGATCCGCATCCGCATCACCGTAGAAGGTCCGCGGGGGTGTGACGGTGACCCGCGGCTGCGGCGGGGGGGCGTGAGACAATGAACCCGTGGCGCCGTCCGTCGTTTGCGACTCGTCGTCGGTGCGTCCGATCACTCGCGCCAGGGGCCTTCGCCGGCCGCTCTCGAGCATTGCCGCGATGGAGCGTTTGCTCCTGTGGCCCCGCACGTGTCGCCCGGCGCTGGTCCCGGCGCTGGCGTTTTCACGACATCCGGCGGGTCACCATCCATCCGGACTTCCTTGGATTCGCGATGGCTGCGCCTGCTGGCATTCGTGCCACGGCCGCCCGAGGATTTCAGTGCTACCGTTTCAATGATCCGGGCGACAGGAGTCAGAGTTCACGCCGGATGTCCGGGCGACGGGATCGAGACCGATTGCAGGTGGTTCAACCCCACCGATGACTACGTGCCTCCAGGGCCGTTGACGACCGATCAGATGTGCGCGATGGGCTCATCGTGTGGCCAGGGCAGACAGCCGCGTGGAAGGGTCCCTGCCAATGAGAAACACCCCCACCATCGCTCCGCAATCCAGACTCTTTCACGCGATCGTCGTTGTTGGCCTGTCGACCGCCGCCACCGGTTGCGGCACGTCGGGACAAAGCGGGGCCAGTAAGGACGCCGGAGAAGGCGGCATCCAGATTCATCGAAGCGATGCCGGCGACGCGGCTCCCGATTGCGGCCCTGCGGCCAACCCAGGTTTGGACGGGGGGTGCTGGCCCCTGTTCGTCTGATGCCGCACGGTTGTCTCGCCGTGGACACCGACGATTCGATCGCTCGCCTCGACCAGGAGACTCGCCTCTTCGTTGCCACGACGGCAGCGCGCCGGTCGGAGCTCGAGCTACGCGGTGCCGCTGCCTTCACGGCGGTCACCCAGTCGCTGATGGACCTGGGCGCCGACCTGCGGATCGTCGACCTGTCCGCGCGCGCCATCGCCGAGGAAATCGACCATTCGGGCATCTACCTCTCGGTGGCACACGCGTATGCCGGCGAAGAGTGGCCTGCCCCGCGGCCCGAGCCCATCGCGGTCCCGCCTATCCGCGCGTCGGCGCCGACGGAGAGCGCCTGCTGCGGGTCGTCGGCATGTGCTCGATCAACGAGACGATGGCGTGCAGTTTTCTCGAGCTGTGCCTCCACGGTGCGACGGCGCCGCGGGTGAAGGAGGGGCTGCGCCACGTGCTCGAGGACGAGATACGGCATGCGCGAATCGGATGGGCCTACCTCGGATCGCCCGACGTCGGTGACGCGGAGCGGCGCCTCGTCTCCGAGTGGTTGCAACCGATGCTTCGTGCGCAGTGGCGGGGCTGGTGCGACCAGATCGCGACTCTTCCCCCCGGCGAGTGCGTCGAGCACGGATGTCCCTCTGGGAAGGCCATCGAGCGTGCGGCTAGCGCCTCGGTGCGCGATCTCGTGCTTCCAGGGTTTGCGCGCGCGGGGATCGATGTGACTAGCACGCTGGAGTGGTTCGAGCGTGGAGGAAGTTGAGCGTTGGATCGACTCCGCCCCCGCCCGTGCGTCCCGGGTGTCTCTGGTCTGCGCCGGTTGAACCGCAGGACGTTGATTGTCATAAAGAAGGCGAAAGTACCTTCCGAAATGAACGACGTGACCCTCTGCGGGCAATGCCAGGCGAGCACGCGCTGTCGGGATTTTCGGCTGTCCCGCAGACTGTCGTGACACCGACGGCGCGGGCTCGCTATTCATGGTGAAAAGGAGGATTCGAGGAGTGCGAGGTGCCTACTTGGCCCGCGTGATCAGCCGCGGCACGGCGAGTGTGGCGATCGCCCTCGTTCCGACAGCGCGCGCCCTGGCGGACGAGCCCTGCGCAGGCGTCAGGGTGCCAAGCGCTCTTGCGCCGTCCTGGGCGGACGCGATCGCCGAGCTTCGGAAGCAGATCGCCCTTTTGCCATCCACGGAATGCCAGCCCATGATCCTTTCCATCGAGTCGTCCGAGGGGGGCGTGCGAATCGTTGCGTTCACCGGCGATGGACGACGCGCGGAGCGGGAGGTCACAGGTGCAGAGAGCCTTGTTGCGACGGCGTTGGGTCTCGTCATGGCAATCCCCGGTCAAGGTCCCTCAGCCCCCCCTCCGCCGGCTTCCTCCGCGCCGCCGGTCCCGCCCCGAGCAACGGATTCACGGTCAGGCCTTCCGTCGCCTCCCGAGGGGAGAAAGATCGCGCTCTGGACGGGCCTTTCCGCAGGAGTGCGGCTGACAGCTCCCACGTCCGCCACCGTGGTTGACGTCGAAGCGCGCGCCGACCTCCTCATCGATCACTGGTTGATGCTGGCGACGATCCGCTCGGCGCTGGTGTCTTGCCTTGGTGAGCAGGGGTTGGACTGCGATGCGTACAATGACGTGAGCTTGGGCGTGGGGGTCGGGCGACGCCTCCCCGCTGGCGCCGCGGCGATCGACATTGCCCTCGAGCCGTCCATCGTCGCGATGCACATGGAATACGACGGGCCCGAGGGCTCGGAGGATGCCAGCGTTTCGGGCAGCGAGGTCGCCCTTCGTCTCGACGCGTCGGTTCGTCTCGCCGTTCCGGTTGGGAAGAACTGGGCGATCACACTGACGATGGACGCGGGCGTGGCTCCCGCGCTGCTCGCAAACCCGACGCGGCTCGAGGTGCCGGCCAACCTCGCGTCGAGTGTGGGAACTCCGCCTCCGTTCCCCGCCTGGACCGGTGGCCTGCGCGTCGGCGCATCCGGAGCGCTCCTATGAGCCCGCGCCCGCACGCGCTTCGTCTCGAAGCGGTCGGAGACCCGCAGCTACTGAGGGACATCGCTTCCGGAGACCTCGGCGCGCTCGGCGAGCTGTACGACCGCTATGCACGCGACGTCTGGCGCGCCGTTCGCCGCACGCTCGTCGACGTGACCGACGTCGATGACATCGTCCACGCGACGTTCCTTGGCCTGCCTCGCATCGCCGTTTCGTACGATGGCCGAGCGAGCTGCCGTAACTGGCTCTGCGGAATCGCCGTCAATCTCGGGGTGCGCCAGCGCCGCGGCAACAGGCGCTTCCGGCGTATGCTCGGTGCGTTCGCGCACACCGTCTCCAGTCGGTCGACGAGGGACCCCGAGCGGAGCGCGTCATCGAGCGAGGAGCTTGTGGTCCTCGACCGCGCCCTCGCTGCCCTTAGCGAGAAGAAGCGCGCGGTGTTCGTGCTCATCGAGCTCGAGGGGCTATGCGCCGAGGAGGTCGCGCAAGCGCTCGAGGTACCCACCGCGACGGTGCGCACGCGGCTTTTCCATGCACGCCGAGAGCTGAAAGTGGCCCTGGAGCGGGAGGGGTCGAAATGACGCCCCGACGATGCGCCCGGCTCTGGCAGGTCGACGCCTACCGCGAAGGGCGGTTCGGCACCAAGGACATGGAGTCCTGCGAACGGCACCTGCGGGCGTGTGCGGATTGTTCGGCGAAGATGGCGAGCGACGAAAGGCTGCGCGCGCTAGCGCTCGCTCTGCCTGTGGATGAGCCGAAGGAACTCGCGCTGCATCGCCTGCGCGCTCGGGTCTTGCGGGACGCAGCCACGGGCATCGCTCCGTTACCACACACCTTCGGCCGTCGCGTTGCGGCTCTGATCGCGTTTGTCATGGCGAGCGCCTTCGTCGTGACGCTCGCCGTGCGCCGCTCCGGGCCGCAGAGGCTTGCGCTCGGCATCGTCCCGACAAGGAGCGGCGTTGCGATCGGCGCGCCGGAGCCGCCGGCAGCCGTCTCCGAACCTTTCGCCGCAACGGTTGCAGGTGAGGCCGACGCCCGCTGGTCGCAGGCGCGCGAGCAGCGGCGCGAGCGGGTCGACCTCGAAGAGGGGACGGTCCATGTGCACGTGCGCCCGCAGGACGCCGATGAGCGCTTCCTCGTGGTCATGCCGGACGGCGAGATCGAAGTGCGTGGTACGACATTCGACGTGACCGTCCAGCGCGGGAAGACGACCCTTGTGCACGTGCAGTCGGGGATCGTCGAGCTGCGCCTGCGAGCGCGCGCCGTGGTGCGTCTCGCGGACGGCGATGCGTGGCCCGTGCCGTCGGCGGTGTCCTCGTTGTCCCCGAGAGCGCCTGCGTCGGCGTTTGTCCAAGCCGCGCCAGCAGCGCCAGTGAGCAGTGACAACGGCGTATCAAGCTATGGCGTCGCGATGCAACAACTGCGCGAGGGGCGCTATGAGGAAGCCGCCGCAGCATTTCACGCCTTCGTGACAAGGTGGCCCCAATCGTCGCAAGCAGAAGACGCCTCGTTTCTCGAGGCCGTCGCCCTCGCGCGAGCGGGTCGGCCGGATGCGGCAGGGCTTGCGGCGGAGCGCCACCTCTCGAGCTTCCCGCTGTCCTTTCACAGCAAGGAAGCTGCGATCCTTGTGGAGCGGGCGGCCGCGCTCCGTAGACCTCAGAACCCGTAGGCGAGCCCGATCTCCGGGCCGTACGTGAGCAGCAAGCCATTCCCCACGACGAGGTTCAGGCGGGCGGCGCCCGTGAACGCAGCCCGCGGCGAGAACTGGTACCTCGCGCCACCGCCGAGCAGGAGAAAGAAGGGGCCGTCGGTACGCCACACATCGACGGGTTGCTGCCCTGCGACGTGGTTCAGCGTCACCACGCTCGTCGTGTGTCCGTCGAACTCCGCCAGCCCGAGCCCCGCGAATCCCATCGGAAAAAAGCCCGCGTGCTTGAGCGGATCGACGCCGAGGAGGTACGTCGCGCGAGCTTCCATGTGGATCTTGAAGCCCGCAGCGCGCCCATCCTTGGAGGCCGCGGCGCCGGGGTACGTGTTTGCCACGTAGCCCACGCGCCCGCCGACGAGCACGTTCGGCTCGAGCGCGTAGTCCACGCTCAGCATCGCGCGGACATCGCCGGCTTCAAGCCCCCCTCCGAGCTGCCCCGCCTGCCCCTTCACGAGCGCCATGTTCTGCGAAGGCGCGGCGCGCGACGGGAAATCCGTACCGTTGGGGTTGGTGCAGTAGAGGTTCGAGGGGCTCGACGGTTCGTCATTCGAATCGAGCAAGCAGACATCGCTGCCTGCCGGCATGGACAGGAAATCGAGTGCCCCGGAGAATCCCACCCAGAGACGGGCGTAGGTATCGGCGTTTGCATCTCGATCGGCTGCTCTGGGCGGAGGCTCGGTCCCGGGCTCGGCCTCACGTCGTTCGGTTTCCTGTTCCGGGCTCCCGCCGCCCACGCACTTGCGAGGCGCGGTCTTTCCCGGCAAATGCGGCGCCTCGCTGGAGATCTCGCCCCGGATCGGTACCAAATAGGCATGCTTCGGATCGCCCGAGCTCGCGACCGGATCGCCCTCCTTGTCGACTCCCTGGATCCAATAGCGTATCGCGCCGCGCGCGACGTCCGCGCACGCAATGAGGCCCCCCCATCCATCGTGTGTTCGCTCGAGGTCGAGCTGCCCCCAATCGCTCATGCCCGCACCCTTGTACTTCACGACGACGCGCGCCGGCGGCGAGTCGCCGGAATACTCGACGTAGACAGGCAGCGGCGTGCCGGCTTTCTGCTCGGGCGCGGGAGTGTGGGCAAAATCGCCGCTGGGTTGCTCCGGCGGCGTGCCGGACGTTCCGGGGGACGTCGCGTCCTTTGCACCATCCCAGGCCGCCCGAATGTCCGGGGCGGCGTATCTCGTAGGGAGGTCCAGGTCTGGCTGGACCTTGAGCGCATCCGCGAACGAACTCGCGGCTGCGGCCTTGTCCCCCGAACGAAACTGCATCGTACCCAAGTCACGCAGCACGAACGCTTTCGTGGTGCGATTGCAGCGGTTCGCGCCGCAGGTGGCAGCTGCCTTGTAAAGACGCGCCAGAGCCATCGCGTAGTCGGCCGAGGCGAAGTCGCTCGCGGCCTTCTTGAGCGCGTCCGTCGCTGCAGCCTCGGCGCGGGCATCGATGGCTCGCGCGGGGCACGCCACGAGGAGCGAGGATGCGAGGACCGCGGCACGTGCAGGCCAGACGGGGACACGTCTGGAGATCACGGGCCCCCGTCCGAGCTCCCGGTGGGGCTCGTCGTGATGTAGATGTGGCCGGCGGAAGTCGGACCGGGCGGATCCTGGTGGCAGTCGGCGCACGATCCGTCGCGTCCCACGTGCGTGGTCATTTGCTGGTTCACACTGCCGAGCGTCACCTGCGGCAGGGTTGGGTAGGTCGGCTCCCAGTCCTGAATGGTGATGTAGAAGTTGCCCACTTCGTTCGACTGAACCGTCTCGAAGCCTCCGGTGATGTCCTCGACCAGCACGGCCGCACCCACGGCGGGTGCAGCCTGCCCCTCTACCGTGTAGACCGTGCCTCCGATGCTGAACTGGTGCGACGCAGGGCCCAAGCCGCCGTGGCAGGTCAGGCACGGCTGCCCCGGGCGATGCAGGGGCCCCCGTGGGACGTTCGGGTCTTCGGGGCCAAGAGCGTTCACTTCCTCCTCGTGTGTCTCGTCCACGCATCCCGGTGCCGATACGAGCCAGGAGGTGATGAGAAGGAGGGCCGGCACGCGGAGCGACGTCATAACTGCCCCTCGAAGGTGAGGGCACCCAACGTCGCGGTGCGCTCGGTTACGTAGAGGTCGTCGAGGAAGGACGTGTACATCCCGTCCCAGGTGAGCTGCAGGGTCCATCGCTGAGGATTCGCATCGTTTCCCAAGTACATCCGCAGGCCGAGTCCTCCCCCAAAGGTCCAAAGGGGGCCAAGCTCGCGGTCTCCCGTGCGGTACTCGGGAAGGTTCCAGCCGGTCGCGGACTCCGAGACGTACGCGCGCTGCCAGAACGTTACTGAGGTTTGGGCGTGGAAACGCGCGTGCGGCCAGATCTCGAAGCGCGATCCCAGGTCGAAGACCCATCGCGCGTCGGTGGTCGACGCGAGGAGCCCCCAGTCGTCATTGTACAGGCGCTCCTCGAGGCGCAACGTCGAGCCGTCGAGGCGGCGGGCGTAGTGTCCGGTAAGCGCCGCGCGATGCCTCTCCAGGGGCAACTGTTCGAGCGGTCTTTCGGGAAGTCGGTTCGCGTTGACCCAGTCGATCGACGCGCCCTTGGGAACCGTTGGCGCAACCCCCGGCGAGAACATCGGGATGTAGCGGTACGGTTTGGACTGGTCCCCATTTTCGATGACGACGTCGAGTGTCACCGACGCCAGCGAGATGCGGTCGATGACGAAGGCGAGGCCACCGTTGAAGGACCCGCGCGACAGGTCACGCGAAAACACGCTGAAGGGCGTGCACGCCCCTCCCGCTCCGCAGCGGCCAATGGTGTCGTGGCTGGCGCCGTACCCGAAGGTCGTCGTCCAGTTCTTCTCGTCGAAATCCTTCACCACCAAGGCGTATCCGCCGTAAGAGAGGTAATCGGGCTCCCGCGAGACCGACCCGCCCACGCCGACCCCGAAGTCGTGGGGCTTGTAAAGCCCCGAGAGCGTGCCGGCTTGCCTCACTTCCTGCCAGCGACTCGACGCAGTCGACACGATGTCGACCGAGGCGGCGGACACGACGTCGACGAGGTAGCTGCCGTTGAGGGACGCGCCGCTGACGTTGTCGATGCCGACGTTGACCGAAGGCGTCACGACGGTGACGTGATCGCTGTCGTTGTATACGGCAAGCTCGATCGACGCGCGCTTCGACGCGGTGTCCTCGAGCCCCGCTTCGCCCTTGTGCGGCACCGTCCCTTCCCCAGTCTGGGGGGGAGACGCCGCGCGCTCCTCGCCCTTGTCGCCGCGCGAGTCGTCCTCGGAGCACCTGCGCGGAGGTCTCAGCCCCGGCAGGTGCGGCGCGTCCCCCGTGAACTCGTCGAGAACGGGCACGATGAAGGGATCCTTGGGATCGCCCGATGTGGAAACGGCATCGCCAGCCTCGTCGAACCCTTGCACGTAGTAGCGCATCGGGCCCGGCGCGACGTCGCCGCACGGAATGAGAGCGCCCCAACCTCCGCTCAAGTGCTTCAGGTCGAGGCGACGCCACTCCTCCATCTGGGCGCCTCTGTACTTGACGATGACGCGCGCGAGTTTCTCGGTGCCCGCGTATTCGACGTACACGGGCACGGACGTATTCGCCCGCCCCTCCGGAGCGGGGGTGTGCGTGAAGTCTCCGTCCGCATGCGCTGCAGCTGGGGCAGGCTTGCTTCGGTCGCGCGCGGACGCGGGCGGCGCGACCACGACCGACACGGTGAGCGCCGCCGCAGCCGCGGTGGCTAGCGTGCCGCGGGAGAAGCTCATTCGGCGGATGCGTCGGTCGGCAGGGCCGGAAACATCGGAAATCCGATCGCGGTCGCGCATGCCATCGTGTTGGTGCTCCCCGCGAGCCAGGAGGTGATGCAGACATCTTGAGGGTCACCTGGCGTGATGAGCGCGCCACCTTTGTGCGATTCGGTGCCGCGGGCCTTGAGCACGAAGGTGAGAAGCTCGGGATGCAGCCCGCCACCGGCGACGACGGTGCTCATGACCGCCGGTTCGAGGCCGACCAGGGAGCGGTACGTCGTCTGATGCTCCGAGGGCGTCGTCGACTTACCGCCTAGCTGGCGGTTGCATTGGGGGATGTCCGCCGCATTAAGGCGCATTCCCTCGCAGCCCCAAATGCGCAGGTTTCGCCCGATTTGCCCGTGGCAGTCCAGCGAGCCGCAGCGGTGGTCCAAGTAGTCCCCGACGGGACCGAAGTCTTGTTCAGAACTGTTCGGTGCATCGAGTCCGACGCGAAGGTCCGAAGGTACCGTCGAGCACCCGGCGACCGAACGCACGCTTCCCAGCACCGCTGCCACTGCGATCGCCCGTCGTCTCATGTTCAAGGCTCTTAGGCGCACGTTCCGGTGAGGCGGTGAGCTGCGATCGACTTCAGTTGCACCCGCACCCGCTTGCCGACAGCGAACCGCCTCCCGTGGCGCCTTCATGAACGGCTTGAACGTGCCCTGCGGCGGGGCCCTCGAGATCGTCGGCGGTCATCATGGGATACGCGAGCTTGCCCCGTTCGTAGGGGGCCACGTGCGTGCACGCGGCGCTCGCAACGGCGAGGACGACCGAGGAAAGGACAGCGCGCATTCGACCCTTTGCCCCAAAGGCAATTCTTTCAGTTGTCCAGTGCTCCGGCCGCCGCCCAAGCGTTCATTTGCGTGACGGCTTGCGCGTTCTGAGGGCCAAGAGGAGGCATGTCTCCGCCGTACCAGGAGAGGCACGACGTGTTGGAGTCGGTGAGCGGCGGGCTCGAGCCGCCGACCTGGCCCTTGCCCTGGAGAAAGGCATACATGCCCTTCGGTGAGCTCGTCCCGTTGTGGCAATTCGTGCAATTGCCGGCCGTACCGCTCGCCAGGTACGCATCGTAGACTTGGGTCCACGTCACGGGTGCCGTAGAGCCGCCTGAGCTGCTGCTGGAGCTCGAGCTTCCGGAGCTACTGCCCGAGCTGCTGGCGCTCGATCCGAAACCCGGCATGCCGCTGGAGCTCCCGAGAATGCCCGACGAACTGCTGCTCGATCCGCCCGAGCTACTCGTGCTGCTCGCGCTGCTGTGGCCGCCACTGCCGCTCGAGCCCGAGGCGCTGCTGTTTCCGGACGAGCCGCCCGAGGCGGACGATCCGGACGCGCTCCCGCCGCTCGCGCTCCCGCTCGCCGCCTGGTTCTCGGTGCTCGTGCCGTCCCCGTCGTCGTCCGAAGGCGGTGGCAAATCTGTGGTTCCGCCGTAAGGGCCGCCCAAGGGATCCCCGACGCTGCTGCAACCGGCCGACGCTCCCATCGCGAGCGCGACCGCCAAGACCCGACGATATTCCAAGCCAAGGCGCATGATTCTGCTCCACGGCTGTCCCGCTGTGCGGAGGCTAACATCGTGTCGGTGGTTGGCGCCGTGGACTTGGAGGTCACTCCTATTTTGGTGCGGGCATTGCCCACACCGCAATGGCCATTTCATCCAGTGCGCAGAGAATATTGAATCTGCGACGCCCGACCGATTGCATGGGAGGATCACGCCACTCGCTCGAGGCACGACACTCGACGGCGGCATCACTGCACCCTCATCATGGCTGCGGACAATCGATCCGGTGGAACGAACTCGGTAAAGCGAGCGGCTTCCGCCCCATGGCTATCGAAGAGCAGGACGACCGGGAGTCCCTCGGTAGCGTGATATTTCTGCCGAATGTCAGCGACGTCCGGATTGTCGTCGTCGCTGGCGTCCACGTGAAGCACGACGAACCGCGCCCCCTGCTCGCGCACGCGGGGGTCCGGAAACGTCCTCTCCTCGAGCTGTTGGCACGCACCACACCAGCTCGCCCCGAAGTCGATCAACATGGGCCGGTGCTCGGATTCGGCACGCGATGCCGCGATCGTTTCGTTCGACTCCCAAGTCAGCTCAGCAGGGGTGGCGCCGATATCGGGCGGCAGGTGATACCCGGTCACCAGCATGAAGAGGCCTACGATGGCGGGGACTCCGACGATGCACGCGACGAAGGCGGTGGAGCGCAATCTCACCCCCAGCCTTCTCCGACGACCGCCAGGGCGTTCACGACAACCGGAAAGAATAAAAAGCTACGTCCCTCCTGAGCGCAAACATAGACGCAGACCTTCACACTTTCGGCATCGACCACATCCTGGCGGTGGGGACCTTCATTGGTCGGGGCCGCCGTCCGGCCGCACCATGATGCCCACGATGATTGTGCTCGCCTCCCCCGCATCCAGCGTGGGCGAGACAACGCTGCCGCAAACGCCTGTCCCGCAGGGAAGCTCGGCGTCATGGTCGGCGCCGGCGTCGTAAAGACCTCCGCCCACCGAGCTGGCCTCTCCCGCATCCTGTGACGAACCGACAGTGCTGCCGCAAAAGCCACAGCAAAGGACACCGCAGCCGGGGTCACTGTTACCGTCAACATCGGCGTCCGAGGGCTCTGCATCGCCCAGCTGACTCCCTATCGATCCAGTAAAGAGGTGAGACTCGCCCTGCCCCGATCCACTCGAGCAAGCACCCACGACTGCGCCCGCGCCTGCCGCGGCGACGATGCGAAGAAGCAGCCTAGGGGGATTGGGCGACGACTTTCGGTAGTGCATCGAGCAGATGCCAGCAAAGTGTGTGCCGAACGGAGGGTGGGGAGCCTCTAGCTTGGCGTGTGTGCTGTACTTTTGCGACGTCGCGACCGAGTGTTGCTACGAGGCGGTCGATCTCACAACTCGAAGGGCGCGTTTCACGCGACGAGAGCAGTCCGTTCTTCGGCGGAGATCGCGATGCCGATGGTTGCCAGTGGATCGAGGATGTCCTGCACGACGACGTCGCGTGCCACTGGGGCGAACTGGGTGGGCTGAAGCCATCCCAAGGCGTGCAGATCGTCGTCGGGTACCTGAGACGGCGTGCGCGACGCGCGGGACTTCCAGAAGGGCGACAGCCCTTGCAGGCTGGAGAGCAGCACGCGCCCGAGCCGGTGAAGCTCGTCCTCGTCGATGCGCGCCAGCGCCCACTCGAAGTACAGGCCGCCCAGGCGCCGGTGGTGCGCCTCGTCGCGCAGGATGGTCTCGTAGACGGCGCGCGGCAGCGGGTGGGTCGTTGAGGCGAGGCTCACGCTGGCCGTGCCCCCGGCGAAGGCCTCGGCGACGCAGCTCACACGAAGCACGAGCTCATTCGCGCGCTGGAACGCCGTCAAACCGCGAGGACGAGGGGCGAAGTGATCGAGATCCACCGTGCGCGGCGCGGCGCCGCCCAGATCCATCGCCATGCGGCTCGCCAGCTCGACGTGCGAGACTTCGTCGGCGAGGAAGTCACTCGTCATCCCCAGCAGATCGAGGGGCGCCTTCACGTCGACGAGGGCGCGCAGCACTTCGCAGAACGATGCCACGGCTCGATACTCGTTGATGGCGACCTCGGTCCACGACCCTCGGGCGCGCTCGACTGCAGCGGCCGCGTACTTGGAAACGACGAGCGTGCCCCACGGCAGCTCCTCGGTCGTCGGGCGCGCCTTGCGAAAGTGGTGCGCCGCCGCACCGCCCATCCACTCAAGCTCGAAAGGGATCTTCATTGGTCGCCGCTCCCGTCCGTTCGCACCATCACTCCGCCACCCACCGTGCTCGCCTCCGCCGCATCCGGCTCGATGACGATGCCGCATACGCCGACCCCGCAGAGTGCCGCGTCAGCATCAGTACCGCCATCGGGAACGTATGAGCCTCCGGTGTCGAATAAGCCACCCCCGACAAAGCAACTCCCGCAGTCGTTCCCGCCGCCATCCCCGGGCACGCCATCCGCGTCCGGCTCGACGATGCTGCCGCAGACGCCGATTCCGCAGTGCAGTTCGGCGTCGGTATCGGCGCTGGCATCCGGGATGTCGGAGGCCCCCGTGTCCACCGCCCCCGGACAACAGTTGTCTCCGGCATCCGGCGCGCTGTCCGCCAATCCCAGCGGATGGGATCCTGGTCCCGATCCGCTCGAGCAAGCACCGACGACGGCACCCGCACCTGCCGCAGCGACGATGCGGAGGAGCAGCCTGGGGGGATTGGGCGAAGACCTGCGGTAATGCATACGCTGAGCTCCAGCAAAGCCCGCGCCCGACGGAAAGGGCCGTTTGTCGTTGGGTCTCCTCCGGCATGTGTGCCACCGTGTGCGAGGCGCGACCGGCCTGTCAGGGGTCCCCCGTCCTTCACGCCATTCGCTTCCGCGTCCCCGGAGGTGGAACATGCTGCCGAAAAGAGGCTCCACGTTCCGCCGTCTCTTGGCAGGCGATTTCTGGCTGCACGTGGCAGTCAGCATCCCGCAGCGTCCACGGGCACGCTGCCGTTGTCCGCGCACGCGGTGGCGGCCATCTCGGAGCGATCGTCGGCGACGAGGTGAGGCATCAGCGACTCGGTTGGACCGGCCTCTCGGCCCTCTGGCCCCTGCTGGGCGAGCCGCTCCGGGGCATCTGTCCGTCAGACGGTACCCCCCCCCACGTGGTCGGGCTTTGGCCTCCCCCCTCGGCGCCAAGCCTCGTTCGCTCGCGGCCGGGGGCCACGCAGCCTACCTCTACGGCGGGAAGTCGGCGCGAACGCGCCGTCGGTGGGGTAGCCTCGGAGTCGATGACGGCCGCCGAGAGGTGGGCAACGCGGACGATGTCAATCTGGGGAAGCTTGGCCGTGGCCAGCATGGCTTTCGCGACGACCGCTCGCGCCGACGTCGACAGCGAATATCGGCAGCTGCACCCGAAGCCTACGTCGCTGCTTCCGCCGGTAGGTCTAGACGTCGAACTCGAGCAGTTTGCAGCGTCCGTCGCGTCATGGCTTTCGCACGGCGGGGCACCCAACGTGCTCCCCCCGCAGCCAAACGTCAGGGTAACAACGAAACCGCCTGTCCCAATCCTCACGGCCGCATTTGACGCGTGCCAGAGTTTCCGAACCTGGCACAGAGGCGCGCAGCGAATGACGTCGCCCGTTCCATGCGCCTTGCTCGTGGGCAGCCTCATCGCAGACACTTCCATTTCGAGGTACCGCAACCATCCTACTGAACACCGCACAAGGACGCAGCACCAGCCCCACCCGGGCCCCCGCTGACGAGCGGTGTCACGGTTGTGCTCAAAGGCAAAGACATTTGTTCGGCGGAAGAGAAGATGTCGGAGGAGAGCTCCCCAGTCACGGAATCCGGCGACCCATGGTGTCGTGTCGTAACGAGAACGTCATTTCGCTGCTCACGCCGCCCTCGAATAGCGGTGGTGGAGCGCGTCGTCGCGGGCCACTGCGGGTGCGGCGGTCAGGTCGTCGGGGTCAACACGACAAGCGCGGGGAGCCTCGTTCGCCGTTCAGTGACGCCTTGTCCGCCGCCGTCGCCGGCACCCCGTGCCCGCTCCTGACCGAATACTGCGCAGCAGTCGACGATGCGAGCTACGTCGCCGTCGCGTGCGTCGACCGCCAGTGCGTCACGCATGCGCGCTCGCTGCCACTCGCCGTCGCCGACAACAGCGAGCCGCCGGCCGGCGCGCCGGAGCGGCCAGTGCTGCTCACGATGGCCACGCCCGCCGGGTGGCTGATGGGCACTCCGACGCCGGACCCGGCCGGCCGAAACGCGGTAGAATATGACCGTGCGCTTCCGAAAGAGGACGGACAAGGAGACGCTCCGCTGGCTGCTCGCGTCCGGAAGCTTGACCCCCGTGGAAACCGTAGACATTCAGCGAAGCTACAATGCCGTGGTAGCCGGCCATGAGCTCGAGCCCCATCAGCGCATGAAAGCAAATACCCTCTACAACACGTACAGCCTTGGCCAGGGGAGTGTGCAGCCGGGTCGAAGACACGTCCAGGCCAAGACCGATGAGCTGCTCGCGACGTTCGACGCTCTGCCGAGGCCGAAGAAACCGCCCGGCAATTCCGGGTATTCGATCTCTCGTCGGACCTGCGGGTCATTCCGAGCTGCAGCCCCGACCCTCATCGCTCCGACGAATCGAACTCGTAGCCAACAATCGCCCTTACGACGAGGCCTTCGCTGGCCTGGGTGAGGCCTTCGCCCACGCCGACGTTCAGCTCCAGGCGGTCGACCGCGAGCAGGTCGACAACCTCGAAGACTTGCTGCTCCTCCTCGCGCCAGGGCAGGATGGCCGATAGGGGGCCGAGCGTCGCGTAATACTCGAAGCCGACTGCCACGGGGCCCACGGTGCGAGCAACCTTCAGGGCGGGCTGGAACGAAGGCCCTTTCGCTGCGTCGCTGCCGGCCAGGGGTTGGTCGAGGATCGGATTGAACGCGAAGAGCCAGTTCCGATCGTGCCAGGCGACGATGGGGCGCAGCTCGCTCCCCCAGCGGTCGTGCTCGTAGGCGGGCGGCAGGTAGGACACTTCCACGTTGAGGCCAAGGCGCCAATGAGGTTCCCAGGTCGGCGGCGTAACGAACTTGGAACGCAGCTTGACGCCCGCCCAATCGACCACGCCGTCGTCGCTGCGCACGGCTCCTTGCAGGTACGCCCCCAGCTCCCAGAATGGCGTGATGCCGAGCGACGGCTCCAGGGTCGCATGAAACTGCCCATGAAGCGGAGCCTCGGGCGGCGTTGCCTCTCGGTTGCCCGTGGCCCAGTCGTTGAGGTGAAGCTCAAGCCCGGGCGCGCCGGGCGCGTTGGCCGTACCATCGTAGACCTGGATCTCGAACGGGTCGCCCGCCACCGCTTCTGGCGCGACGAGCAGGCATGCAAGCGCAATCGCGGCGCCAGCTCGGCTCGGGCTCGCGCCTTCCGCGCCCGGTCCGTCAACAATCAGCCTCTCGTCCAAACCGTCTGCGCTCCTTCACCTCGTGGAAACCCACCGTTGCTCTGGGGAGAAGACGTGTCGCGACCTTAGCCAAGAAGACGACTGCGCTGGCGAGTATCGCTGTATTTCAACGACCGGCCCCGCACCTTTCCGACGAAAGGCCGTGGGTGGCCGACCAACGCCTTTCACTCCACGCCTCCGTCCGCTTGAACTCGGTGCCACCCGTGACGACGGGCTCCAACGCCTGGGAGCCTCTCCAGCGGCGAAATGCACCTGCGTGCGTCGCACCCCTTGCTCTCGTATTCGCGAGTGTCTACGCACCCGAACGGCGGATCATCGAACCGGTCGCCTTGGACGCGCCACTCCCTCGCCGGACCTGAGCCCCGGCTGGTGGGTCAGTTTGAGTTTCGTTCGCCGGGGAATCAGCAGCCCGATGGATGGCAACAGACGAAGGTCGCGGCGCCGGAGCACGCGGCGCCTGAGCAGCATGCCTCCATTTCGGTGCATACCTCTCCACTCGGACAGGTACCCGCATCGATGATCCCGCCCGCGCCTACCAAGGCGAATCCCGCGTCAGGCGCAATGACGCAGGCGGTAAGGCACTTCTCGCCGTGAGATGTTTGGGCACACGCCTGAGAGCAGGTCGGCGTACCGCTTGACGATTCGCACGCGAATACCAACGCGACTCCGGCGCACAGCGCGAGGTTGAGGGCTAGTCGCGCGCTCATTCCCCGCAAGTCTTCTACGACGGGGAAGTGAGCGCCAGCGGTCATTTCACGCGTTCATCCTGCGCTCGCTTCACGCCGCCCCAGGGCTTCGCGACCGGCTTCTATATGAGCGCGATCAGGTCCGCGATGTCCCATACGTGATCGGTGAGGCCGGCGGCCACTGCCGGGGTCACGCGGAGCGTCTGGTGAACACGGCAGAAGGCGTAGTGCACGGACGACCGCGACGGAGTGCGCGAGGTTCGCGGCCTTCTTTGAGAAGGCGTTGGTGAGCCGCGTGAAGCGTCGATTCTGCATCCTGATCGTGAGGTTCGTGCGCTCGACGTACGAGGTCGAGATGTGCTCGCTTCGGGAGCGCCCATGATGGGGCGCATCTCGATTCCGATGCACGCGGGCGGGCTGTAGGGTCCGGGCCGGCCGGCATCTCGCCGAAGAGCTTCACCAGCATGGCGTAGTCGATGTTGGCCAGGTGTTCTTCGAACTGCTTCTGGAGTCGTCCCGTCTCAAGTAGAACGGCAACCGATGGAACGTGCCCTCTGCATTGCCTCCCTCGTCGCGACCTTGTCCGCGTGCAACGAGACGAGCCCACCCCCGGCTGTCCAACCTGGCCTGGCTTCCATTCCGGTGGCGTCGGCACCGGCAACGACCGCTTCAGCGCTCCCTCTGGAAGTGAGCCCTTCGTTCCCCCCGGGACCGGGGCGCCTCACCGGGAAGCCCCTGCCGCTCCCTGGCGTAAAAGGCCCCGCGTTCTTGGACTACCTCGTCTACGAACACGCTCACGAACGGGTCTGGGTACCCGTAGGCACCACCGGCAGCGTCGACGTGCTCGACATCGCGACCCAGACCTTCCGTCGCATCGACGGCTTCACGACCTCCGAGCGCGACGTGAGGGGCAAGAAACGAACCCTGGGGCCGAGCGCGGCCACCGTCGGCGATGGCTTCGTGTACATCGGCAACCGCGCGTCCAACGAGGTGTGCCCTGTCGAAATCAACACGCTCAAGGCGGGCAAGTGCCTGAAGCTCGCTACGGGGACCGACGGCGTTTCCTATGTCTCCACGGTCAAAGAGGTGTGGGTGACGACCCCGAAGGATCAGACGCTCACGGTGCTCGACGCCTCGAAGCCGTCGAGGCTCGCGTTGAAGACGGTAGTCAAGATCGACGGAGAAGCTGAGGGATACGCCGTCGATGATGCGCATGGGCTTTTCTTCACGAACCTGGAAGACAAGGGGGGCACGGTGGTCGTCGACGTCAGGACCCACAAGGTCAAGGCGACGTGGAATCCGGGTTGCGGTGCCGACGGGCCTCGGGGCATCGCGTTTGACTCCACCCACAACTTTGCCTTCGTGGCGTGCACGGATCACGTGCAGGTGCTCGACGCTGGGCATGACGGTGCACCGCTGGGCAGGCTCGATGCGGGGGCGGGTGTCGACAACATCGACTACCTCGATGGCAGGCTCTACGTCGCCGCCGGCAAAGGATCGAAGCTTACGGTGGCGGGAATCGAGGACAAGGGGCAGCTCACGGTCGTCGCGACGGGCGACAGCTCCGAAGGGGCGCGAAACGCGGTCGCTGACGCGAACGGCAATGCGTACGTCGCTGACTCCCTCAGCGGGCGTCTTCTCGTCTTTGCCGCAGTGAAGACGCTGCCGTAGATACTTCGCCGTTCTTCATAGCCGTGTGACCGCACGAAGCGCAGACCTTGTGCGCGTCACGGGATGGCCAAGCTGAACCCGGTTCGCACTTCGCTAACCTTTTGCCCCGCGATGAGCGCCTCGCGAAACGCGGCGTCGAGAGAGAGCTTCTCGCGGACCCTCCAGATCACGCCCACGAGCCCCGAGTAGGTTTGAGCTCCTCCGAAGTCGTGCTCGACGAACACCTCCGCGACGGGTCGAACCACGTATTTGGATGGCGACAGTTCGAGGATTGCGCCTCCGAAAAGGTCGAGGTCATAGGTTGCCCGCAGGATCTGGACCTCGGCGTTCCAGTGGATGATGAGCGACTCGCCCACGCAGGTCGAAAGGATGCCCCCGACATAGGCGCCGAAGCCGGGCGCATCGTTGACGGTCGGCAAGAGCGGACCGGTCTCGGTCGCGAAGCTGGGGCCGCTCTTCCCCTGAAGGCAGCCGTCCCGCCAGACGCGCTTCACGAACGCGCCGGTGTCCGTGAACTTGTTCAAGCCCGGGCTCGAGGCATCCTCGGGCAGGTAGGCGAACCCTTGGAGCACCAGCTCAAAGCCAGAGGCAAAGCCGATGTTGACGACGCCACCGCTGACGAAGTCGATTGCGCTGCCCTGTCGGTGGTAGCCAGCCGGCCCGATCTCGAGCTCAAACTCGTGAAGCTCTGCGACGTCGGCATCGGTGCCGTCGAAGGGGCGATAGGCGTCGGCCGTGAGCGGCCACAGAAGGAGAAGGGCCCCCAGGGCTCCCGTGGCCCCCGAACGAATGGTCGTGTGGGTGGAGCGCTTGATCAACATCGGGAGCGGGCTGATCTTGGGGGCGTCGCGTCCGTGGGCATGATCGATAGCCACAACACTGCGAGCCCTGTAGACAAATGGGTGCGACGCCGTCAACCCAGCAGGGGCGTACTTCCGGAGCCAAGAGGTCAGCGACGGGATGCCGGCATGCGGATTCTCCCGCGTCGAGGTAGGGGAAGCGACCATGAGAATGAAGCCGTGGGCTCTTCTGGCGTTCATGCTGAGCGCGAGCTGCTCCAAGACGCAGGCGTCACCCCCCTCCGTGGACAAGGAGACGAGCCCGGCAGAGCAGCGTCCGGGCCTCGGCGAAGTCATGGTGCAGGTGGGGCGGCGCTTCGAGGTCGCCGGACGGGCGGCGGCGGCCAACCGCTTCGAGTTGGCTGCGTTCGAGGCCGGGGAACTCGGAGAGCTGTTCGAGAACGACGTTCACGCGCGAGCTTGCCCAAGGAGGGCCCGACGGCTCAGATCCCGGCCCTGGCCAAGGCGTTCCTGCAGTCGATCCCTCCGGAGCTGACCAGGGCGGCGGCGGCCAAGGATCGAGCTGCGTTCGCCACCGCCTTTCAGCACGCAGCGGCCATGTGCAACGCCTGCCACGCGTCGGCAGCGAAGGGATTCATCCAGGTGCCGTCAGATCCGGGGAAGTCCGTGCCCGTGCTCGATGCACTCCCGGCTCCCTCCGAGTCGGGCCGATGATCCGCTGACGCAACCCCCCTGCTGGCACGCCGGCTTCGGCGCCTCCCTCATGTCACCGCGGCTGTCCGCGCCAGCGACGGGGGACTCCACGGCACGCTCTTCGCTACCATCAGCGAATGTGGGCCGTCTTTGTCGCAGCCGGTGCCCCTGGGCGTTGCTCGGGACCCACAGATCGTGGCGGAAGGGCCACAGGTCGATGCTCCGCGGCCCGCGACGCTGATTCGGGATTGGTATGGCGTTCCCCCCTGGCCCCCGGACCCCAGGCTTGCTTGAGATCCTTCTCTGGACGCGCGACCCGGAGGGGACGTTCGCGGCGCACTTCCGCGACTACGGCGATATCTACTCGCTCAACAACCCGCTCCTCGGGCGGGAATCGTTGTTCGGCGGGCTGTCCAAGCGGGTGTTCGTCTCTCATCCCGCGTTGATCAAGACGGTGATGACCGCGGAGCCCTTCCGCGGAGGGGAAGCAAGCTCCCCGCTCGGCTTCCTCCTTGGGCCTCGGTCGGTAATCGTCCTCGATGGCGAGGAGCATCACCGGCAGAGAAAGCTCCTGATGCCACCATTTGTCGGCGATCGGCTCGCCCTCTACGCGCGCGAGATGCGGCGGATCACCGAGGAGACCCTGCGGGCTCTCCCCGTCGGCAAGGCGATCCCCATCCTTCCCGCACTCCAGAGGATCACGTTCGACGTGATCCTGAAAACCGTCTTCGGCGCGTGCGAGGGCAAGGAGATAGCATCGATCCGCACACCGCTTCTGTGGCTCGTCGACAAGGTGCAATCGCCGCTCGGCATGCTGCCCGGCATGCTGCGGGCCATGCCCGCGGTACGGAAAAACCTCGGCCCGTTGACCGGCGAGGCCGCCATCCAGCGCTCCGTGCAGCAGGCGGACGCTGCGATTTACGCGCTCATTACCTCCGCCCGAACGCGTGGCACGGGCGGCGACGACGTGCTCTCGATGCTCCTTTCCGCGCGCGACGAACAAGGCCGCGCGATGACGGACGCAGAGCTGCGCGACGAACTCGTCACACTGCTACTCGCCGGCCATGAGACGACTGCGACCGCGCTAGCGTGGGCGGTCGACGAGATCGGGCACCGCCCAGAGATCGAACGCCTTGTCCGGGACGAGGTCGCCGGGGCGCGAGATGGAAAGCCGGCGCCGTTCACAGACGCCACCCTCAAGGAGGTCCTTCGGCTGCATCCGATCGTGCCGCTCATCGTGCGCCGCCTCGCTGCGCCCTACACGCTCGGAGGCTACGAGCTGCCCAAGGGCACCTTAGTGATCGCGTGCCCGTACGACGCGCAGAGGCACCCGGCGTATTGGGAGGCGCCGACCGAGTTTCGACCCGCCCGTTTTCTCGATGCGAAGCCCGACCCATACGCGTGGCTCCCTTTCGGCGCGGGCTCGCGGCGGTGCATCGGCATGGCCTTCGCGCTCTTCGAGGCGAGGATCGTGCTCGCCACGTTGCTCGCGGAGCGTACGCTGGTCCTCCCCGCGCCGCCCGCCCGGGTGACACTCCGAAGCTTCTTTTTCGCGCCCTCAGGAGGCCCACGCGTTGTGCTCGAACCCGCCCACGCTTATTGACCGACCATGACGCATTCTCCTTACGACGCAGGCGCGGAAGGGACTCACCACGGAACGTCCACACCGCTGGCGATTGTCCCAATCTGCCCGAACGATCGAACTCCGCTTGCGCCCGTCGCTATCTCGACGGCCAACGAAATCCGGTCTGCCGTTACGAAGGCGCGCGCTGCGCAGCAAGAATGGCGTCTTCTGCCGCTGGGCGAGCGAATCGCGGCGTTGAGGGGGGCTGCCAAGAGGATGCTGGCGCGCCGGTCGGAGGTCATCGACCTCGCACGCGTCGAGATGGGGAAGGTCGTCAGCGAGGGCAGGTTCTACGAGGCGCTAGACCCGCTCGACGCAGTTGCCGGTTGGGCACGCGTCGTCGAAGGGGCCATGCATCGCCGGGTACGTCTGAACCCCCTCGCCTTTCCAAGGAAGAGCGCGCGTGTCGATATGGTCTCCCGTGGTGTCGTAGGTGTCATCGCACCTTGGAACTTTCCCGTTGCCGGGATCTACCGCTCGATCATCCCCGGCGCTGCTCACGGGCAATGGCGTCGTCCTGAAGCCTTCGGAGTTCACGCCGCGTACGAGTGCTTGGCTCGTTGAGCGCCTGGCCGAGGGCCTCCCCCACGGCATCATCCGTGTCGTGCAAGGGACGGGCGAGGCCGGGGCTGCGCTGATCAACGCCGCTATTGATGCCTGCGTATTTGCGGGTTCTCCGAGCACGGGGCGCAAGGTGGCGATTCAATGCGCTGAGCGAGGGATCCCTTCGAGCATCGAGATGGGTGGAAAGGATGCTGCGACAGTGCTGGCCGATTGTGATCTCGACCGCACGGTTGGCCGCAACCGCGGCAGCCATCTGAGGAGAGCGGACGCAGGGCGGGCGAGGTACGCTCCACATCGCCCGCCAGGCCGGGACGATGGCTGCCCCCCCAGACTACGACCCGGCCTGCGCGGGCACTTTATCGCGCTCGTCTCAGACGAGCGACGCGGCGCTTACTTCGGGATGCTCTTGATGTACCCGTCCTGGTCGCTCCAGTATACCGAGTTGGCGTCGATCGCGATGGCAGTAGGGTTCGTATCCCGCGCAATGACCGTAGCGCTTCCCCCACCTGCTTTCGGGGCCTTCACAATCGTGCCGACGGTCGTCATGTTGGCCCAGTAGGCGTTGGTGTCATCGAAGACGATGTACGACGAGCTGGCCGCCGTTCCGAGGGCGGTCGCCGTTCCATCGCTTGCGATGCGGAAGTTCGAGCCAGTGGTCTGGCTGCAATAGACGGCGGCGGTATCCCCAGCGAGAAAGTCGCAAGCCGTCGGTCCGGTGATGGAGGTGAACCCTCCGGCGGGGCCGGTGCTCAACGAGAAGAACTGTTGCTGCCCCTGCGAATCCCCCGCCTCCATGAGAAAAACCGTGCTGCTGGTCACGCTGATCTCGCCTGGAGGATTTCCGCTGCGCATCCACTGCGCGACGAGAGAGGTGGGACCACTTCGCAGCCCCCCGCTTCTTACGGCCAAAGGCAGGTTCCAACCCGAACCGACAGGCACCTCGGACTCCAGCCAGTATGCGGTCGGGCCTAGCGTCGCCGCTGCCATGACATAAGCGCCCGATTCGTTGACGATAGTGCTCCGCCCGCCCGTCTTTGGAATGCGAGTGAGGTTCCAAAGTGGAAGTCCCGGAGGCCCCGCATCGTTGCCTGCTGCTGTGTCGTTGGCCTCCATGACGTATACGTTGACATCGTCGACCGCGAGGTAGTCGCCTACTGATCCGGCCAACAGGATCGTGATCGCCCCGCCCCCGATCGGCATGGCGAGCAGGCCCGGAGCCCCCGTGGTTGTCCAGAACAGCATGCTTCCATCCGACACGAGCCGATTGGGCGGCACCTGAACTTGCGAAGCGATGACCGTCGCCCCCGTGCAGTCGTCCTCGGCCTGAAGTTGGCTCAGCTCCGCCGCGCAGTTCGTCGAATTGCCCGACTCGGCAACCGAGTCGCAGAGCGATTGCGAGCCGCCCGCCAGTGTGGCGCAGCATGCCGCAAGCGCCGCACACCCACCGCTGCTGCTTCCCGGCGCAGATCCCACGGTTCCCGAGCCCGAATTGTTTGTCGTCGATCCCGCGTCGGCCGCAGCGGTCGAAGTGACCCCGCCTCCGCATCCCACGAGCGAGATGGCAAGAAACAGCCCGCAGGCAGCCACCCCCCTTTTGCGCCGCATCGTTCAACGCTAACACGGGGCACCGCGCGTGCCAGGATGAGCCCGCGAAGCTGGGAGGATCTCCCTCGCCCGCCCGAGCCCGATCTCGGAGGCGAGGGCGCGGAGGAGGTGTTCGGGGGACGAGCCGTTCGTTTTGGCAGCGATGGGCGATGGATCGGGCGTTACGCGAACGACCCGGCTCCCACCTTGCACCGTGGCTTGGTGACGTCGACGTGATACAGGCCCGCCGCGTTGAGTCCGAAGATTTGCGCCTTCATCGCCGGCTAGCCACGCTGCGTGCCACCGTCACCTGACGTCGCGCGTCGGTAGTGGGTCAGTTTGAGTTTGCGTCACCCATCGCGTCACCAGCTTCGCTGTCATTGGTCGACGCGTCCTGCTCCTGGCCGGCACCATCGGCCATGCTCCCGGCCGCGTCCTCGGAGAGGACGAGGGGCACGGCCGATGGATCGCACCATGCATCGGTCTGCTCCCATATGCCGTCCACGCAGGTGATGTCGAAGACCAGTCCTGCTCGACAAAGACCGCCACGATCCGGGCACACGCATGCCTCTCCGGCGTCCCCCTCAAGGCATCCAGGGGGGCCGATCGGGGATGGGTCTATTGGATAAGAGTTGCCGCAGGCCACGAGCGTCGCGAGCAACGGAAGCGCGAAGCGAATGGCCATGGCTCAATCCTATGGCCGACGCGCGACCTTGTCGTCATTCGTATCGGGCCCGGTCTTCGCGAGCGGTGTCTCGGCCATCGCGTTCGCGTGCTTCACGCTGCCCCACGGACGCGCGACCGGCTTGGGCATGAGGGCGATCGGGTCCGCAAGCTCCCCCCCCACGCGCGCGACGCTCGCCTTGAAAGCGTATGTCGACATCGACGGCATCGACGAAATCGGCCGCCACGCCGTGCATGTGTTCGACGGCTTCGCGCACGTACTGCGAGCACGGCTGCCCTTGAACCCGGTGGCAGCGTCAGTCTTTGTGGAGTTAGCCGTACCGCAGCCGGCGCCGACGAGCCCGCCACAAAAGCGATCGTGTAACGCACGGTCACAGCCGACTAATTTACGGAAGAGTAGCCGGTTGAAGGCTCGCACGCTTCCCAATCTCGTGATTCACCTACCGCTCCAGCCACCACTCCACCACGGCCCGAATCTCCTCTCCCCCAACCTCGTGCCCTTCCGGAAACTCGCGGTACACGACCTCCGCAAAGTCCGCCCCTCGTACTTGTTCTGCGGCATCCAGTATCCGCGCGGTGGCCGTATCGAATCGCTAGACCCCGTACCGAGGCCGACTGTTCAGCGCGCGCTGCGGAAACGTCCGCATCGGTAGAGACCAGCTTTGCTGCTGCACAGTCTCCGCGTGCTACAACCCCCCCATGAGCACCGCATCGGTCCTCTCGTGGACCGCGGTTGCAGTCCTCTCGGCGGCCTGTGGCGGCGGCGTCGGTTCGCCCGACGACGGCGGCATCGAGAACGGGGTGTCTTCGTACGATTGTCCCTCCGACTTCCAATCTCTGACAGTTTGCACACCACCTGCGGGGAGCCTTTGTGTCGGCCAAGACCCGACGCTCGGATGCAATTTGGATGCACTTCCGAGCGGGTTGCCTTGTTCCGGTTCCGCGCAGTGCACGCTGCGCATCCTCCCGTGTCCCAACGAGGTGCAAACGGACAGCTACCTCTGCACCTGCCTCGACTCGCATTGGTCGTGCGACGACTGCGCCCCCGGCAGTGCCCGTTGCGCGGCGGTGCTAGACGCAGCTCCGATCGACGCTGCTCCGCCTGACGTCACATCGAACGATGAGGACGGCTCCGATAGCGCGGCCGATTCGGGCACGGGTACGCCTGGCTCCGCCGTGTGCACTCCGAGCACTCGATACGTTGCGGCCGAGCCATGCCCGTCAACGAACGGGGAGGATCCGTACACAACCTTCGAATGCGCTGCGTACTGCCTCGAGTTCCATAGTATCTCCAACGTTAGCTGCAAAGTCGGAGGGTCGACGGACGCAAACGTGACCCCTTTGACCGATGCTGACACGATCGTTCTGTGCTGTCCGGGAGAGTGGGACGGGGCAGCGCTCCCGTGCGAGCCGCCATTCCAGTGAACGTCGACCAATGGGCCGCCGTCACCCGGCCGCAGTCCGGAGTAGACTGCATGCTGTGACGCCAAACGAAGCCGTGAGCTGGGCCCGCGTTCACGGATTGGTCATGCCTGACACTAATCGGGAGCCGCGCATTTCGGTATTTCGCGGAACTGCTCGACGGAATTCGCCTGCCATGCGTCCTTCTTCGCGAGGCGGCTGCGCAAGTCGACTTCGTGTCCGAACACTGGCAGGCATCGCAACGCGATCGTGACAAGATTGACTTGAGACATGAATCTTTCTTGAGATCATTGGCAGTTGGCGGTAATCACCGGCTCTTTGAGCCGAGAGCTACGCGTACTCGACCACCGTGCGGATCGAGCTACCCGCGTGCATCAGGTCGAAGGCCTCGTTGATCCGCGTCAGGGGCAGCTTGTGGGTGATGAGCGAGTCGATCTCGATCTTTCCGCCCATGTACCAATCGACGATCTTCGGGACGTCGGTACGGCCCCTCGCGCCCCCGAACGCCGTCCCTTTCCAGACGCGCCCCGTGACGAGCTGGAACGGGCGGGTCGCGATCTCCTGGCCCGATCCAGCGACGCCGATGATCACACTGACCCCCCAACCCCGGTGACAGCACTCGAGTGCCTGGCGCATGAGGGTGACGTTGCCGACGCACTCGAAGCTGTAGTCGGCCCCTCCGCCGGTGAGCTCCACGAGGTGGCCCACGAGGTCACCGTCGACCGTCTTCGGATCCACGAAATGGGTCATGCCGAGGCGGCGGCCCAGGACCTCGCGTGTGGGGTTCACGTCGACGCCGATGATCTTGTCGGCGCCGGCCATGCGCGCGCCCTGGACGACGTTGAGCCCGATCCCGCCGAGGCCGAAGACGACGACGTTCGCGCCGGGCTCCACCTTCGCGGTGTAGATGACGGCACCAACCCCTGTCGTGACGCCGCAGCCGACGTAACAGATCTTGTCGAACGGCGCGTCCGCGCGGACCTTTGCGAGGGCGATCTCCGGCAGGACCGTGTGGTTCGCGAACGTCGAGCAGCCCATGTAGTGATGGATCTTCGTCTTGCCGAGGGCAAAGCGGCTCGTGCCGTCGGGCATCACGCCCTTGCCCTGCGTCGCGCGGATCGCCGTGCAGAGGTTCGTCTTGCGGCTCAGGCACGATTTGCACGCGCGGCACTCGGGCGTGTAGAGCGCGATCACGTGGTCGCCCTTCTTGACGCTCGTCACGCCCGGGCCAACGTCGACGACGACCCCCGCTCCCTCGTGCCCGAGGATGACGGGGAAGAGCCCCTCCGGGTCGGCGCCGCTGCGCGTGAATTCGTCGGTGTGGCAGACGCCCGTCGCCTTGATCTCGACGAGGACCTCTCCCGCGCGAGGCCCGTCGAGCTCGACGTCCTCGATGACGAGCGGTTTTCCCGGTTCGTAGACGACGGCGGCGCGCGTTCGCATGCCCGGAAGATAGCGCGGGCGCGCTGCGACTTCGCGTCCTCGTCGTCTTCCGTCCCAGGTAAACTGTTCTGAAAGAGGGAGGGGCCGTGAACACCAATTGGGTCGGCGGTTCCACCACGAACGGAACCGGTCCGCGCGGTGGCCGTGAACGTCGATTACGTGGACTGCTTCGACCTTGGATCGGGCTATCTCTCGCTACACGCCGTCTGCCGACGTCGGAGCATCGGTCGTGAGGAATTGCATGCGCTCGCTCTGAAGAAGACCGGCAAGAGCGGCGTGCAGTACCTGACGAAGGCGGAAGCCAGTGGCCTGATCGACGAGCTCGGGACCGGCAACGGCGCCGCATCCGGGCACTGAGCTGAGTCCGTCCCCATCCACCCGAGAACGGCACGCTTCCCGACAACCAGGGATCGCGCCGTTCTCATTTCCATCCCAGGAGTCGCAAATGATGACGCTCCGCGAGCTACGCGGGCTGCCGCATTTCTCTATCAGCCAGCTCAAGACTTTCCTCCAGTGTCCTCGCAAATACAGGTTTCACTACGTCGATCGGCTCGAGCCCGAATTTCGCCCCATCGCGCTCGCCTTCGGGACGGCGTTCCACGTGGCTGTCGGATATCGCCTGCTACAGCCATCCACCGCACGCGACGAGCTACACACAATCTTTCGCGACTCGCTCATGGCCGAGGTGAAGGCCGACGGCATCCCCGTGCTCTTCGAGGACGAGGAAGACCTTGGCCAGACCATCGACCTCGGCATCCGGATGCTCGACGTCTTCCTCGAAAAGGTGCCGTTGCCCGAGCGCGTGCTCGGCGTCGAGGTGCCGTTCGTGATCGAGCTCGAGCATCCCGTGACCGGCGAGATTGCGTCGCTCCCGCTCATCGGCGGAGTCGATGCCATCGTCGTCGACGAGGGCAAGCTGTTCGTCTGGGAATTGAAAACCGGCAAAAAGAAGTGGTCGGCTGATCAGATCGAATACGACCCGCAGCCGACGGCGTACACGATGGCGGCACGAGAGCTAGGGCACAACGAGGCGGAAGTGAAGCTCCTCGTCACGACCAAGACAAATAGGCCGGACGTGCAGATCGAACGGCTCGTCCGTCGCCGAGGAGATGAGAGCGAGCTCGCCGAGACCGCGCTCGACGTGCTGCATGCCGTGAAGGCCGGAGTGGACGCCCGCATCCGAGGATGGGGCTGCCGGCCGTGCGCCTTCGCGGACCGGTGTGGGGCGTGAGGGAGGATGAGATCCCGGGGCTGCCCGAGGGGTGGCCACCTGGCGGAGCGAGCAAGGGGCCAGCCCTCGCGACCGGCAGTCTCGGCTTCGACGGGCTTCTCCTTACCAGACCACGGGCACAGGAGTGTCCGAGCTGGTCGTCGTGCCGTTGCCGAGCTGACCGGAGGAGTTGAGCCCCCAGCACTGGACGGAGCCGCCCGACACAAGCGCGCAGGCGGATAGGTAGCCCACGGAGACGTCGGTCACGCCGCTCAGGCCCGTCACCGCCACGGGCGTCGTGGAACAGGCCCCCGACCCCTCTGACGATGAACATGTCTGGGGTCCCGTCGTCGAACTATTGCCAAGCTCGCCGGATGCGTTGAATCCCCAGCACTGGACGGTGCCGCCGGATAGGAGCGCGCAGGCGAACAGGTCGCCCGTGGAGATGGCGGTCACGCCGCTCAGGCCCGAGACGGCCACAGGGGTCGACGAATTGGTCTCCGTACCGTTGCCGAGATCGCCCCAGTCATTGTTCCCCCAGCACTGGACGGTGCCTCCCGACAGAAGCGCACACACGTGAAACTCGCCCGGCGCGATGGCGGTTACGGTCAAGCCGCTCAGGTACGAGGCTGCCACAGGGGTCGACGAATTGGTCCCCGTGCCGTTGCCGAGCTGGTCCCCATTGTTGAGCCCCCAACACTCGACGGAGCCGCCCGACACAAGCGCGCAGGCGAACTGGTCGCCCACGTAGATGGCGGTCACGCCGCTCAGGTCTGACACCGCGACCGGGGTGGACGAGTTGGCCGTCGTGCCGTTGCCGAGCTGGCCTGATTCGTTGTCCCCCCAGCACTCCACCGTGCCGCCCGACAGAAGCGCGCAGGCAAACAGGTCGCCCACGTAGATGGCCGTGGCCCCGTTCAAGCCTGACACGGCGACTGGGGTGGACGAGTTGGTCGTCGTGCCGTTGCCGAGCTGGCCGGAGGAGTTGAGCCCCCAGCACTCGACGGAGCCGCCCGACAGAAGCGCGCAGGCAGATCCGGGGGATTCTCCGTCGTTGCCCGCGGAGCTCACGGAGATGGCGGTCACGCCGCTCAGGCCCGAGACGGCCACAGGGGTCGACGAATTGGTGGTCGTGCCGTTGCCGAGCTGGCCGTATGCGTTGGACCCCCAGCACCGGACGGAGCCGCCCGACAGAAGCGCGCAGCCGGAGTCGTAGCCCACGGAAATGGCCGTTACATCGACCTCGCACGATCCCGCGATCAGAGAGAAGCCCGCATTGCAGCTCGTCACGCAGACTCCACTGCCATTGCAGCTTGAGCCCGAGGCGTTCGGGTCACTCGTCGTACAGACGTTGCCGCACCCGCCGCAGTTGTTCGGGTCCGTCTGCTCGTTCACGCAGCTTCCCCCGCATACGGACTGAAGGCACTCCGCGGAGGTCCGCTCGTTGTCGTGCTTGCGCACCGGCCACGGCACGGTAGGCGCGTAGTTATTCGCCGACACGTCGAACCGGTACAGGGTCGTCTGCGTCTTCACGTACAGGTGCCCGTCTCGGAGCATCATCTCCTGCGGAGATCCCGCGAGCCCTGTGATGCCTCCGCCCTGCACGCCGGCCCGGTCGAACGTCGAAACCTGGCTCGTGCCGGCGGCCGCGCCGCTCCCGAGCGTGTAGACGTTGTCGTCGTCGCCGAGCAAGATCGACGTGAGACAGCCCGCCGTGGGCGCGGTCCATCGCGTCGTCAAGGTCCCCGAGAGGCCGACGTCGGTGAGGCCACAGGCGCCGCTGCCGCTCTCGACACCCACGAAGGCATCCGCCTGATCCACCGCGAGGTTCGTCGTGGCCGCTCCGATGGCCAGCGTCTGGCCGAGACTCGCCGACGTGAACGGATCCACGACGAGAGTGCCACTGAACGGCGCCGCCGACGTTGCGCTGACCGCGACCACGGCTCCGACGCTGCTGTTCAAGGCGGAGGCCTCGTCCACGATGGTGCCCGCGAGCACGCTCGAATAGTCGTGCAGGAAGAGCGTCGCGCCCGTGGCGGGATTCAGCTCGGCGAGGGACGTCGCCCCGGCTCGAAATCCGTTGGGGCCGCTAGTCACCAGCCGCACGAGCGTGTCGGAGAAGGACTGCGTGAATCCGTCGCCGGTCGTGTTCGACCCGGTCAGGCCGTTGACGTGCCAGAGCTCGTCGTAGTTGCCGCTGAGGAAGAGGTAGCTCGTCGGACGGACGAGCGTGGCCTCCCGGTCTCCGCAGCAGCCCGGGCCGATCCAGCTCCAGACCCACGAGCCGTCGGTGCTGAAGGCGTGCTCGTTCTCATAGTTAGAGAAGACAAGCTCGCCACCCGCGCCGTTCATGTAAACCATGAACTCGTTGCCGACACTGCCGTAGTAGACCGAGCCGCCGTTGATCGTCGAGTTCGCGGGCCAAACGAGCGGCGTCGGCACCGCGGTGCCATCGATCTGGTACCGGATGTGCGAGGCCCATGTGAGAACGCTACCGTCCTGCAGTACGGCAATGTTGTCTTGCGGCGTGGTCGAGGCCGACCACACGGCTTGCGAAGCGGTCAGCATGAAACTGCACACGCCGTTGACGCACTGAGTGTTCGGCCCTTGACCGCACGCGTTGCCGCAGCCGCCGCAGTTGTTGGAGTCCGTCTGCTCGTTGACGCATGCGCTTCCGCAGAAGGTCGCGCCCGGGCTGCATGCGACGCACTCGCCGCCCACGCACACCGGCGTGCTCCCCGTGCAAGCCGCACCGAAGTTCACCCATCCGTCGTTGAGCGTGCAGAGCTGCGGCTTAAGGCCGGTCGGATCGCATCCGAGCGCTCCCACCGCGCATCCCCCGTCCACGTCGCGCTCCGGCCCCGACGCCGAGGACGTTCCGTTGCACACGTAGGTGACGCTCGGGATGCCCGCGAAGCCTCCGTCGTCGCCCGCGGTTCCCGTCTCGATCTCGGTCCCGCCGTTCGGGCAGTACGTGTTTCCCACGGGCAGGACGGTCTGGGTCACGAGCGCGTCTGTTCCGCTTACGCCGCTCGTCCCTGGCGCTCCGTTGCACACGTACGCCACCGTCGGAGTTCCCATGAACCCGCCGCTGCCGTTGTTGGTCCCCGACTGGACCTCCGTCCCGCCGTAGGCGCAGGTCGCGTTCCCGACGGGGAGCGCCGTTTGCACCACGAGCGCGCTGGCTCCGTTTGTTCCGTTGGCTCCTGCGGCCCCCGTCGCCCCGGTCGACCCCTGCGCCCCCTGGGCTCCTGCCGGTCCCTGCGCGCCCGTCGCACCCGCTGCTCCGGTCGCACCGGTCGCGCCCGCGGCTCCAGTCGCTCCGGCGTCTCCCTGCGGCCCGGCCGGTCCCTGCGGCCCCGCGTCGCCCTTGGGTCCCGCCGGTCCCTGCGCGCCCGTCGCGCCCGTGGCTCCAGTCGCTCCAGCGTTTCCTTGCGGCCCGGTGGCTCCGGTCGGCCCTGCAGGCCCGGCGTCCCCCTGCGCCCCCGGAGGAATCGGCACGGGTGTCCACAACAGCTTGGAGCACACGAACAGGCTCCCGGGAGACCCGGGAACGTAGGCCACGCTGCTCGAAGCCGCAGCGTTGCAGGGAATGGCCGTCCACGTCCCACCTACGCAGTAGTAGAGCGAATCCGTCACGCCACCGTCCGAGGCAGTCGACGTGACCAATCCCACAGCGCCCTTGTTTGCTGCGGTGCAGCTCCCGAGGCCCCCGACGCTTGTGGCTTCGATGCCCACGACGTATTGCGCGCTGATGGGCAGGGGTGAAGACGGTTCCGATGTTCCCTCCCCGCATCCCGCCGCCGCGAGAACCGGAATGCAGCACACCGTACCAACCCCCAGGAACGCGCTCAGCTTCAACATGGTCACCCTCACCGGCCTATTCAGCCGCGCAATCACCCCCCCTGACGTCGCTCGCTGCACGGTGCGAGCACGCAAGGGCGCTAATAGTCGCGCATCAGTACACGAGCCGTGGACGTTAGGAAGCGCCATTTGCGTGGCACGTCCGAGCCGGGACAGGACCGGGCGAAGATGTCCAAGTGATTATCAGCCCTTAGGTGGTTGGACGCGCTCTGGCTCGAGAGGGTGGGAAGAAATGGCTATGGAGCCCCTGCGAGCCTCAATTGGTCGGCGATTCCGGTCGGCGGTTCCGCCACGAACGGAACCGGTCCGCGCGGCGGCCGCGAACGTCGAATACGTGGACTGCTTCGACCTTGGATCGGGCTATCGCTCGCTACACGCCTCATATCGCGCGATAGCGGCTTCCATCGTTCGGGGGAAGCTCGCAAGGGGGGTCGCTTGGTTACCCGTCGTAGGAGTAGTCTTCGGCGGTGGGTCGGGGCCACCACACATCGTTCGGCGGGGGGCTCGTGGCGGTCGTCGCGCTTACGGTCACCTGCGGCGGTTCGTTGTCGTCACCCGTGGCATCACGGCCGTGTGTGCCCGGCGCGTCAGTCGCTTGTGCCGGGCCTTCCGGATGCGCAGGCTTCCAGGTCTGCAACTCGGGCGGAACTGCCTTGGGGGCGTGTTCGTGCGCGACCAGCAACATGTTCGCCGATGCGGGCGGAGATGCAGGCAACGGTGGAGGAGGATCCAGTGGTGGCGGTAGCTCCTCGGGTGGGAGTGGCAGCGGGAGCATGAGCAGCAGTGGAGGCGCAAACGAAGATGGAGCCGTCGCCGCCCCACCCTGCGATGGCAGCACGAACTGGCAGTGTGAGGTCGACACGAACTGCGGTTCGACCAGCCCTACGACCCTGACCGGCAAGGTGTTCGACCCGGCTGGATCCAATCCGCTTTACAACGTCATCGTGTTCATCCCGAATGACCCCAGCACACTCCCTGTCATCACGCAGGGATCGCACACGTGCAACACGTGCGACGTACCCATCGGCAACTACGTGGCGGCCACGACGACAAAATACGACGGAACGTTCACGCTGAGCGGAGTGCCGACGGCATCAGGGGTCCCCGTAACGGTGCAGATCGGCAAGTGGCGCCGTACGGTCCCGGTCAACATCACCAACAACTGTGGGACCAACTCGGTATCCGACGGGACCCTGCGGCTGCCCTCGGAGAGGAGCGAGGGGGACATGCCCCAGATGGCGCTCCTCACCGGCGGCTGCGACGACATGGGCTGCTTCCTCATGAACATGGGAATCAACGCGAGCGAGTTCGGGGCCCCAGGGGCCGGCGGCCGCATCGACGTCTTTCAAGGCATCGACGCGGCCGGAGGGGCAGGACCCAGTTTGTCGAACGGCACCGCCGGCGACTGCACGACCACGAGTTGCCCGCTCTGGGCGAGCAAGGCGAGCTTCGAGGCCTACGACATCGCCCTCTTCTCCTGCGGGTGCGCGGAGGGCACGGACGTCAACGAGAACCCGGCCGCGTACACCAACCTCCGCGATTGGCTCGACGAAGGCGGCAAGGTCTACGCGAGCCACTACCACTACACATGGTTCGAGAACAACCCCTCGGCCGACTTCAAGGGCGTCGCGAACTGGGGCAACACCGGCAATAGCGACATCGCGAACACGACCGCGAGCACCTGCGACGTCGACGACACGTTCCCGAAGAGCGTCGCGTTCGGCCAGTGGCTCGGCGTCGTCGGAGCCCTGAGTAGCACAGGAGCGCCGCCCAGCGCCCTCAACACCGGAACCCCGGCCAGCATTGATCTCAACTTCGTGGCCGATAGCGTGAAGACCGTGAACGCCCCGACGAACCGATGGATCTACGACCCGACGGCCGGAACCGGGGAAGGCGGCACAGACAACGACGTCAAGTACCTGTCATTCGAAACGCCCATCGGAGGGGTCCCCTCGGCCTCGGACGCCCAGCAGTATTGCGGCAAGGCCGTCTTCACGGATTTGCATGGCGGCGGAACTCTGCTCGCGCAGGCGGCGAGCGTGCCTGCCGACTGCAAGGCAGCCGCTCTAACGGCCCAGCAAAAGGCGCTGGAGTTTCTCTTCTTCGACCTCTCAGGGTGCGTGGCGTACGACATGGACCCCCCGCCACCTCCTCCTCCGTCGCAGTGATAGGTGTGGCCTAGCACTACTGCGGGATCTCCCGGGTGAGACGCGGGGATCGGTGCAACCGCGACGTAGGTCCGAGCTCGTCCGCACACTTTGCTTTATCGGACGTGGCCCACCGTGCGCGCGCCGCTCAGTCCGTCCTGATGTATCTCAGGTCGAAATCGAGTTCCCAGGTCTCGCCGTCCTCCGACTTCTCACAATGCGCCTCGATGGTGCGACTGTCGGCGCTGAGCCGCCCTTCGAAACGCTGGTAGGAGGCCCGCGCATTCCTCCAGAGCCGCCAGACACGGTTCTCGAAGCTCATCTGGTAGATGCGCGAAACGCCGCGCGCGTCCGCGTAGAGGACGGAGTACTCCCGAACTCTCGTCCCGTCCCATGAGCCAGCGAGCGTCTGGCGCGCCGTCGGCTCCGCCCTGGTGGTGGACGAGGAAGTGACCGTCCTCGATCCACTCGAAGCGAGTGGCGCCGCGAACCGTCGCAGGGCCACCCACCAACTTGTGAGTCTTCGGCGACCAACGGATCTCCATGTCCCACCGGCCCGAGAGCATCTCGAGCGGCTTGAGCGAGGGGTTCCGCGCCACCATCATCCTTGTTGAGCTCATTGCTTGCTCCTCCTTCGCACGAACGACGTACGCGCGATCTCAGGATCGACATCCGTCGCCCAAACGGCCTGGGAGCCTTCGGGGCCCTGCTCACCCTCTACTCCGATAGACCGGAACCCGGGTTCCGGTCTTCCCGGGAGGCGTGTAGCGAGAGATAGCCCGATCCAAGGTCGAAGCAGTCCAAGTAATCGACGTTCGCGGCCACCGCGCGGACCGGTTCCATTCGTGGTGGAACCGCCGACCCAATTGAGCTCCCGCCGACCGTTCCATCGGCGTTCCCTCGGTTTCCTCTCTGGCGACGCCCTCCGGCGCGAGGGGCTCCTCGCCAGCGGCAATCGCGAGGCCCGCGCTGATGGGCCCGCGCGTTCTCTCAGCCGCCAGCGGGTGCGTCCTAGGTGCCGGCGTCGCCGCTGCCGGTACCGCCCTCGACGTCCGTGGCTGCGTCGCCTCGGAGAACGGGGCAATTACCGCCCAATTGGCACATGCCGCCGACGCAGCACGGACCGACGGGGAGCTCGAACGGGCACGCCTTACTCAGCGCGGCGCAAATGTTCGCATACGTGCTGGCAACGTCGTTATCGTATTGAGCCAGGGCGGCGACGTTGATCGTTGCCGTCGGGCAACCAGCGAATCCGGGGTAACACGCGTTCCCTTCGGCCACCCCGACGCAGTCCGAGTCCGTCGTGCAGGACTGGTCGTAGTTCGACGCCTGGATGAGCTGCACGTTGGCATCGGAGCAGTCAATAACCGAAGGGCTGTCGCTCGAAGCGCAAGTCCCGTAGACACAGCAAAAGGCCCAGACCCCGTCGATGTTTACCGCCGACGCCTTGTCGGAGCAGTCGTTCGGGCTTGTACACGCGACGCCCGGCTGCTTCGGGCCGCTGCTCCCCGAGCCGCAGGCGCCCACGACGATCGCCAGCACTGCGACCGCGACCGCCGTCCGCGACATGACGAAACCGTAGCACCCGGCACGCGACAGGACGTCCCGGCAAAGGCGACGCACCGCCGTCCCAAAAAGTGGGCGTCAGCGACCGCGGAACGACACCGTGCATTCGCGGGCGAACGGAGCGTCGGCGATGCCCGACCCCCTCCCCCGGCGGAAGTGTACTTACGGGACGCGAGCAAGCATTGCTGAGAATGGCCACCGACCGGCTCTCGCTTCGGCGTGTTCCGCTGTAAGGTTTCGCGCACGGCCAAATGCCTGAGGCGGTCAAGCGCGTCATCGGGCGAGCCGGAAGGGATCGGAGGAGAGCGCTCGTCGGGTTGGGCGCCGTCTACGTCATCCTTGCCGGAACCGTGGCTTCGAAGGTTCCGGTCCTGCTCCGTGCGAGCACGCGGGCGGACATCGCGGAGTTAGTCGTCGGCCTGCTTGGGGGCATAGCGATTGTCGTCGCGGTCCACGTGACGATGCGAGGCACGTTCAGGGGAACAGGAGCGGCGCCTCTGGAGGCGCTCGCCGCACTGGAGCGCCGCCATGCGGGGCGCCTGCGGCTCGTGAGGGTGATCTGCTGGATAGCCGCTTGCCTTGTCGCGGCCCGCGTGGCGCGGGCGGTCATCACGGGAGGATCCATCCGGCCCGTCGTCGAGCTGGTCGCGGAGACGGTGGCCATCCTCGTGGTGTTCCTGGCCTTCGTGCGGCTCCGGTTGCGCCCGCACATCGATCGGGACCTGCGAGACGTGGCCGAAGCACGGCGGCTGCTAGGCGAGGTCGGCGACGAGGTGTCGGAGGGGCGGGAGTAGCCGTCTCTCGAAGGCGGCTATCCGTTGTGTAATTTTGGGACGATCACAAGTTCGTTCCGAGTGGTACGACTGTTCGCGTGGGCCATCGCAGAGCCGTCTGCGCTCTCTCGGCTCTGGCGAGCCTCGTCGCAGCGCTTTTCGCCACGCCGACGTCGGCCGATCTGGCGGCACCGGCCAATGCGCCGCCGGAGGCCGGCCGCGGACCACATGAGGATACGGAGTTGCGCCTTGCAGACGCGACCGGGTTCGAGCTCGAGGCCCGCACGGGATTCGGCCTGCCGCTCGGGAGCTCGGAGGGGGGCGGCTATCCGGGGGGCTCCGAGCAGTCTTCTGAACAACGACATCACGAACATGGTGCCCTTCGGGGTCGATGCCGCCGGCTACAGGTTCACGCCGAGGTTTTACGCGGGCGTCTATTTCACCTACGGGGTTGGGTCGCTGCCGAGCGGCGTCGGTCAAAGCTGCGCCAGTCCAGGCGCGGGTTGCTCTTTGCGCGATCTGCGTCTCGGTGTCGACGTCCAGGTGCATGTCTTGCCGATGAAGCGACTCGACCCATGGATCGGCCTGGGTGCCGGCTACGAATGGCTCGACGCGAGCTGGAATGACGGGTTTGTTTCTTGGCCATGGTTCGGTGCTCTGCATGGCAGCGATCACGGTGGCGATGTCGGTGCCGAGCTGCGAGGCTGGGAGTTCGCAGACCTCCAGGCGGGCTTCGATTACCGGCTCGCCGCTCAATGGGCAGTGGGCCCCGTCCTGATGCTGTCCTTGGCGGAGTTCGATACTTACTCCCAGTACTTGCCCTCGACCCAGTACGCTCCGTCGTCCTCGCGGTCGTCATCCGTAGACAAGTCGCTCCACGCGTGGCTCCTTCTCGGTGTGCGCGGCCGGTTGCTACCCTGCCTGTTCGGGGAGCCCGGAGGGCAGCGATGCCGTGCCGATCGCGCAGCTGCCGTCTCTTCCTCGCCGTGAGCGCTGGCCTCGCGCTG
>Ga0182018_10000873_pt1 | contig 37144 bp, 27 predicted proteins | sample 812P2MmetaG_FD_120490 | JGI IMG/M metagenome (GOLD analysis project Ga0182018, IMG submission 120490) | Permafrost microbial communities from Stordalen Mire, Sweden - 812P2M metaG | ecosystem: Environmental > Terrestrial > Soil > Wetlands > Permafrost | place: Sweden: Stordalen | collected...
TCTCCGCCACAACGATTCGGGCGGCGGCAGCCCAGGGCAAACCGCTGGTGCGATGGCTGGACCCGCGAGTCGCGGAATATGTGCGCAAACAGGGACTGTATCGCGGGGAGCGATCTTAGCTAGTTCATATATCCGAATTGCACCCGGCCAGAATCCCGCGCGGAATAGTTGAAGGGTAGAGGTCCTTCGACTACGTAGCCGCTTCGCTTCGCGAAACGGCTACTTCGCTCAGGATGACAGGGGGTTGGTGTTATTGAGAACTGACAGCTGAGAGCTGACAGCTTATTCAATCAGTGCAGATCCCGCAGCGGTGAACGGCTGCGGCATCCAGAGGCAGCACCAAAGTCAAAGGCAGCGGACAGGAGTGTCCGCTCCACACAACGTGGAGCGGGTTACAATCGATGGACGCGTATGAAGAAAAAGAACGACCTCAAACACCAGGTTCTTGAAGCCATCCTCGCCTGCCAGGACAAACAAGCTGAAGATGTCACCGTTCTCGAACTGGAAAAAGATTCGGGAGCATTCACCGACTACTTTGTGATGTGCAGCGGGACCAATCCGCGGCAGATTCAGGCGATTGCCGACGCCGTGGACGAACGGCTGGAAGCGCTGGGCCTCCGCGTGAATCACTCCGAGGGCTACAAACAGGCGGAGTGGGTGCTGCTCGATTATGTGGATTTCGTGGTCCACGTTTTTTCCGAGAAGGCGCGCCAGTTCTATGATCTGGAGCGCCTGTGGAAGTCGGCCAAGCGACTGGAACCAGCGGAACTAATGGCAAAACCCAAGCCGAAGCGGGTGACGGCGATCAAATCCGCAACCGGCAAAACTTCTGTCCCTGCGGCGAAGAAAGCGCGTGCGAAGAAGGCCTGAAGCGTCCGCTTCGAATCCTGAGTTCCTGTGAAGAGTGTTCCTGTGAAAATCAGTGTGGCATGGATCGGAAAGACGAAAGAGCCGGCGATTCAGGCTCTGACCGACGAGTATTTGAAGCGAATCTCGCGCTATGCCGAGGTTACGGGTCTGGCATTGAAAGACGAAGCCGCGATTTTGTCGCTCGCGAACTGCGGCGGACCGCAGAAGCGGTCTTCTAATCAGCAGCGGCACAAGCTGGTTCTGCTTGATTCGCGAGGGAAGCAGCTTTCGTCCGAAGAGCTCGCCGCGCTGCTGGAACGTGAGCAGGTGAACGCGACACCACTACTGTTCGCGATTGGCGGCAGCGATGGCTTCAGTGAAGAAGCACGGCGTTGCGCCAGTCTTACGCTCTCCCTGGGCAAGATAACACTGCCGCACGAACTGGCTCGCGTGGTTCTCGTGGAGCAGCTTTACCGCGCTTTCACGATTCTTAAGAATCATCCTTATCATCTGGGGCATTAACTTTATGGTAACGGGCAGCGGCCGATCAGGCGCTGCCCTTCAGCCCGCGATTCCCGCCCCCGGATGCACCTCTGTCACTTTGCAAGGGAGTGAAGCTGGCTTACTGTATTTTTACAGGCGAGAAACTCCTGAATTTGTAGTGAGGCCTTCCCCCAATGAAAAACCCGTACGACGTGCTACGAATGAAGGAGCAAGAAATGCTGCGGGTCCGCAGAGAGACGGATGCTCTGCGAATTGCGGCGCGCCTGTTGGAGGCCGAGGATTCGCGCGCAGTGAATGGCGAAGGCCGGCCCAAGCCGCAACGCGTTCTCGAAATGCCATAGGATCTACTCCCCGTTTGACTTGAGGCGGACGGCTTATAGCTGTCCGCTTTTTGCTGTTGTCAGCCGTCGGCCGTCAGTCATCAGCTCTCAGCCGTCAGTTGTCAGTTTCCTTTTGCTAGGGAAGATTGGCGTTGCCCCGTCGTCTTGGTTCGAAAAGACTTACGTCAAAGTCTGGGTCAAAATCCAAGGTCGAAGGCAAAGGCAGAATCAAAATCAAAGGCAGCGGACAGGAGTGTCCGCTCCACACCAAGTAGCACCTTGATTCGTGTCCGCGTACAATCGTGAATTCTTCGCTATGTCGGATTTGCGGCGCGGTCTCATTATCGTGAATACGGGGCCGGGCAAGGGGAAGACTACTGCGGCCATGGGGACGGCGCTGCGAGCGGTGGGGCAGGGGATGCGGGTCCTGATGCTGCAATTTCTTAAGGGGTCGTGGCACTATGGGGAGCTCGACGCGGTCCAGGCTTTTGGCGACAAGTTCATCATGAAACAGATGGGGCGCGGCTTTGTGAAAGTCGGCGCCGAGAAGCCCGACCCGGAAGATGTGCGGATGGCGGAAGATGCCTGGGCCGAGGCGGAGAAGGCGATCCAGTCGGGCGATTGGGACCTGGTGGTGCTTGACGAGATCAATTACGCCATCAGCTACGGTATGCTGGATCCGGCGAAAGTGGTGGAGTCTCTGAAGCAGAAGCCGGAGATGGTGCACGTCATCTTGACCGGAAGGAACGCACATCCGACAATTGTCGAACTCGCCGACACCGTGACTGAAATGCGCCAGGTAAAGCATGCCTATGAGAAGGGCGTGATGGCGCAGCGAGGAATCGAATACTGAAGTTCAGTTGTCAGTTGTCAGTTCTCAGTAAGAGCCTGGCGGGGCGAGATTTTACTGAGAACTGAGAGCCGACAACTGAGAGCTGCTTTTTATGACTTGGTTCAAGCGACAATCCGGTGAGTTGGACACTTCGGGCGAGAAGAAGGTACGCACCGAGGGGCTGTGGGTGAAGTGTGACAGCTGCCGGCAGATTATCTGGAAGAAGGATCTCGAAGACAATCTCAACGTTTGCCCGAAGTGCGACAAGCACTTCCGGATTGACGCGCGAATGCGCCTGGCGCAGCTGCTCGATGACAATCAATACGAGGTTTTCGACAGCAATCTCGTCTCGACCGACCCGCTGAAGTTTGTGGACCTGAAAGCGTATTCCTCGCGGTTGAAGCAGGCGAAAGCCGACACCGGCCTGAAAGATGCCGTCATCAATGCTCGCGGCAAACTGGCTGGCCGGCCGGTAATCGTGAGCTCGATGGAGTATTCGTTTATCGGCGGGAGTATGGGCGCGGTGGTTGGCGAGGTCATCACGCGAGCGATCGAGAAGGCGATTGAAACGCGGACGCCGATCATCCTGGTCGCGGCATCGGGCGGCGCGCGCATGATGGAAGGCGTGATCAGCCTGATGCAACTGGCGAAGATCTCCGCCGCGCTGGCGCGTTTGGACGCGGCGCGGGTCCCGTACATTTCGGTTTTAACCGATCCTACGACCGGTGGCGTGACCGCATCATTTGCCATGTTGGGCGATCTCAACATCGCCGAACCGGGCGCTCTGATTGGCTTTGCCGGGCCCCGGGTGATTGAGCAGACGATCCGGCAGAAGTTGCCGCCAGGTTTTCAACGCTCCGAGTTTCTTCTGGAACACGGAATGCTGGATGCCGTGGTCGCGCGCAAGGACTTGAAGGGCTACATCGCGCGGGCGCTGGATTTTATGGTCCAGGCAGCGTAGGGCAGTCGCTGGTCGTTTGTCGCTCGTCGTTGGCAAAACCTGCTTCCCTAGCGACCCACTCTGAGATTTCTGCTCAAGCTTCTTGGAGCGCACTTTGACCTCGGGCAGCCTCCTTCCAATGAGAGAGAGTCGAAACCGGCGGCCGAACTTGCTACCCTAAATAGGGTTGCCGGGCGAATGCGGAAGACGAGCGCTTCCTTGGTTCGCGAACGACTAACGACCCGCGACTAACGACTGGCAACCAACGACCGATGTCCTACGAAACCGCAGTCGCGCAGATGTACGCGCTGGGCCACGAGTTGGCGCAGACTCCGTCGCATAAGTTCGATCTGGCGCACATGCGCGTGCTGCTTTCGGCCATGGGGCATCCGGAAAATCGCTTTCCGAGCGTGCTGGTCGCGGGCACCAACGGCAAGGGTTCGACGGCGGCTACCCTGGCCTCGATCCTGCAAGCTTCCGGACTGAAGACGGGACTCTACACTTCGCCGCATCTGGTTCGGATCAACGAACGGATTCGCCTTACCGGCGAAGCGATCGGCGATGACGATTTCGCGATGATCCATGACGTAGTGGACCGCACTGCCGAGCGATTGGTTGGGGAAGGCGATCTGCCCTGGCATCCGAGCTTCTTTGAGATGCTGACCGCGATGGCCTTTGAGTATTTCGCCCGGAAGCGGCCCGACATGGTTGTGCTGGAGGTTGGCATGGGCGGGCGTCTGGATGCGACCAACGTGGTTGAGCCGCGCCTCAGCATCATTACCGACATCGCGCTCGATCATCAGAAATATCTGGGCGAAACTGTGGCCGAGATTGCGCGCGAGAAGGCGGGGGTTATCCGGACAGGCGGAGTTGTGGTTACGCTGCCACAATTGCCCGACGCGAATGACGTGATCGGAAACGCAATTTTGGACGCGGGCGCGCGCGCAGTGAACGCCGTGCCCTATGTGCCGCCGGTTTCGCCGGGAAGTCCGAGTTACGTGATTGCGGATGGGGGCAGCGTCTGGAGTCGTTATCCGCTTGAGGTGATGGGCAAACAAATTCTGGTCGAGTCGCCGCTGGTGGGGCGCCATCAACTGCGCAACCTGGCGCTGGCGATCGCGGCGGCGGAGGAACTGCACGACCAAGACTTAGCCAATCAGGCGGCCAATGGGGCGGCCAATCAGGGAACGGTTCGGATCACGCCGGAGACGATTGCGCGAGGTATCCGCGAGACGCGCTGGCCCGGGCGCTTTCAGGTGGTGCCGGCGGCGGGAGACGATCCCGAGTATGTGCTCGATGTGGCGCATAATCCGGCTGGGGCATGGGCGCTGCGGTCGACGCTTTCGGACGCTTACCGGAACGGCCGCGAGATCACGCTGGTGTTTGGCGTGATGCGGGACAAGGCGATGCAGGAGGTTACCGAGATCCTGTTTCCGATCGCACGGCACGTGATCGTGACCCACGCCAACAACCCGCGTTCGGCGAGCCCGGAGGAGATTCGGCAGGCAGCGGCGCGGGTGGCATCGGGCACGGATATTGAAGTGGGCGAGGATGTAGCGTCGGCTCTGGAGCGCGCTCGCTCGCTTGCCGGACCCCGTGGATTGGTTGTGGTTACTGGTTCGATTTACATTGTGGGAGAAGCGATGCGAACGCTCGGCATCCGCATCTAAGAACATGTGCGGAGACGGGAGTTGCCTGTCTCACTTCGTCTGCGCGGTCTGCTTGCGAAGAACTTTCCCGAGCTTTCCTGGGAATCGGATAACTTTTGAACAAGATCGCCACTGCCGCAGAGCCGGGGAAAGAGCGGGACGAGCTGCGCTCGGCTGGACGGACGAATGCGTCCGTCCCTACGTGGTCGGAGGATGCGACTGCAACTCATTATGGCTGGCTCAGCCGCCTGCGCTCCTACTTTATTCTTGCCCCGCTCATCTGGGCCTACACCATTATTCTGGGGACGGTTTCACTGATCTGCTCGGTGGTCGACCGCGACGGACGCATCCAGCACAATTTTGCCCGCTTCTGGTCGTGGCTGGTCATGAAGACCATTCTGTCGCCGGTGAAAGTTGCGGGCGGGAACAATATCTCGGGGGCGGATCACAGCAACTCCAGAGCCCGCGTATATGCGGTTACACATGCGTCGGCGCTTGATATTCCGATTCTCTACGTATATTTGCCATTTCAATTCCGCATCATCTTCAAGAGTGAGTTGTTGGCGTACCCATTCGTCGGCTGGCATTTGAAGCGCTCCGGTCAGGTCTGCATCAACCAGCAGAACCCCGCGGCTTCGATTGGCGCCATCAAGTCAGCATTGCGAAGCCTGCGACGTGGTTTGCCGCTGGTAATTTTTCCCGAGGGCGGCCGCACGCGAGATGGAAAGATTCAGCCGTTTCTGCCGGGCGCGTTCTTTCTGGCGATCAAGGCGCAGGCCGACATTGTCCCGATCGCCCTGGTCGACACATTCGATCTGCTGCCGATGAATACCTACCACATCCGGTGCCAGCCGCTGGAGATGCGCGTCGGCGAGCCGATCTCCACCGCCGGATTGACCGTGCAGGATACAGACAAGGTGTCGGCCACGGTCAAGGCTGCTATTGAAACTCTGCAATCGGCACCCAGAATGATGTAGTGGCAGCCCTGGGCGAAGCAGAAACTCGCGGCTTCGCCTCATAGGCATTCGCCTCCTGAGCAAATGATAAACTTACGAATTCAGCACCATATAAGGTCCATTCATGTCTGACAGCATCCATTTAAAGCTTCCTGACGGCAGCACCAAGGAAGTCGCAAAAGGCACGACCGCGCTTGACGTGGCCAAGTCCATCAGCCCGCGTCTTGCGGACGCCGCTCTTGTCGCCAAAACGAATGGCGACCTGATCGACCTCGCGCGTCCGCTCGACAAAGACACCGACCTGCGCATCCTTACGGACCGCGACCCCGAGGCGCTCGAAGTCTACCGGCATTCCTCCGCGCATCTGCTGGCTGCGGCTGTGCTCGAACTTTTTCCTGAGACTAAGCTTGGTCACGGTCCCGCAACCGAGAACGGATTTTTCTACGACTTTTATCGCCCGACTCCGTTCACTCCAGAAGATCTCGAGAAGATCGAGAAGAAAATGCAGGAGCTCGTCCAACAGAACCTGCCTTACGCTCGCGAATTTCTGCCGCGCCAGGAAGGGCTTGAAAGGTTCAAGGGCGAAGGCGACTTCATGAAGTGCCACTTCATCGAGCAGTTCACCAAGCCCGATGAAAAGATTTCGATTTACAAGACCGGCAAGTTTCAGGATTTCTGCCGCGGCCCGCATCTGCCTTCTACCGGGAAGATCAAAGCTTTCAAGCTGCTCAACATCGCGGGCGCTTACTGGCTCGGCGACGAAAAGAATCCGCAACTGCAGCGCATCTATGGCACGTCGTTCTTCTCAAAGAAAGATCTTGACGCCTACCTGAACGGGATTGAAGAAGCGAGGAAGCGCGATCATCGTGTGCTCGGAAAACAGCTCGACCTGTTTTCCATCCAGGAGCTCGCCGGGCCGGGGCTGATCTTCTGGCATCCGAAGGGCGGCATCATCCGCAAGGAGATGGAAGACTGGATGCGGGAGCAATATGTCAGGCGCGGCTATTCTCTTGTCTACACGCCGCACGTTATGCGCAAGCAGTTATGGCAGACCTCCGGCCACGAAGGCTACTACGCACAAAATATGTTCGATGCCATGGAGCTGGACGACGCGGAATACCGCCTGAAGCCGATGAACTGCCCCGGCCACATCCTTATATACAAGGATTCGCTGCGCTCCTACCGCGACCTTCCCATTCGCCTGGGCGAGCTCGGCACGGTATATCGCTATGAGCGCTCCGGCGTGATGCACGGCCTGCTGCGGGTGCGTGGCTTCACTCAGGACGATGCTCACATCTTCTGCACTCCCGAACAAATCGAAAAAGAAATCGCCGATTGCGTCGAGTTTGCCCGCGATGTGCTGAAAGATTTCGGCTTCGACAAATTTCAAACGGAGCTTTCGACTTGGGATCCGAACGACCGGAAGAATTTCGTAGGCAGCGAAGAGCAGTGGAATCAAGCCACCCATTCGCTGGAAAAAGTTTTGAAAGAATTGAACATCGAATACAAAACGATCCCCGGCGAAGCCGCGTTCTACGGACCGAAGATCGACATCAAGCTGGTCGATGCCATCGGCCGCCTATGGCAGCTCTCCACTGTCCAGTTCGACTTCAACCTGCCGCAGCGCTTCGATCTCGAATACGTAGCCGAAGACGGAACCCGCAAACAACCCGTCATGGTCCACCGGGCGCTCTACGGATCAGTCGAGCGCTTCTTCGGCGTGCTGATCGAGCATTACGCCGGAGCCTTTCCGGTGTGGCTGTCGCCGGTGCAGGTGGCGATGATTCCGATCGCCGAGCGGCATTCGGAGTACGCGGAAAAAGTCGCATCGCAACTGCGGGCGGCGGGGGTGCGCGTAACGGTCGATTCGCGCAACGAGAAGATGAACGCCAAGATCCGCGAACATGCAATGCAGAAAGTGCCGTTTCTGCTGGTGGTGGGGGATAAGGAAGCTGAGGCAGGCAAAGTCAACGTCCGCACTCGCGGGAAAGAGAAGACCGAAGATATGGCGACGGCGGAGTTTGTGGAGAAGATTAAGAAGCTGATTGCGGAGAAGAGCGCGACGTTGTAGACAAAACTTCCAAGCACTGCGGAGCTTCGCTCCGCTGGACGGCCGTGGGCGGCCGTCCCTACGTGGGGCTTGCCTAGCTCAAAGTCAAGCGCAGCCCACAGACTGGACCAGCTGTGACGTTTTACCGGAGACGCCTTCCTCATCTGCAACGCGACGATAAGCCGCACTTTGTGACCTTCTGCACCTTCCAGCGCTGGCAGCTTCCGGAGACAGCTCGCCAAATCGCCATGACATCGTGTCTGCACGACAACGGAACGCGGTATGATCTGCTGGTCGCTGTCGTGATGCCTGATCATGTGCACATGATCTTGGTCCCGCTGGTGGATGAAAAGCAGCGGACCTGGGAGATGCCGGAGATTATGGACGCTCTTAAAGGCGCGTCTGCCCATTTGATCAACATAAGCCTCCACCGCCACGGCCTTGTCTGGCAGCAGGAATCGTTCGATCATGTGCTCAGATCGTCGGAAAGCCTGGACGCGAAGATTCAATACATCCGCGACAATCCGGTTCGTCGTGGATTGGTCGCCAGTTCTGGCGAATATCGCTGGCTTTGGTATCCGGAAACTGAGAATCCTTATCGGCCTGACTTGCCTGCGTAGGGACGATGCTCTGGTCGCCATTTGTGCTTGTACGACATATCAAATAAAACCCTGCGAGCTGCGCTCGCCTGGACGGCCGAGGGCGGCCGTCCCTACGTAAACCTTGCCCTGCGCCTGTACCTTAACCCGAGAATCCTTATTGCCCCGACCCGGCCTGCGTAGGAACGATGCTCTGCTCGCCCTTTGTGCCTGTACTAGATCAAATAAAACCCTGCGAGCTGCGCTCGCTTGGACGGCCGAGGGCGGCCGTCCCTACGTAAACCTTGCCTTACGCCCCTTCCTTGAGCCTCCCCACCCCCTGTGGTAGCATCGGGAGTTTCGCAGGCGTTGTTGGGCTGGCCTGTAGCCTGTACTCGTCCTCATCCCGGGCCTTATCAACCCTTCCCGTAAGCCTGCGAAAGGAGACAACCCGTGAAAGTGTACGAAGGAGCCAATCTCCGCAACCTTGCCCTCATCGGACACGGGCATGCCGGCAAGACTACGCTGGTGTCCGCTATGCTCTACACCGCCGGCGCCACTCCGCGATTTGGACGCGTGGACGACGGCTCGGCTACCACCGATTACGACGAAGAAGAAGTTTCCCGCAAGATGTCGATTGGCACCGGCATCGCTTTTGTCGAGTGGGGCAAAACGGATGCGGCGAAGGTCAAGATCAATCTGCTCGACACTCCCGGCTTCAACATGTTCGTCCACGAGGCCAAGATGGCGCTGCCGGTGGTCGATGCCGCGCTCGTCGTGGTGGACGGCGTGGCTGGCGTCGAGGTCGTGACCCAACGAGTCTGGGGATACTGCAATGATATCGAGCTGCCGCGCATGATCGTGGTCAACCGCATGGACCGCGATCGCGCCGACGCCAACCGCGTGCTCGAGTCGCTTATCAATGCCTTCGGCCGTGCCGTCACTCCTCTGCAACTTCCGATCGGCAGCGAGAAGAGTCTCAGCGGCATTATCGATCTCGTCCGCATGAAGGCCTATACCTACGAGATGGGCGGTAACGGCAAAGGTAAGGAAGGCCCGATCCCGGCCAATATGGCCGACGTCGCGAAAGAAGCTCACGAAAAACTGGTCGAGCTTGTCGCGGAGGGCAAAGACGAGTTGATGGAAGAATACTTCGAGAAGGGCACAATTCCCGAAGAGGATTTAGTGCCGGCGCTGCACGAAGCGATTCGCGAAGACAAACTTTTTCCCGTGCTCTTTACCTCCGGGCTCGGCAACATTGGCGTCGATGAGCTGATGGATTTCATAGTGGACTACACGCCCGCCGCGAACGAGCATCATGCCATCACCGGACAGCCTGCCGGCGGCAACGGCGAACCGTCGGTGCGCAAGGGCACGGACAACGAGCCGGCGTCAGTTTACGTTTTTAAGACCATGTCCGATGCGTTCGCCGGCCGCATTTCCTACTTCAAGGTTTGTTCCGGCGTGCTGAAGAATGATGCAGCGCTGCAGAACTACAATCGCAATATTCAAGAGAAGTTCGCTCACATTTCGTTGATCCAGGGCAAGCAGGCGGTTCCGATACAGGAGCTGCACGCCGGCGACATCGGCGCGGTCGCTAAGTTGAGAGAAACTCTTACCGGCGACACGCTGGGCGACAAATCATCGCCGATCCGTTATCCGATGGTGCAGCTGCCCGAGCCCGCCATTACTTTCGCCATCGAGCCGAAGAGCCGCGCGGATGAAGACAAGCTTGGGGTCGGCCTGCACAAGCTGATGGAAGAAGATGCGATGTTGCGCTTTTTCCGTGACCCGCAGACCAAGGAATTCCTGATCGCCGGAACGGGACAGCAGCACATCGAAGTCGTCGTCTCGAAAATGCGGAAGCGCTACCACGCCGAGGTGGTGCTGAAGGCGCCCAAGGTGCCCTATCGCGAAACCATACGCGGCAAGGCCGACGTCCAGGGACGCCACAAGAAGCAGACCGGCGGCCACGGCCAATACGGCGATTGCAAAATCAAGATGGAACCGCTGCCGCGCGGCGCCGAATTCGAATTCGTCAATGATATCTTCGGCGGCTCCATCCCGCGCAATTTCATCCCCGCGGTCGAAAAGGGAATCAAGGATGCCGCTGCCCGCGGCTACCTCGCGGGCTATCCCGTGGTGAACTTTCGCGCCATTCTCTATGACGGCTCGTACCACGACGTGGATTCGAACGATCTATCGTTCCAGATGGCGGGCCGCATCGCTTTCCGCAAGGCTATGGAAGTTGCCAAGCCCACGCTGCTGGAGCCAGTGATGCACGTCGAGATCACGATTCCCGATGAATTTGCCGGCACCATCATGGGCGACCTCAACAGCCGTCGCGGACGCATCCAGGGGATGGATAACAAAGCCGGTAACACGATTGTGAAGGCTGAGGTGCCGATGGCTGAGATGCTTACCTACGGCGCCGATCTCACTTCAATGACGCAGGGCCGCGGCAGCTTCTCGATGGAAATGCACCACTACGACACGGTGCCCCAACAACTGCAGGACAAGATTATCGAGAAGGCCAAAGTGGAGCGCGGCGAGGTTAAAGAAGACGAGGAATAGGACCTCTCATGCTAGTCCGTGGTGGACGGGCGGGGGCGCCCGTCTCTCCACCGAAGAGTCTTTTTAAAAAAACAAATTCACCTGCGACGGATTTCTGGCGTACCATTCGTTTTTCTTCTTTCCGAGGAGGCACGCATGTCCAAGCGGAGTTCCCTGATCTGGCGCCGCTTGTCCTTCGCGACGATCGTTCTCTTACTAATGTCCCAATCTTCCATGAGCCAGCCTGCGACGCCTCCGGAAAGCAAGAGTGTGGTGCTGGAAATCGATCACGTATCGATTTGCGGATCGAATCTCGACACCCTGCGCCAGGCCTTCACCGATGTGGGCATGACTCCGGACCTGGGCGGTCCTCACGGAAACGGCATTACTCAAATGGCCATGATTGGCTTCGATGACGCGTCTTATATCGAGCTGATTGCGCCGATAACGCCGGGCGCGACCGCCGGCTCCGACTGGTCGAAGTTTATGTCCGCGGATGCAGTCACCTGCGCATGGGCGGTCGCGACGAACGTTTTGCTGGTGGAAGTCGATCGCCTGAAGAAAGCGGGAATTACGGTGACGGCTCCCGCGCGCGGCAGCCGCAAGCGGCCCGACGGCATGTCGATCGAGTGGATGACTGCGGACGTTGGTTCGGGAACCCCGGGCTCTACGCTGCCCTTCATCATAGAAGACGAGACGCCACGCGCGTGGCGGGTGCAACCTTCGGCCAGCGTAACAGGAGCTCCGGTGGGCGGCGTGGAGAACGTCGTCCTGGGCGTCAACAATCTGGGTGACTCGATTGCCTTGTTCCGCAAGGCTTACGGCTGGGCCGAACCTCTCATCGAGAATCAGAAAGATTTCGGCAAGCTCGCGTATTTCCCCGGCGAGCCCGTGATTCTGGCAGCTCCCTCCGGCGGAGGCTGGCTCTCGGAACACCTTGCCAAGTTCGGCGAAAGCCCTGTCGCCTACCTGCTCGCCGCGAGCGACTTCGCGGGGGCGACCAAGAAGTACAGGCTCTCCGGCCCTAAGATGTGGTTCGGGCAGAAGGTGGCGTGGTTCGATGCCGGGAAGCTGAAGGGCGTGCGGCTGGGAGTGATTGGGCAGTGATGCTTCGCTCGGAATGAAGATCCGGCGATCTGCTGCTGGACCAATCCCTTGATGCTAAGTTCGTGATGGCCCCTTCTCGAAAAGCGCGAGAAGGGGCGCACCCCCCCGGCCCTTTCAAGGCAAATTCAGACTGAGGCGTTGAATTGCTTCCTGCCGCGTTTCGCTTTACCATCGCCTTCAGTGTCCGCTGCTAAAGACAATTCCGCGCTGCACCTCCCCGGGCATACAAAAGACCGTCTCGTCTCCGCGGCGCCGGTCGAGGACGATTCCTCTTTCGAACTCAAGCTCCGCCCACAACGTCTGCAGGAATTTATCGGCCAAGCCAAAGTTAAAGAGAATCTGGATGTGGCCATCCAGGCGGCCAAGAACCGAGGCGAAGCGCTTGACCATGTTCTGCTCTACGGGCCGCCTGGTCTCGGCAAAACTACGCTCGCTAACATCATCGCCAATGAACTGGGCGCCGCCTTCCAGCAAACATCCGGCCCCACTCTGCAGATCAAGGGCGACCTGACCGCGATCCTGACCAATCTTCGCGACCGTCAGGTGCTTTTCATCGATGAAGTCCACCGGTTGCAGCCGGCGCTCGAGGAAATCCTCTACTCGGCGCTTGAAGACTACAAGCTCGACATCATGATCGGGCAGGGGCCATCCGCACGCACGCACACGATGGATGTGAAGCCCTTTACCTTTATTGGCGCCACCACGCGCGCCGGACTGCTCTCCGCGCCGCTGCGCTCGCGCTTCGGTCTGCTGCTTCGGCTTGAGTTCTATACGCACGACGACCTTCGCGTCATCGTCGAGCGCTCCGCCGAAATTCTTGGAGTTAAAATCGACCGTCCCGGAGCCACCGAAATCGCCAGCCGCTCGCGGGGAACGCCGCGCATTGCCAATCGCCTGTTGCGCCGCGTGCGCGATTATGCCCAGGTGCGCGCCGCGGGATCGATTGATCTGCCTACCGCGCAGTCCGCGCTCAGCATGCTGGAAGTGGACCGTTACGGGTTTGACGAAGTCGACCGCAAACTGCTGCTGACTATTATCGAGAAATACCAGGGCGGCCCGGTGGGCCTGAATACGCTGGGCGCGGTGCTCGCGGAAGAGCCTGACGCCATCGAAGAAATCTACGAGCCGTTTCTGATTCAGATTGGCTTTTTGAATCGCACGCCACGAGGACGCGTCGCTACCCAGTTGGCCTACGAACATTTTGGAATCACTCCCAATCGCCGGCAGAGTTCGCTGTTCTGAGCTACGTTCGGCTTGGACGGGCGACGCGCCCGTCGCTCCACCAGCTTGGCTGGGGTTTGACTTCCCTTGCCGCATCTGCGTTAATCACGTTTCATATTCGCTGCGTAGAAACGCAGTAAGCAGGAGGATGAATGCGCGAAGTGATCGCCACCGGGCAGGCCCCACAAGCCATCGGCCCGTATTCGCAGGCAATTCGAGCCCAGGGCCTGATCTTTACCTCAGGACAAGTCGCCATCGATCCGGCCACGCAGCAGGTTATCGCGGGGGATGTGAGCGCGCAGACTGATCGCGTGCTCAAGAACCTTGCCGCCATCCTGGAGGCCTCGGGCAGCGGCTTGGAGAAAGTTCTGCGCTGCACCGTCTTCCTCAAGAACATGGGAGACTTTGTCGCCATGAACGAAGTCTACGGCCGCTACTTCAAGCAAGCCGCGCCAGCCCGGTCTACGGTAGAGGTGGCTCGGCTTCCGAAAGATGTGTTGGTTGAAATCGATGCGATCGCGCTGGCTTGATGCAAGCCGGCGTGACGCCAGCGTGACGAAAGAGAATTGCGGAATTTACGTTCAACGAGGGGGAATTAATGAAAACACTGATTCTGATTCTGGCCATCGCACTGCTCGCCTCGGTCGGCCTAGCCGTCGCGCAGACCGCTCCGGCTCACAAGGCAGCGGCCAGCGGGCCCACGAAGGTCACAGGCGAGCCGACCAAGACCGCCAGCGGCCTGGAGTATTGGGACATCAAAGTTGGCACGGGCGCGGTCGCGCAGAGCGGACAGAATGTCACGGTCGATTACACCGGCTGGCTCACCAATGGCAAGAAGTTCGACAGCTCGGTCGGTACCGGCCATCCGTTTGACTTCATGCTGGGCGCCGGCCAGGTCATCAAGGGCTGGGACGAAGGCGTCGCCGGCATGAAGGTAGGGGGCAAGCGCCAGCTCCGCATCCCGCCGGACTTGGCCTATGGGGAAAAGGGCTATTCGGGCCTGATTCCGCCCAACTCAACCCTGATCTTCGACGTAAAACTTGTGGACGTGAAGTAGCTTCCTCAGGGCCTGCGGATTCTCTGCAATCCTGCGGGCTTTTGTTTGTCTTCCGGCTTTTCGCGGACAGGAGTGTCCGCGCCACACGCGTTATGCCTTAACCACTTTGCCGCTGCGCAGACAGGAAGTGCAGACGCGCATGTGCTTGTTGGCGGCGCCCACCTTGGCGTGAACTGGGCGCAGATTGACGTTCCAGCGCCTCTTACTCACATTGTGGGCGTGGCTGATGGTATTTCCGAACTGCGGCCCCTTGCCGCAGATATCACAAACTCGGGCCATAACTCTGAAGTCCTTCCAGGCTTAAACCGCTTGCCGAAACTATGATTTTACAGGAAGACGGCGGATTTCGCCAAGGAGCAGGCGGGTAGTGGGTCAGCCGTCCCTCCGGGACTGAGTCGGTTTTTCGATCTTGTCCCGGCGCTGAAGCGCCGGGCTATTTTCAATCGCCCCTGCCGGGGCTGAGAACCGCCCCGCTGTGGCATCATAGGGCAATGACGCCCACAGTTAAGATGATTCTCGTCGCGGTGGTTTCGTTTGTTCTGGGTCACATCAGTTGCGCCATCATGCATCACTACCACCACCACTGGCACAACGTCATGAGATAGCGTCGTGAGATAAACATGACTATCGACAGGGAAAACGCCCCGGTCGGGCTCACACGGGCACAAGGCGGATCAGGCGGCCTTACCCATCACCGGTTGCGAGCAATGGCTGCAGCGGTGGGCGTCGATCGGAATCTCGCTGAGACATTCCGGGCACTTTTTGGTGGTCGGATCGGCGGGCACCTGAGCCTTGCGCGTCCGCGCGATCAGCGCATTAATTGGAGTCACAACAAAGAAGTAAACCGCCGCCGCGACCAGCAAAAAGCTGACGGCTGCGGTGATGAAATCGCCGATTGGAAACACAGTGCCTCTGACGGCGAAAGAGATACCAGTAAAGTCTGGCTTGCCCACCACGAGCGCGATGATGGGATTGATGAGGTCCTTTACGAGAGCGGTTACTACTGTCCCAAAGGCCGCGCCAATTACCACACCTACTGCCAGATCGACTACGTTGCCGCGCAGGATAAACTGCTTGAAACCGGATAACATGACGTTTTCCTCCAGTTACAGAATGGCCGAAATGTAAATGCTGGGTGGCCTTTGGTCAAGGTACAAATGACGGGAGCGGTCATTGCAAAATGACCGCGGAAAGATGGCAGCAGAAGATGCAGAAATTTGCGCACGGCCCGTGTAATCGGGTTGCGCCGAGCTGCGCTCGGCTTGGGCGGGCGCAGTCGCTCGCCCCCACACTCGGGGCAGGAGGTTGGCCGATCCGGGGCCGTCAGTCCTCAGATCCGCATCGGCATCACGATGTACCGGTACTTGTAGTCCTCGCCCTCGGCGGGACGAAGCTGGCCGGCGGACTGGGCATCCTTTAGTTCGAGCTTCACTTCGCACGACCCGGTCGCTTTGATGAAGTCGATCAGGTATTGCGCGTTGAATCCGATCGCCATTGCCTCGCCGTCATAGGCAACCTCGATGGTATCCTCCGACTCGCCCGTTTCCGTCGACGATGCGGAAAGCTTCAACTCGCCTTTCTCCAGACGCAATCGCACGGCGCGTGACCGCTCATCGGCGAACTGCGCTACGCGCGCGATCGCGGCTCCCAGTTCCTCGCCCTGCAACGTGATCGATTTGGAGATGTCCTTCGGCAGCACTGCCTCGTAGTTCGGGAATTGCCCCGTAAGCTGGCGCGACGTCAGCAGACGCGAACCTACCCGGAAGAAGAGCGTGGACTCGTCCTTGGCGAAGTCGATGGTCTCGACATCGCTCTCACCATGGGAGTCGAGCAGCGATTTCAACTCGTCCATCGCTTTCTTCGGGATCAGCGTTTTCATTTCGCCGGAAACGCCTTCAAACTTCTCGCCTGAACGCTCCACATGCGCCAGACGATGGCCGTCCGTCGCGACCATCGTGATCGACTCCGGCTTCAGCACCATTAATGCCCCGTTCAGCGTGTAGCGCGACTCTTCGCTGGCAATGGCAAAGCCCGTCTTGGCGATCATCGAGCGCAGCACCGGTGCGGGAATTTTGATCACGCCCGCCGAGGGAAACACCGGCAAGCCCGGGAAATTTGACTTTGCCATCCCCACCATTTTCGTGTTGGAGCGTCCACAGCGAATGCTGACCCAATGATTCTCGAGCAATCGGATGGTGATATCGGCGTCGGGCAGCAACTTCACATAGTCATAAAGCTTGCGCGCCGGAATTGTACATGCGCCTTCTTTTTTGACTTTGGCGGCGCACGACGTGCGCAGGCTCAGATCGAGGTCGGTCGCCGTCAGCGACAACTTGTCTCCTGCGGCCTCGAAAAGATAGTTGGAGAGGATAGGAATCGTCGTCTTGCGCTCCACCACGCCCTGAGTGGCTGTCAGTTCGCGAAGAAGCTCAAATTTGCTGACGCTGATTTCCATGGTCGTTGTGGCTAAGGCAGGGGCGACTTCCACTGGCATATTGGGTCTCCCGACTCAACTTCTGTTCTCTTCTTATATCAAATACAAAAGCAAGAAGACCAGCAGTAACAGTAGGCGCGTTGGAGAAGTGGAAAACCGGGCCAGGTCCCTACGGTTCAGTTGCTTCCACATCCACACCTCGTGTGAACAATCGCGCCGGGCCTCAGCGGAGGCCAGCGCAACCCGGGGACGGTTCCGAGGTTTCTGTCTGGTCTCACACAGCTTCCACAACCACCGCACAACCAGCGGGCAGGAAGAACAGCCTGAAGAGTGGAAAAGCCGGTGGAAACCGCTTCTTACGCGCCCAATTGCTCAGTCAGTTTATTGAGCAACCTGTTCAAATCCTTATCGTCTTTGCGAACCCCTTCGATCTTGTCGACCGAATGTAAGACCGTAGTGTGGTGCTTGCCGCCAAACTGGCGCCCGATTTCTGGCAAGGAAGCTTCAGTAAGATGTTTGGCCAGATACATCGCAATTTGCCTTGGATAAACGATCGATCGGGAATTATTCTTTGCCTTGATCTCCACCAGGCGCAGGCCAAATTGTTCAGCCACTGCCTTCTGAATGGATTCAATCGTTACCTTGCGGGCCTGCGAATCAATGAAATTCTTCAAAACCTGCTGGGTATAGGGAAGGGTAATTTCGGCGCCGATCAGCGAAGAGTGAGCGACCAGGCGGATCAATGCACCTTCCAGTTCGCGCACATTCGACCGGATGTTTGAAGCAATAAACAGCGCGACATCCGTTGGCAGCGTCACCCGCTCCTGCTCCGCCTTTTTCTGCAGGATGGCGACTTTCGTCTCCAGATCGGGCGGCTGAATGTCGGCAATGAGGCCCCACTCGAAGCGGCTGCGAAGGCGGTCTTCAAATTCCGCCAATTCCTTCGGTGGACGGTCGCTCGCGATCACGATCTGTTTCATCGACTCGTGCAGCGCGTTAAAGGTGTGGAAGAATTCTTCCTGCGTGCGCTCTTTCTGCGCCAGGAATTGAATATCGTCGATGAGCAGCACGTCCATCGTCCGGAATTTATCCCGGAAGCTGATCATCTTGTCGTAGCGCAACGAGTTGATCATCTCGTTGGTGAACTTCTCGCTCGACACGTAGCAGATCGCGGCTTGCGGCGTCCGGCGCTTGATCTCATGGCCGATCGCCTGCATCAGGTGAGTCTTGCCCATCCCGACGCCGCCGTACAGGAAGAGCGGGTTGTAGGCTTTCGAAGGCCGCTCCGCTACCGCCTGACACGCCGCGTGCGCGAACTGGTTCCCGCTGCCAATCACGAACGCGTCAAACGTGTACCGGGGATTCAGTTGCGCGGCGCTGTCCCAGTCGAACCGCCCCTGGGACGGATGCAACCCGGCCATCGGCTGCGGGCCCACACTCGTACTCGAGCTGCTGCTGGAACTATGAGCCGAGAGCCCGCCGTTATGCCGTATCGGCGTGTTCGAAGGATCGTCCTCGGCGGTAACGAATTTCACGTCCTCGTATCCCAGGCCGAGATTGTCGACCGCTTCCTGAATCAGGTCTGCATATTTGTCGCCGACGTGCCGGAACTCAGCGGTGGGAATGCGCACGAACAAAATTCCATTGCTGGCGTGACTGTACCGCGTTGGCTTCAACCAGGTGTCGTAGGAGTGCCGGTTGATCTTCTTTTCCAGGGCGTCAAGGATGCGCACCCAGGGGTTCGGGATGATGGCGGAACTGGAGAGAGACATTGTTTACCAGAATATCGAAATCGCCGGCCTGAAGCGTCCGGGAAAAAACCAATCTTGAAATAATGAGTTCGTCGTTTCCTGCAGAGCAGCTGTTGTTTCGCAGTACGAGTTGTCGTTGAAATTTATTGCGAGACGAACCGCATACTAGCACAAAAAAAATCGTCGCGTCGGAGTCTTGCAATAAATTATTCCGCGCGAGCGCCTTATAGAACCCCGATTTCACGGCCCTGTCAAGTGTCGAGAAACTAACTGCCGCGCAAACTGTGCAGTGAGAGGTTAGAGGTGAGAGGTGAGATTGCAGAAGTGAGAATCCTGACGCATGCGGCGGTTTTTACCTCTCACCTCTCACCTCTGCAATCTGACCTGTGACTTTGTCTCAGCCAGTCCGCCGTTCCCGCTTCACCGGCGCCGACGTCTTGTAATTCCCCGGATATACCACGACTGAGCGGCGTCCGCCTTCACCGTCACTCTCGGTGCGCAAATCTTTTTCCTCGCGCAGCGCCAGATGAACAATGCGCCGCTCGCGCGATGACATGGGTCCGAACCGGTAGGGCTCGCTCGTCCGCCGCACCTGCTCTGCCGCCACCCGCGCCGCCATTTGCAATTCGTCGATCCGCAGCGCCCGGAAATTCTTGCAGTCGAACCAGATCTTCTCGTGCTCGTTGCCCTGCAGGTGCAGGATTTCCGACGCCAGCAGCTCAAACGACCGCAATAACTCGCCGCCGCGCTCCAGCAACAGCCCCGAATCCGGCCCGGCAAACTCCACCAGAATTTCCGGATGTTCCCATTCGCGATTTTCCCCGATCGGTGGATCGACTGTGATCCGATACTTCAGCTTGAAACCGCCGTTCGAGATGACAGCCTGCAGAAATTCCCCAATCTGTTTTGCAGCGGCAACTTTGTCTGTAATCGGCATTAGTAGGCTCTCAGCTTTCAGCTCTCAGCTGTCAGTAAAAGCCAAGAGCGACAAACGACGAAAAGCTCCTATCAGGGTATCGCTTTAGCGCGAGTCGTAGAAATCACAATTCTCCTCGAAGGGCATGCCTCAACTCATAGCTGACAGCTATTTCTCTTTTTTCCGCGCCCGCTTCGCCATCATCTCGCGCATCTCCCGGCCCAGCGAAGTCCGATTCATCACGGACTGTTGCACGATCCCGATCACTTGACCTGCGGCCCAGTACAAGCCGAGTCCGGCGGGAAGATTCAAGCTCATGAAGCCGAGCATTGCCGGCATCATAATGTTCATCATCTTTTGTTGTGCCGGGTCCATGCCCCCCTGCGGCGTCATCCGCTGCATGAAGAACATTGAAACGACGATTGTAATTGGCAGTATGTAATGCGGATCCGGCGCCGACAGATCATGCACCCACAGCCACGGCGCGTGGCGCAGATCCATCGCGACGTTCAGCATGCGGTAGTAGGCGAACAGAAACGGCATCTGGATCACTAGCGGCAGACATCCGCCGGCGGGATTGACGCCTTCCTTCTTATATAGCGCCGAAATCTCTTCGTTCATTTCGGCCTTCTTCGGATCGCGCAGACTGTACTTCTTATACTTTTCCTGGATGGATTTAATCTGCGGCGCCACACGCTGCATCTTCAGCATGGACTTCATTTGCGAAAGCCGCAGCGGCAGCAGCGCCAGGTTGATGACCAGGGTCTGCAGCAGGATTGCCCAGCCCCAGTTGGCGACAACGTGGTTGTACATCCACTTCAGCCACAAGAATAAAGGACGCGCGATAATTCCCAGCCAGCCGAAGTCGATGATCGCCCGCAGATCCGGCTCTGCGCCCGTGATGCCGGGCACCGGGACCGATTCCAGGTCGGCCAGCGCCTTCGGCCCTACATACAACCGCGCGTTGCTTACGCCCCTCGAACTGCCGACCGCGGCGCCCAGCACGTCCACCTTGTCCATCTGTTTCGTATCAGAGCCGCCATGCGGAATTTCGATCGCGTTCCGCAGTGTCACCACCACCGCGTTCATCGGATCCTGCGGCAAAAATACCGCCGCGAAGTACTGATCCGAAACTCCCGCCCAATTCAGCGGCCCGGGCAGCGTCCCGTCTCCGCTGATCTTCTTAATCGCGAGTCGTTCGACCTTATCGTCGTACTGATAAACCACCTGCCCAGCCGCGTATTGCGGACCGGTCATATCGCTGCCGAACCCTGCCGGCCACATCGGAAACGCCGTGACCTGCGCGCTCTTCTGATAGACCGCGGTCTTCACCCCGACCACATAGCTGTTGCGATCAAATGTGAAGTTCTTCTGCACCGAGATGTCGCCATCGTCATAGGCAAACTTGATCTCAGCGGGAGCGGCGGAACCCGTGCTGGTCGTCACATATAGAGCCGAGTTCATTTTGTTTCGCAGCGTCTCGTCATACGACCACAGCGTCAGCGGATACCCGTACTTCTCTGCCGCCACCGTATTCACGAGTTCGAGCGGACCGCCTTTGTCGTCGGTTTGCTTCTTCAGCACCCACGACTTGACGCGTCCGCCGCGGTTGGTGAACACGATCCGGTAAACGTCGTTCTCAATCACCGTCTCCGATTCGCTGGAGGCCACAAGCGGAGCGGCTGCCGAAGATTTCGCGGCAACGACACTGGAAATCGAATTCGGCGCAGAAGGTTCGGTGGAGCTCGGCGCAGGGACCGCCTGTCCTCCCGGGTGCAGCTCGGCAGCGCTCTGCGTCTTCGCCGAAGGCTGCGGCCCATACTTTTTCAGGAGAGGCTGAAACAGCATGATCACGAGGAACGTCAGTGCAAACACCACCAGCAGCCTGCGCTCCATCCCGGGTTCTTGTTGAGGATTATTAAATTCAGCCAAATCAGTAGCTCATCTCTCGCAGCGATTCGGGACTGCCAGACCGTGCCGTGGACACGGGGTTTGCCCCGTCTCTGTCGCCGCCGCAGCAAGTTCCATTCTTCACCACCGGATCCAATCCGCCCTTCGCCAGTGGATGGCAACGCATCACGCGCCAAGCCGCCAAAGCCCCGCCGCGCCAGGCGCCATATCGTTCCACCGCTTCCATCGCATATTCCGAACACGCCGGCACATAGCGGCAGGACGGCGGAAACGCCGGCGAAATCCACCGCTTATAACTTCGAAGCACCCACAGCGCCAGAGATTTCATTTCTCCACCAGCTTCTTCGCAATCGCATCCAGCGCGCGCCCCACTTCGTCAAGCACCACAGAAAACTCCAGCGTCAGCACTGACTTCTTCGGATTAATCACCACATCGACCGCGCCCGTGCTCTGAAGTACGGCGCACCGCTGCCGCACCGCTTCACGCAGACGACGCTTGATCCGATTACGCTGCACCGCGCCGCCTAAGACGCGTCCTACGGTGAATCCGACGCGCGCGTCTTTTTTCCGCAAAGCGTCCTGCGGCGATGCGCCCTCCGCCCGCCGCAGATAGAAGACAGTCATGTGCGAGGAAAAATGCCGACGACCTTGCTTATATACGCGCTCAAAGTCGGAATGTTTCAGCAGCCGAGCCGCGCGCGGAAAACCTGCTCCCGCCTTCGCCGCGGGCTGCTCTACACTCCGTTCCGGAGCGTCGGCGCTCACCAGCTCACATTCCTGCACAAATGATTGCCTTTGCTGCCTTGGGAAGAAGACTACTCGCGGAAACCCGGCTTGACCGATACACGCTTGCGTCCCTTGGCCCGGCGGCGCGACAGCACTGCGGCCCCGCTCTTGGTCTTCATGCGAGTCCGGAACCCGTGCTTCTTCGAGCGCTTGCGCCGGTTGGGTTGAAATGTACGTTTCGGCATCGAAAATCCCTGCTCCTGATCGAATCAACTTACTTGAGGCAAACGGTAAGTATAAATGACACCGGCAGATGCGGCAAACGGACCTGCCAGCTGGTATTGTCCCAATTCGCTTTTCTACCACGGAGGCACGGAGACACGGAGCACCTCAACTGCATGGCAAAACCTTTTTCTTGTGGTTCCTGCCGGTTCAAGTTTTTCTCTGTGACTCCGTGGTGAAAGAAGAAGATTAGGACACTGCCTACCAGCTTCCCTCGCTGCACCCGGATGCCCCGTCGCCCTGAACTTCTGGCTATACTCGATTCATGAAGATGACCAGGTTCCCTTTCTCCATCACGGATTGGAGTCAGGTGGCGCCCTCCGAGCATCCCGGGGACAATGGCGCGGCATTGTGGCGGACGCAAAATTTCAGCGAGATTCGCGTTCGTATGGTGGAGTACTCGCCTGGCTATTCCGCGGATCATTGGTGTTCCAAAGGACATGTGTTGCTCTGTCTCGAAGGCGAACTGGAAGTCGTGCACGTTGATGGCAAGACCTTCACCCTCAGTCCGGGCAAGAGTTATCAGGTTGCGGATGGCGAATCCTCCCATCGGTCCTCAACGAGGACAGGAGCAAAACTTTTCATTGTTGATTAACCGGGTCGATTAACTGGAATGATGGATCATTGCCTGCCTAGAACGATTGACTGGCGACTGGCCGTATGAATCTCGATGACACCATAGTTGCCATCGCCACTCCGCCCGGCCGGGGCGGGATTGGCGTAGTCCGGCTCGCCGGCCCCGACGCCCGGGCCATAGCCCAGCCCATGCTAAGCCGAGGCGGCGAACTAAAACCCGGTCGAGCCATCGCCTGCGATTTGATAGAACCCTCGACAACTCCCTCGGAGCGAATTTCCGCCACCACCGCAATTCCCAGCCGTATCGACGAGGTAGTAGTCACCTACTTCGCCCGGCCCCATTCCTACACCACCGACGACGTCGTCGAAATCTCGGCCCACGGATCTCCCGTAGTCCTCCGCCACATTGTCGAACTCGCGCTCGCTCGCGGAGCCCGTCTGGCGGAACCGGGAGAGTTCACAATGCGAGCCTTTCTGAACGGACGCCTGGATCTGACCCAAGCCGAAGCCGTCCGCGACCTGATCGACTCGCAAACTCTCTATCAAGCCAAAGTCGCTGCGCAACAACTGGAAGGCGCACTGTCCAATCGTCTGAAGCCCATCAAGCAAAAATTGATCGACCTGATTGCCCTGCTCGAAGCGGGCGTCGACTTCGCCGAAGACGATATTTCCGTTGCCCAGGACTCCCTCATTCTCGAACGCATCGAGCAAGTCAGAATCCCGCTCACCGAACTGGCGGCCACTTTTACTTATGGCAAGATCGTTCACCAGGGACTAACCCTGGCCATCGTAGGCCGCCCCAATGTTGGCAAGTCGAGCCTCTTCAATCGCCTGGTCGAACGCGAGCGCGCCATCGTCACCGCCCAGCCCGGCACCACCCGCGACCTGGTCAGCGAAACTGTTGCTATCGGTGGAATTCCTGTGGAACTCGTGGACACGGCCGGCATCCGCCGCGCCCTCGACGAAGCCGAAAGCATCGGCATAAAAAAATCAGTGGAAGCGCTGGCCGATGCCGACTTAGTCCTCGTCGTAATCGACAGAACCCAGCCCCTCGCCCATGAAGACGAAGAATTGCTGCGCCAGGCGAAAGGCCGCCCAGCGATCGTAGTAGAAAACAAATCCGATCTACCAAGCTCGTGTGCGGACTCGAGTCTCGCCCGTCCATGCCGTGCGGAGTCCGGCGGGCCTTTGCTGGCGGAATCCTCGCCGGCAGAATCCGATTCTCCGCGGCGCATCTCAACCTCCGCCCTAACCGGCCAGGGTATCCCTGCTCTGCGCGCCGCCATCCTTGCATACGTCGCCGGAGACGCCACAATCCAGCAAGAATCCGGTTTCCTTACCAGCGTTCGCCATCAGAAATTAGTCAACGATGCGCGAAACTCGCTTGACGCCGCAAGCAACGCTGTCGCCGCCCGTGTCCCTCACGAGATGCTGCTGCTCGATCTCTACGCGGCCCTGCGCCCGCTGGACGAAATTACGGGAGCCACCACCACGGATGACATCCTGAACCTGATCTTCAGCACGTTCTGTATCGGAAAGTAGAGTGGGGTGCGCTACCATTCAAGTAATTTTGGCCAAGAGCCTCAGCGGGGAAGAGTTTGACTTGAACCTGAACCGCGTCACAGGAAGCATGGCACCGGATTCGAGAAAAAGGCTAAGCGTAGGCCAGCCTGGTGCGCCGCCAGAGATAGGCGGCGACAACGAGCGCCGCTGTCAATAACAGAAAGAGGTGTGGGCGAGCCGACTCAGGCGACGCACCCAGGAAATCCAGACCGGGAACCTGATGCGCCGGCCCCACATACCACCAGACGGTGTAGCCCGCTTCAAACGCTTTGCTGGTTCCACTCCAGATGCCAAGAGCCAAGGCAAGCGATGGCACAAAAAGGGAACATGCAACCCAGGCCAGCAACCCACTGCGGTCACCCGCGATCAGCAGTCGAATTGCCAACCCTCCGTTGGTCACCACGGCGACCAGAACGCCCGCGATCCACACAGCCGGCAATTGCCTCTGAAGCGAGCGCTCGCAAGAGAAAATCAGTGGCGCCGTGTTGAAGCACACCTCGCGCACCCCCATCCGCGACCAGACCAGCACAGGCCAGATCAAAACAACGATGGCGACTCCGCTGCGGACAGCGTCTAGAGGCGTGGCGACACTCGCAACGAAAAGTCCTCCCGCGACCGCGTACCACCACCAGCGCTGTCCCTTCAGCATCAATTTCAATTCGGCAAGAACCAAGCGCGGTACACTCGAACCACTCGCCGCACGCACGAGCGGCGTCAACTCGACCGCTTGCACCGGAAGCGCCGACGCGGCAGCTTCGCCATTCACCGGGTCGGGGATTTCCACCCCTGATCGTTTCACAAGCCACTCTCGCGCCGGATCGAAGCGGTGGAAAAACAACCCGGCTACAAGTGCGACCCCAAGCGCTATCAGCAAGCAGGTCACTCGGCTCAAATAAGCTGCCGGGCTAAGATGCAATCCCTTCCAGAGAAACTTCTTCGACGTTGCCGTATCTCCGATCGTCAGTGCCGCTCCGCTCTTGTATTTGGGATCAACGCTCCGCAGGTCGGCTTGCATGTTGCCCATTATCGATACGACACCCGTCAAATCGGTGAAATAAGTCGCGTCACTGGGACGGCCACCCTTATCAATCGAACTGACCGGCAGCGCTAGAAGTGCTGTCCACACGAAAAAGTAAATGACATTGCCTGCTCCCCCGCGCAGAATGGGAAGAGTTTCAAACAGCACAGCGAGCGCAGCTGTGAATGCCATCGCAGGCAGGGCAAACAGCAGGAACGGCGAGAGCAGCGCCCACAGATTGACGTGAGGGTCTTCCGCTTTTAGCGACTGCATCAGTACGGCTGCCAGTGCCATCACGCCGATCATAGCCGCGAGCACCACGAAATTACTGATCGTCTTCGCGGTCGTGTAGAAGCTCTTTGTCATCGGCGTGGTCGCCAGGATTTGTCCGACGCGCGTTTCCTGGTCGCGCTGAAGCGCATTCTTCACGAAGTAGAAGCCGATCAGAGTCAGGAACGTTGTCGAGACCAGCGCCATCAAGCAGCCGATCCATGCCGAGTTGTAGACGCCGCGGTACTCGTCGAGGCGGATGACCACCTTTCCCGTTTCGCAGCAGTAACCAAGGTACGTTGCCGCCGCTAGCGTGACAAGAAAGCTGTAGCGGCGTATGCGTTCGAGAAAGTCGGCACGTACCAGGTGATAGAGCACTCGCATTTCTACGTGGCTCCCCCCACGCGATGCGCATTGAGGCAAAAGAGGTAGGCATCTTCGAGCGTCGGTGCCAGCGGCTGTGCACCGTTCGGGGACGTGGCCGATAGTATGCGGATGTGGACTCCGTCAGTGCGACGGGCGGTCCCGCTGATCAAATACCGTTGCTTGGCGGCCTGCAACGCGTTGCTGGGCACAACGTCTTCCCAGACTTTGCCTTCCACTTGCCGCAGGAGCTCCTCCGGCGTGGCGTGCGCCACCAGCCTGCCGCCCGAAATCAATGCAATATCGGTCGCGGTCGCCTCAACATCGGAAACAATGTGCGTAGAAAGGATAATGACACGCTCCCCTGAAAGCTCGGAGAGCAGGTTGCGGAAGCGAACCCGTTCCTCCGGATCGAGGCCAGCCGTAGGCTCGTCCACAATCAGAATCTGCGGATCGTTCAGCAGCGCCTGTGCGATTCCGATGCGCTGCTTCATTCCTCCCGAGTAGCCACCCAGGGGACGCTTCCGCACCTCGCTCAAGTTCACGAGGTTAAGCAATTCTTCAATTCGCCGGCGAGAAGTGGCAAAGTCGAGTCCCTTTACCGCGGCCAGGTATTCCAGAAACTCCAGCGCATTCAAGTTCGGATACACTCCAAAATCCTGCGGCAGGTATCCGAGCACGCTGCGGATCGCATCAGGGTCGCGAGCGAGCTCGATATCATTCCAGAGCACCTTCCCCTGGGTTGCACGCGTGATGGTCGCGAGGATGCTCATCAGCGTAGTCTTGCCTGCGCCGTTCGGCCCAAGCAGACCAAGCACGCCGGGCCGCAGCCTAAGGCTGAAGTCGCGTAGCGCCCAGACGCCACCGCGGTATTGTTTGCTCACTCCCTCAATGGTTAACTCCAATCGACGTTCCTCCGTGATCCAAGGCTAGTCCACCATACGAACATCTGAACCCGTAAGTTCCCATCTCCGCGTTGCAAACCGGATAATCCAGAAGCAATCTGATCTACTGCCGCACAGGTTTGTGTCGATAAATCGGATTGCAGAACGTTGTTGGACACTGGCGGCTGTCAACCGCGCAATAGTTCTTGGATGACGGGCTATGCGGAAGTTATCCGGCAGACACTGGATCGATCGGTGGTTTTCGGCCCGCGAAGTTGTCTCGAAGTTGGCTTGGGGGAAGTTTCACCCGATCGGTATTGGAGAAACAGCAACAGAAGTGCTCCCATGTGACGGACCAGTATTCGTCCGGACGTTTGGACCGGATGATGAGGTGTCCGTCCGCCGTGAATTCAAACTTGCGCGGCAGATCTTTGCCGACTAGCAAATCGCGTGCAATCGATCCCTTGTCACTGATGGAAGTCAATCAGACCTGGGTGGCTGCTCGAGTTGTCGGATGAACTCACCGGCATGATCACCGCCTGCGAGGTAGAGATCATGTAGAGATACACTTGTGGGACGCCGTCCTGGCTTATGACAAATTTTCCGTCAGGCCCGCCGGATGCAAGGGCATAAGTGGCTACGATGGTGTTGCCGTTCGGCTCCGAACAACCGCTCCCACACTGCTTGTTGTCGTCCCCTGTTCCGGTAATATTGCCGGCTCCATCGGCGTGTACCTGGTCGACCTCGGTGTTCGCGTTCCAATCGACCGGCTCTTCACTTCCGCCCATATAATTTCCGGTCAACGAGGCGAGCGTGAAGCCGCTCCCCACCTGCGGCACCATCGTACCGAAAGTCACCGAGTTATCGGTTCCAGCCACAAAAGCCTGGTTCAGGCCAACCAGATAGAAGACTGGATTGTGCCCGCCAGATCCGCCCCCGCAGTCCACGAAGTTGGAAAGCGTGGTGCGTCCGTTCGACGACACGAGGTAGTCTCCCGCCGCGCAAAGTGTGCCCATCGTGCCGCCCTGGTTCTGGTCGGCCGCTATGGATACCGTTCCGGCGCCGTTGGTGGTGATGAATCCGACGGTCGTATTGGGCGAGGTTCCTGAATTACTGACGCCCTGCAGTTCGATCACGCTGACGCCGTTGAGCGACGCCTGATTGAATGTGGTGCCGCTGGTGGGAACCTGCTTCAGCACATCGCCGGCGAGTATCATCGACGGCGATTCTGAGTTGTCCACTGCCATCGTCAGCATCTCGGAAGAGCTGACCACGTAGTAGACGAAGTTTATGGTAGACGCCGGGCCGGTGAAGGTTACGCTTGCCGTGCCGCGGCCATTGGACGCCACGGTGAAATTGCTGGCGGTCATGGTTGTGTTTCCAGCACCGCAACCGGAGCCCGAACAGCCGTCGTCATAATCAACCTCGCCTGACAGGGTACCGGTGCCGTTGGAATTGAATTCACCGGCTATGCCGAAGCGGTTGGAATTCTGGTCGGCTCCGATGATTCCAAAGGCGTAGTTGCCGTCGATCGAGCTGGTTGAGAACGCGGAGGTGGTCTGCTTGCGCAGCAGCCCGGAAACAATCGAACTGCTGGTTGGATCGTAATGGATGATGTGGCCGTTGCCGTCGCTCGCGTCCAGCGCGACTGCGAGCGTGGTGGGCGAGCTGTTTCCGGCGATGAGGATGTTAAGCAATGCGAGGTTGGTCGAGCTTACACAGTACGTCCCGGTGAACGTGCCGGTACTGGGTCCGTTACTCTGATCGGACGTATCCAGGCTTCCACTGGAAAGGTTCCCCGCTCCATCCGCCACAAAACTGCCCGCAGAACTGTTGGCGTCCGTTGTACCTTTCCATCCGTTCACCAGGAAGGCGTAGTTGCCATGGAGGTTGGCGTTGTTTCCGCAGTCTCCAATCGTGATGCTGAAGCTGGCGCTGACGGAGACCGGCGGGGTTTCCGAATCGGTGACCATAAGCGTAAAGGGCGAGGTTCCCGCGGCGCTCGGTATTCCTGCGATGCCCCCGTTCCCGTCATTGTTATTGTTCTGATTAATCGAGAGTCCACCCGGCAGAGTGCCGCTGGTGACGGTCCAGGTGTAGGGCTGCGTCCCGCCATTGGCCTGCAGGTAGGTGTTGTAGGCCCAGCCTTTATCGCCACCGGTCAGCGTCGTCGATTGGATCGACAGCGCCGCTACTGCGCTGACAGCGATCGTGTATGTGTAGGGGCCGACGGTATCGCTCGCGCTGTCTGTCACCGAGACGGTGAACGAGACCGTTTGCGCCGCCGTTGGCGTTCCACCAAGCGACAAGGTGTTGCCGCCGGTGTTGGAGGCAGTCAGGCCGTCCCCGAGACTGACGGCAGTCCCGTTGGTAGGAACAGTGGTGCCATTCACCGTGAAGGTATAGTTAGGTCCGGTGCCGCCGGAAGCATTGATCGCCCCGCTAAAGCTTTGGCCGATCACCGCCGTCCCGACGGAGCCGGCTGCGGGCAACGTCAGGGGCGTTGCAATCGTCTCGAAGTTCACCACGACCTGCGCGGAGTCGCCGTTGGTGTCCGAGGCCTGGATCTGCCAGCTATACGACGTGCTGCCGCTCAGAGCAGATACGGACGGCGGGTTGTTCGAGCTCGTCGGATCGGTGCCCCAGGTGATCGAGGTGATGGCGCTGGAGAAGCCGTTCGAGCTGGAGTTGTTGCCGGGTATCTGCCAGATCGTCCCGTTCGAATTGCAGCACAACCAGAACTGATAGGTGTAATTGCTGGCGTTGGCGGGATCGGTCCAACTGAAGTTGGGCGTCAGGCTGACGCTGCTCCCCTGAGGTGAAAGGTTAGTGGCCAAGGCGTCCAGCACGGCACTGACCGCGACGGTCAGGGTCTGCGTGGTGCCATCGCTGTAGGTGACGTTCAGGGTATAGGTATCGCCGACCTTCGGCGTGACGCCGTTGAGGCTGGTCCAGAAGTTAAACTTGTCGGAGTTGCCGCTAAAGGCGTTGTTGGCAATGTCCGCGGGAATCACAGCTCCCGGAGCGGGTCCTGTGGCAAGCTCGACAGCCACCGGCAGTTTGAGGAGACCGTTGACCTTGAAGCCGATCGTGTAATTGCTGCTGGTGCCGTTCTGGTTAATCTGTTCCGAGTTCTGCGTCATCACGACGGCAACACTGTTGCCGCTGGGCAAGGTCAGGTCTTCGTTGGTCAAGGCGCCGGAGATAACTACCGGGGCCGCGTTGTTCTGATTGACATTGGAGATTTCTCCCGGACCACCCACCAGGCCGGTGTTGTTCTGGTCGACGATCCCAAAGAAGACGTAGTTGGAGCCGTTGGGAACGTTGACCGAGTACGATGCCGGGCTTGTCGGCGGGTGCGCTTCGCTTCCCACCTGATCGACATAGATGCTGCCGGTGCTCTGGTCGTAGAAGCCCGTATACAGAGGCCCTGTGGCCGTCCCGCTAAAGGTGACCGTGCCGGACACCGCGTTGCCGCCCGTGGGCGCGCCGATTGTAATGCCACTGGAGGCTGCTGACCAGTTGCTGGTCGAGCTGCCCGCCACGCCCTGGGCGCGGAAGTAATAGGTCGTGCCATTCGCGAGCCCGTTCACGATCCAGGGGTTGTTCCCGCCGGTTGCCGGGAAGCTCTTGCTTCCGGTGACGGTGGTGAACGACGAACTGGTGCTCCATTGGACGGTGTACGAAGCAGGCATCTCTATGCCGTTATTGTTCTGAATGGTATTGAAGCTGACAAAGGCGCCGCCGTTGAATGCGCCCAACCCATTGCTACTGCTCCAGGCAGGAGCCGAACTGAGAGTCACCGCGGCTGGATCGGTCAGCGCGACGCCGACGCCGCTTACGCCTGAGTTGGTAACGGTCACGTTCTGGGTGCTGCCCGTGGGGTTGGAGGCGTTCTCGGCGCCATAGCCTATGTTGTCCATATAGGCCTGCAAGGTGTAGGTGCCGGGCGGCACGCCGTGGATGGTGAAGGCCCCTCCCGAGGTAAGCGTGGCTGCGGAGATGCTGGTGCCGAGGTTGCTGCCGCAGCCGTTGCAGTTGCTGGTGTTCAGTTCCAGATAGGTCCACCCGGTCTTGGATCCGCTGTAAGTCACCGTGCCAGAGACCGTGTAGGCCGCCGCAGGGTTGACGACGATGATGGTGAAGCTGGCGCTAACCGAGACTGTCGGATTCTCGCTGTCAGTGACCTGAGCCGTAAAAGTATAGGTTCCCGTCGTGGTCGGTGGTCCTGAGATATTCAGGCTGTTGTTACTGGTGCTGGAGGTTAGCCCCGGCGGCAGACTGCCGCTGGTGATGGTCCAACTATAGGGCTGCAATCCGCCACTGGCGTTCACCGTGGCGTTGTACTGCGTGCCGACGCTGCCGTTTGGCACCGACGCCGTGGTGATGGTGAGCGCGCCATTGATGGTAATGCTGAGATTGGCCGTCGCCGTAAGCGCGGTAGGTTGAGTGGAATCGGTAACTTTGACGGTGAAGTTCGAGGTTCCGGTTGTGGTAGGAGTGCCAGTGATAGCGCCGGTGCTGGCGTTCAAGGACAACCCTGGCGGCAGTGTGCCCGCGCTGATGCTCCAGATGTAGGGTTGTACTCCGCCGCTAGCCTGCAACAGCCCGTTCTGATACGACGTGCTTACAAGGCCACCGGGCGGTCCGGTCGTTGTGATCGTGAGCGGCGCGCTGTTGTTGACGGAGATGCTGAGATTCGCGGACGCCTTTTGCGCCGTTGGTGTCTCCGAGTCCGTCACCGTCACTGTGAAGGTAAAGGTTCCCGTCGAGGTCGGCGTTCCACCGATGCTACCCGCTGCGTTCAGCGACAATCCCGCAGGCAGACTGCCCGATGTCACCGCCCAGGTGTATGAAGGAACACCGCCCGATGCCTGCAGCGTCGCACTATAGGAATTCGTGAGCACGCCGTTGGGTAGGGTGGTCGTGGTGACCTTCAGCGTCGGAGCGCTGATGATGATGCTCAGACTCTCATACGCGTTTTTCTTGGTTGGCGATTCCGAATCGGTTACGGCGACGGTGAAGTTAGTTGTGCCCACAAACGGACCGGTGGGGTTCCCAGTGATGGCGCCCGTAGTGGCGTTCAAACTTAAGCCCGCAGGCAGGCTTCCACTCGAGATTGTCCAGGTGTAGGGCGTGACGCCGCCCGTGGCGCTCAGCGTCTGGCTGTAGCTCGTGCCGATCACGCCTGCTGGCAGCGAGGCGGTCGTTACCGTTAATGCTGGACTCACGGTGATGTTGAGATTGGCGGTGGCGGTCTTGGCGGTCGGTGTCTCCGAATCGGTGACGGTGACGGTGAAGTTCACGGTGCCGGACGCGGTGGGCGTTCCGGAAATTGCTCCCGTGGCGGAGTTGAGAATCAGACCCGCCGGCAAGCTGCCGGTTGTGACGCTCCACGTGTAAGGCGAGATACCGCCAGTGGCCTGCAAGGTCGCGACCGGATAGATGGTACTTGCGACGCCTGTGGGCAGCGAAGTTGTAGTTACACTCAGCGCAGCCACCGAGATCGTGATACTCAGGGAGGCGCTTGCCGTCTGCGGCGTCGGTGTCTCCGAGTCGGTCACGGTCACGGTGAAATTAACGGCGCCTACAAATGTTCCACTCGGGGAGCCGGAGATCACGCCGGTCGTGGCATTCAACGTCAGGCCCGCGGGCAGACTGCCGACTGTGACTGTCCAGGTATAGGGCGTGATGCCGCCCTTGGCCTGCAGAGTTTGGTTATATGCGGTGCCGATGCTTCCGCCTGGGAGCGATGTCGTCATAACGCTCAGAGTCGAGACGCTGATGGCGATGCTCAGATTCGCGGTCGCCGTCTTCTTCGGTGTTTCGGAGTCGGTTACGGTTACCGTGAAATTGACGGTGCCGGTGAGTGTCCCGCTAGGTGTGCCGGAGATCGCGCCGGTTGCGGCGTTCAAAGTTAATCCAGCCGGCAGGCTTCCAACTGTAATCGCCCAGGTGTAGGGCGTGACACCGCCCGTGGCCTGCAGTGTTGCGCCAGGGTAGCTTGTGCCGATCACGCCCGCTGGCAGGGAAGTGGTCGTCACCGTTACGGCTGGATTCACGGTGATGCTGAGGCTGGCGCTGGCGGTCTTGGCCGTCGGCGTTTCCGAATCGGTCACGGTAACGGTGAAGTTCGTTGTGCCGGCCGTGGTCGGCGTTCCGGAAATTGCTCCCGTGGCGGAGTTGAGAATCAGACCCGCCGGCAAGCTGCCGGTTGTGACGCTCCACGTGTAAGGCGAGATGCCGCCAGCGGCCTGCAAGGTCGCTCCCACATAGACGGAATTGACAATGCCTGCGGGCAGCGAACCGGATGTGGTAACGCTCAACGGAGCGACCGAGATCGTGATGCTGAGAGCGGCGCTCGCCTTCTGCGGCGTCGGTGTCTCCGAGTCAGTCACGGTCACGGTGAAATTGACGGCGCCTACAAATGTCCCACTCGGGGAGCCGGAGATCACGCCCGTCGTGGCGTTCAACGTCAGGCCCGCGGGCAGACTGCCGGTTGTGACTGCCCAGGTGTAAGGCGTGATGCCGCCCTTGGCCTGCAGGGTTTGGCTGTACGCCGTGTTGATGCTTCCCGCTGGCAGCGATGCCGTCATAACGCTCAGCGTCGAGGCGGTGATGGCGATGCTCAGATTCGCGCTCGCCGTCTTCTTTGGCGATTCAGAATCGGTCACGGTTACGATGAAATTCGTTGTGCCGGTAAACGTCCCGCTCGGGGTGCCGGAGATCACGCCCGTCGCGGCGTTCAAACTCAGGCCCGCGGGCAGACTGCCGGTTGTAACCGCCCAACTGTATGGCGTGATTCCGCCGGTTGCTTGCAACGCCTGGCTGTAGGCCGCACCGATCACGCCCGCTGGCAGCGAGGTGGTCGTCACCGTTACGGCTGGATTTATCGTGATGCTCAGGTTAGCGGCGGCGGTCTTGGCCGTCGGCGTTTCGGAGTCGGTCACGGTGACGGCGAAGTTCACGGTGCCGGACGCCGTCGGCGTGCCCAGGATTGCTCCCGTGGTGGAGTTCAACGACAGACCGGCCGGTAAGCTGCCGGTTGTGACTGCCCACGTGTAAGGCAAGATGCCGCCGGTGGCCTGCAAGGTCGCGCCCGCATAGATAGAATTGACGACGCCTGAGGGCAATGAGCCGGAAGTTGTAACGCTCAGTGGAGCGACGGAGATCGTTATGCCAAGGTTCGCGCTCGCCTTCCTGGCGGTAGGCGTCTCGGAGTCGGTCACGGTAACGGTGAAATTGACGGGGCCCACAAACGTCCCAGTCGGTGTGCCGGAAATTACGCCCGTCGCGGAATTCAACGACAGGCCCGCGGGCAGACTGCCGGTCGTGACCGCCCAGGAGTAAGGCGAGATTCCGCCGGTGGCTCCCAGGGTTTGGTTGACGTATAGCGTGCCGATGGTTCCGCCAGCGAGGGATGCCGTTGTAACGCTCAGCGCCGGCGCGTTGACCGCAATGCTCAGGTTGCCGGACTTGGTGGCGGGCGTTGGCGTCTCGGAGTCAGTCACAGTAACGGTGAAGTTGGAAGATCCGGTAAAGGTTCCGCTCGGTGTGCCCGAGATCGCACCCGTGGTGGCATTCAACGTCAGACCAGCGGGTAGGCTACCGGCGGTTACCGCCCACTTATAAGGTAGAACTCCACCCGTCGCCTGGAGCGGTTCGCTGTACGTCGTGCCGATCGTACCCGCCGCCAATGGCGCAGTCGCGATAGCCAACGCCGGAGGAGGACTCACGGTAAGCGTAATCGCCTGGCTGGTGGACATGCCGGCTGCATCAGCAACCTTGAAGGTCACCGAGCCGCTGCTTGCGCCGGTCGCTGTGCCCGTGATCGCGCCGGTGCTGGAACTAAGGCTCAATCCCGTGGGCAACGATCCCGCGGTGATGCTCCACGTGTAGGGACTTGTTCCGCCCGCCTCTCCCACTGTGCCGCTGTACGCGGTCCCCGCGGTTGCTGTGAGAGATGTTGTTGTGATTGCGGGCAGAGGGCTGACCTTGATTTGCAAGGTGGCCGATTTCGTCGTATCTGTTATCGATGTCGCCGTGACGGTTGCTGTAAATGCGCTGGTCACCGACGCCGGAGTGTTGTAAGTGGCCGAGGTCGTGGTTTGGGCGCTCAGCGTGCCGCCCCCCGAAACCGCCCACTGGACACCGGCGTTGTTCGCGTCGTGCGTAACCGAAACGGTGAGCGAAACCGTCTGGGATTGATCGATGCTCTTCGTGCTGCTTGGCGTTAGCGCAACGCTGATGGGCTGAGTTGAGGAACCGCATCCTGACAATCCCACTATAAGAAGAGCGACGAATCCAGACAGCAACATCGCAACGGATGCACGTTTCATAGCTCCCCTGACACACGGGAGCTTAGAAGTTCTCCCGTCTCGACGCAGGAGGCATGATGCTTTAGCGATATCTATAACTCATAGTTACCCAAGTGCTTACTTTGTATGCAACTTTGGTTCAGACCTAAGTCACGAGCCTGCCAATAGACACGCCATATCGCCCTTTCGTCAATCTAACGTCGGCATGCATCGATTTATCAAAATTGGCCGATCACACTAAAGTTACAAAACCTTGTTGGATACGAGATCTAACTTATTGAGCTGTTGTAACTATGTAACTGCAGGGATGCGTGGTTGAATCGGCTTTTCGGCCCATCTTTCAGCGGATGGATTGTATAATATCTGTACACCAACAATTCTAAGTCGGTAAAATCGCCTGGTAAGATCCATTTATGCGCACTTAGCTTGTCGTAAAAGTAGCTGGTCCTGAAAAAACCCCTCGCCACTGCGGCTTTGCGTACTCCGCTTTGGCTTCTTTCAGGATAGGAACATCCGGGTCGGCGTCTTTCCAGTGGCCGCGTTCTCTTCTTACTCGCCGGCCCGGCGGCACACGGCCGAGGATGTCGGAGTTTCTTTTTTCATTCCCTGCCGTCGGAGACGAACAGGCTCGACACCTGATAGTAGGCGGTGTAGGCGTAGGAGCGCAGGTCGTCGGTGACGAAGATTTCTCTTAGCGAGAGGAGTCCGGTGCGGTCCGGTGGCGCGAACTCTTTGAACAGCATCCGCTGCCCGGTCGCGAGATCAACGTGCTCGAGACGGTAGGGAATCTCGGCGCGGCGGTAAACCAACGCCGACCGCCCATCCGCGCTCCACAGGGCGAGGATGTCGGTTTGCGTGAGCCCAGGCACGGGCCGCGGCTCTCCCCCTGCGATCGGGTAGATAAAATATTTTCCGCCCTGTCCACGCGCCAGAACGAGCTTCCCGTCGGCAGAGAGCAACCCGTCGCGGGTGTCTTCCGGGGTCACCGGTTTCGGCGCCCCGCCGAGTTCCTGGACGTAGAAGCGCATGCCTTTCCCGGGCTCATTGCCGGAGATCAGCACGCTCTTGCCGTCGTGAAACCACTGCGCAGTGGCGTAGTGTTCGATCGCTCCCCGCTCAAGCTGGCGGGTCTCGCCGGCGCCGGTGGGGTAGATCAGGAGTTTGGGCGGTAGCGATTGAACTACGGCAAGGACCCACTTGCCGTCGGCGGATAGGTCTGCGGGCCATCCTTCGCCGAGGCGCAGCACCGGCGAACCGTTGGTCTTCCGCAGGCATACGGCATAGTTGGCTCCGAGCGCGGTCTCAGAGAACAAGAGCGTCTGACCGTCCTGAGAAAGCGCCCGCGCGTGCGAGGTATTGAGCCACGAGAGGTCTCGATCTCCGGCGCTGTCCGAGGTATGGACCATGGCTGCGTAGCGGAAGTCCAACCGCGTCGCAAGCCACCGTCCGTCGCGAGCTACGTCCTGGATAGTGAATCCGCCGGGCGGCTGGTAGGCGATGCGTCTCTTACCGGCCA
>Ga0182018_10000874_pt1 | contig 37138 bp, 27 predicted proteins | sample 812P2MmetaG_FD_120490 | JGI IMG/M metagenome (GOLD analysis project Ga0182018, IMG submission 120490) | Permafrost microbial communities from Stordalen Mire, Sweden - 812P2M metaG | ecosystem: Environmental > Terrestrial > Soil > Wetlands > Permafrost | place: Sweden: Stordalen | collected...
CTCGGTCTCGGGGATCCCGAGAGCGGCAAAGCGCTTGTTGCAGGTGGGATTGCTCTCGTCCATCGCCAAGAGACCCCTGCTGCCGGCCACCAGCGCCCGAGCCATGTCCGTGAGCGATTGCGCGCTCATTTGTGGTTGCCCCACTTCCAGTTGCGTATCTCCGGACGGTCCTGGCCATGCCTGTCGATGTACTGCTTGTGCTCGATGAGCCGGTCCTTCACCATCTGCTTGACGTAGGCACCCTTTGCGCCGAGGTGCGGCACGCGATCGACGACGTCTTGAACGAGGTGGAACCGGTCCAGATCGTTCTGCACCCTCATGTCGAAGGCGGTCGTTATCGTGCCCTCTTCCTTGTATCCCCTGACGTGCAGGTTGCGATTCGTTCGGCGATAGGTCAGCCGGTGAACCAGCCACGGGTAGCCGTGAAAGCCGAAGATGATGTGCTTGTCCCTCGTGAACAGCGAGTCGTAGTCGACGTCGCTCAGCCCGTGAGGATGCTCACTCGAGGATTGGAGCTTCATCAGGTCCACGACGTTGACCACACGGATCTTCAGGTCGGGCAGGTGCTCGCGCAGGATGGATACGGCAGCGAGGATTTCCAGCGTGGGAGTATCTCCCGCACAAGCCATGACGACGTCGGGCTCGGCGCCCTGGTCGTTGCTGGCCCATTGCCAGATGCCAATTCCTTCCGTGCAATGCACGACCGCCTCGTCCATGTTCAGCCATTGCGGCAGCGCGTGCTTGCCGGCGACCACCACGTTGACGTAGTGCCGGCTGCGAAGGCAGTGATCGAACACGGACAGGAGGCAGTTGGCGTCGGGCGGAAGGTAAACGCGCACGATGTCGGCCTTCTTGTTGATGACGTGGTCGAGGAACCCGGGGTCCTGGTGCGTGAAGCCGTTGTGGTCCTGCTGCCAGACGTGGGAGGCCAGTAGATAGTTCAGCGAGGCGATCTTCCGGCGCCAGGGAAGCTCGAGTGTGACCTTCAGCCACTTGGCATGCTGGCTGAACATCGAATCCACGATGCGAATGAAGGCTTCGTAGCTGTTGAAGAGCCCGTGCCTCCCGGTCAACAGGTAGCCCTCGAGCCAGCCCTCGCACTGGTGCTCGCTCAGCATCGAGTCCAGCACCCGCCCGGCAGGTGCGAGGAATTCGTCATTGGCCTGCACTCGAGCATCCCACTGCCGGTTGGTGGCTTCGAAGACCGCGCCCAAGAGATTGGAAAGCGTCTCGTCCGGACCAAAGACCCGGAAGTTGTGCTGATCCTGGTTCAGCCTGGCCACGTCGCGCAGGAACTTCCCCAGCACCAGGGTATCCTGGCCCTCCACGGACCCTGGAGACGGCACCTTCACGGCGTGATCGTGAAAATCCGGCATGCGCAAATCGCGCAAGAGACTCCCCCCATTGGCGTGTGGGTTGGACCCCATGCGGCGATTGCCCTTGGGCGCCAGCTCCGCCAGCGCAGCATCGAGGCGGCCGTTTTTGTCGAACAGCTCCTCCGCCTTGTAGCTCTTCATCCAGCTCTCGAGCACCGGGACGTGCTGGGGGTGCTCCGAGTCCACGAGCAGCGGGACCTGGTGCGCTCGGAACGTGCCCTCGATCTGCAGACCGTCCACGACCTTCGGCCCCGTCCAGCCCTTGGGCGACCTGAGGACGATCATCGGCCAACGTGGTCGAGCGACGTTGACGTTCGCGCGGGCCGTCCCCTGAATCCGGCGAATCGCCTCGATGGCCCTATCGACCGCAGCGGCCATGAGCTCGTGCATCTTCTCGGGCTCGTGGCCTTCGACGAAGTACGGGTCCCATCCGCAGCCGCGGAGAAACTGCTCCAGCTCCTCACGCTCGATGCGGGCGAGGACGGTGGGGTTGCTGATCTTGTACCCGTTGAGGTGCAGGATGGGCAGCACGGCGCCGTCGGTGACGGGGTCGAGAAACTTGTTGGAATGCCATGCGGTCGCCAGCGGCCCCGTCTCGGCTTCACCGTCGCCGATGATGCACGCGACGATGAGGCCCGGATTGTCGAACGCGGCACCGAACGCGTGGCTGAGCGAGTAACCGAGCTCGCCGCCCTCGTGGATCGAGCCGGGCGTCGTCGGTGCGACATGGCTGGAGATGCCGCCAGGGAAGGAGAACTGAGTGAACAGCTTCTTCATCCCCGTCTCGTCCTGGCTGATGTTCGGGTAGATCTCGCTGTAGCTCCCCTCGAGGTACGTGTTCGCGACCAGCGCAGGACCGCCGTGGCCCGGCCCAGCGATGTAAAACATGTTCAGCTCGAACTTGTTGATGACCCTGTTCAGGTGCACGTAGATGAAGTTTTGGCCCGGCGTGGTGCCCCAGTGGCCCACGACGAGCGGCTTCACGTGCGACAGCTCGAGAGGTTTCTTCAGGAGCGGGTTGTCGTAGAGATAGATCTGCCCCACGGACAGGTAGTTGGCGGCCCGCCAATAGGCGTCCATCTTCCCAAGCAGGTCGGAGCTGAGCGCGGATGTCATGATTGAATTCCCTTTTCTCTCGTACGACGGATCGCTTGGAGGTCTTGGCACTGCTGGAGGCGCAACCGCGGCTCCATCGGAGGATTTGTTTTTCTCGGCATCCCGGGAGCACGTGAACCGCGTGCGTCCCGGGTGCGCGCCGCCCTTCTCGGCGCCGACGCCAGCTGCGGAAGGTGACGCACGAAGCCGAGCGGAAGTTCCTCTGCCACCTGCCGCGCAGATCTCCGGATCAGGGAGTAATTGTCGAGAAACCACTCGGCCGCCTTCGAGAGAGTGATCGGCACTCGCCTGCCGGGTGCTGCCATGCGCGTTTGAGCGGGCGCGCGAACGGCCTTCTTGGGAAAGCGCGTGTTCCACCGCGGGGCCCGTTCCACGTCACCCTGGGCTTCCGCGATTGCGCGTGCATGGGCTTGCTGGTCCGCGGTCGGGGCGGAGCTCGCTTGTGTCGCCACGTCCGCAGCGGCCGTCATCGGGGGCGACGCGCGGCGTGCAAGAAGGTAGCCGCCCACCACATCAGGGACGGTGATGCGGCCAGCGGTCCAGCGCTCACACGCCGGCGGTCACTCCTGCGTCTGCTGCCTCCGTACCACGCGTGCCGTGGCCATCAAACCGTAGCGCTCTGCGTCCTAGTCGCGGGTGATTCGGTATTTGTGACTATCTGATGTAAGCGGGGCGAACAGCGCGGCGATCTCCAATCGAGCAAGGGTGCGGATGCGCAGCTCGCGCAAATGCCACGCTGAGGCATCCGTGCCCCCGGATTCCGTGCGAAATGCGGCTGACCGAGACGACAATTCGCAAGGAAGACGGCCGGGGCTTCGCGCGATACCGATCGTCCGCCTCAGCGAGCTGACTGACTCGACCCGATCGCGAGTCTGAACCACTCCGCCCAAGCCGAGGCGCGCGCAGCACCAATCGCCGACGAGCGGTTCGGATCGTGCAGATCGCGGACCATCAACGCGGCGGGCGTCACCTTAACGGGCCGCAGAAGCAACCGAGAGAAGGGAATCCATGAAATGGAGAAGGGATATCTAATGATTCCGGTCGCCCTCCTGGCTCTCTTCGCGCTCGGCGTCGTGACGTCGACCGTCAAGATCGCCAAGGAGTACGAGAGAGGTGTCGTCTTTCGCCTCGGCCGCCTGATTGCCCTCAAGGGCCCCGGACTGTTCTTCATTTTCCCGTTCGGGATCGATCACCTGAGAAGGGTCGACTTGCGAGTAGTCACGCTCGAGGTGGCTCAGCAGGAGGTGATCACTTCCGACAACGTCACGGTGAAGGTGAATGCAGTCATCTTCTTTCAAGTCGCGGATGCTCAGGCCGCCATCGTTCGCGTTGCCAACTTCATGGAAGCCACGTCGCAAATCGCGCAGACCACGCTGCGCGCGGTGCTTGGACAGTGCAGTCTCGATGACCTCCTGGGCGGTCGGGAGAAAATCAATGGGAAGCTGCAGGCGATCATCGATCGCCAGACAGAGCCCTGGGGCATCAAGGTTGGAGCAGTCGAGCTCAAGGATGCGCAGCTCGCCGAATCCATGGTGCGCGCCCTGGCGAGGCAAGCCGAAGCCGAGCGTGAGAAGCGGGCGAAGATCATCGCTACCGAAGGGGAGTTCCAGGCCGCACAGGTCCTCGCCAACGCTGCCGAGATCATCTCCACTCAGCCGGCCGCCCTGGCCCTGCGCTACATGCAGACGCTCCTCGACATGGGCTCGAACCAGAACTCGACCATCGTCTTCCCCATCCCCATCGAGTTGATAAGACCGCTGCTGGCGGCCCCGATGCCGATGAAGCCGGTAACGATGGGCAACGGGGCGTCGCCCAGCGGTGGAGATATCCCCAAGGGGGTCGCGCCGGCCGCGCGATGAGCGCTGCGTCCCCTGGTCCGATCGCGGACGTCGGAAACGGGGACCGGCTTCGCGCGCATCGGTTGATGCCAGCACCGGCGGCGATGACGACCGTCGCCAAGCGTCAGGGGGTCCGTTCGAGCACGGATTTCAGGTTGGCGAGGTCGTTGCGGGTGGCTCTGCCCGTCGCGCTTGAACAGCTTGCCCAAGAGACGCCGCCGACTGGGGTCGGCGAGGGCCCTGAAGACCTCGTCCACGCAAGGACTGTCACGCGCCGGGTCGGGCCGTCGATGCCTCGAGCGGATGGCCGACGGGGGCCAACTGCTCCTGGTGGAGCTTGAACTCCACCCCTTGAATCCCTTGTGACCTTACCCAGCGCCCCGAGCGCGAAGGTACTTCTCGACGGAGATGACCGCGTCGCGGACCGTGCGAATGCTGTCGGCCTCCGCGTCAGGAATCTCGATGTCGAAAGTCTCCTCGAACACGAGCGTCAACTCGACGAGGGCGAGCGAATCGGCGCCAAGGTCATCAATGAAGTGCGTCCAGATGTCGAGCTTCTGGTCGCTCGCATGAAGGTGACGCCGAATCACGTCGATCACCTGCATTTCGATTTCCGCGCCTCGGTTCATGTGCCTCCGACTCCGCCTTGTGCGGACTACGAAATAAGCCGCTCGGCATCCCGGAGCAGCGCTTCCGTCTTCCCGGCATCCCGCGAGAAGAACCAACCTGCCAGGCTTGTAACCAGTGTGCGCAGATCCACAGGCCTCGCGACCATGATGGTCCGCGAGGCGACGGGGATGCGCGCCGCCGCGAGGCCCCTCACAAATTCGCTGCCATGGGTATCGGGCAGTTCCCTCTGTACGACGAGGGCGTCGATGTTCGGCCTGCAAGCGAGCCAGTCGCTCGCGCGTCGCGCGTCGGGGGCTTCAAGGACACCGAAAGACCGGCTGAGCAAACGCCACATCGTGTGGCGTGACGCCACGACAGGGTCCACCACGAGCACGATCGGCAAGCGAGCTGCATCCAGACTGATCATGGTCGCCCCACTCGTCTCTGCCCGCGGGAGTGTCTCGTGACTCACACCCAAGGACTACGCAAGCGAGCGCAAGCGACGAGGACTCAATGAGTCGCACAAGTCCTGCGTTTGGATCCACGATCCGTCGGCATGACAACTTCGGCGCGTGGCGGCGTCATCCGCGATCCAGGCACAAGACCGTCGCCTCCCGCGAGCAGGTCACCGGGTAGCCACCGATCCCGAGCCCTTCACGATGGCGAGAAGCGCCTTGCGCTTCATCTCCCCGCCGCGTTTCCCCGCGTTCGTTCGGCTATCAACGGAAACGCCGCCACATGTTGAGCGGCTGCGCTGGGAAAATGAGCGACCACGTGCTCACCCGCGCGGTTCGCTCGTACGCATCCGGGCGCCTGCGACGTTGCGCTCGCGCACGCGGTTCGCGCGGTACGGACAACAGGGCTGCCTCGTCTGGCTCTTACGCGTCCGATACCGCCCGTGAGGATCTACCACCGGGGCGAGCCGGAGGCGGGACTTGTACGGCTCAGCGAGACTCTTGGGCCGTTGTTTACCCTCCACGCTAGCCTGGCGGCGTGGCCCATCCGGCGGCCCAACGATGACGCAATCCACACCCAAAGCCCCGAGAGCGCCCGCACCGCGTGTTCTCGTTGTTGACGACCAACTCACGATGGCCGAGACCCTCGCCGAAGGACTCGCCGAACGGGGGTTCGAAGGTGTCGCGAGCGGGTCGAGCATCGAAGCGGCCAGGCGCCTTGGCGAGGAGCGCTTTGACGCGCTCGTGACGGATCTGCGCATGCCCGATCTCGACGGCCTCGGACTCCTCTCGCGCGTCCGAGAGGTCGCACCGGACTGCGCGGTGATCGTGATGACCGCGTTTAGCGAGATCGACACGGCGATCGAGTCGATCCGTCGGGGCGCCTACCACTATCTCACAAAGCCGTTCAAGGTGGACGAGCTTGCCCTCTTTCTCGACCGAGCCCTCAGCGAAGCACTCCTTCGGCACGAGACTGTCGCCCTCAAGAGAACGCTCAAGGACCGCTCTTCTCTGGGCAACCTCGTCGGTCGCAGCGGGGCCATGCGCGACGTGTGCGAACTTGTCCTGCGGGTGGCCGACGCCGCGGTCCCCGTCCTGATCCTCGGCGAGACGGGCACGGGCAAGGGGTTGATCGCCCGAGCCATTCACGCCGAGGGCGTTCGCGCACCGGGCCCGTTCGTCACGGTGAACTGCGCGGCGCTCCCGGAGAATTTGCTGGAGAGCGAGCTCTTCGGCCATGTCAAAGGCGCTTTCACAGGCGCCACGGCGAGGCGCACGGGGCTCTTCGAGGAGGCGCACGGCGGGACCCTGTTTCTCGACGAGATCGGAGAGATGGCGCCTGCACTTCAAGCAAAGCTCCTCGACGTCCTTGAGCGCGGGGTCGTTCGCGCCGTGGGCGCCAACAAGGAAACCGCGGTTGACGTCCGCATCGTCGCAGCAACCCACCGCGAATTGAGGGATCGGGCGTCGTCGAACGGGTTCCGTCAGGATCTACTCTACCGCCTCGAGGTCGTCACGATCGACATCCCGCCTCTGCGGCACAGGCGTGAGGATATGCCAGCGCTCATCGATCACTTCCTGGTGGGGTCGAGAGCGCGACACCCTCAGTCGCGCGTCCAGCGAATCGGACCGGAAGCGATGAGCCGTCTGCTCGAGCATCCGTGGCCAGGCAACGTGCGCGAGCTCGAGCACTTGGTCGAGCGGGTGGTCCTCCTCGGCCGCTCACCAGAGGTGGGAGTGATGGATCTGCCAGCAACGCTCACGGTCCAACACGAGGCCGCGCCCTTCCTTTTCAGCGGCGAGGTACTCCCTCTGAGGGAGGCTCAGCGCCGCTACGTCGCGTGGGCGTTCGAGCGGCTTGGCGGGCGAAGGCTGCACACGGCCGAGAAGCTCGAAGTGGACATCAAGACGCTCGGGCGCTGGCTGCGCGAGGACGAGAAGGCAAAATGACGAAGGTCGACCCATTGCGCATCCGCAGAAGGTCGCGAGCGCTCGGGAAATTTCTGCGATGGTGTCGGCTCATTGCCGTTCATCACGATTACCGACCACGCCGTTTCCGGGGGCGAAGAGGGCGTCGCGTTCCAGCTTCGCAACGGCGACGTGAAGCGCAAGAACGCGCTTCATGAGTCCCTCGCGTTCCCGATCGGTCCGCGACGCCTCGCTCCACCGCTCGGCTTGTTCCAGGCACTCCAAGACCCAGGCGTGGAGCTGCTCCCTCCTGTCTGACTGCGGAAGAGCCTGCAGACGACGGAGGACTTCATCGATTGCTTCACTGACGACCGAGAAACGGGATTGGAGTGTCATGTCTTCCTTTCCGGGGCGAAGCGATTGCGAGTCTTCCGGCAGGAACTGGGCGCAGAGCCAAGTTCCGACCTCAAAGGACTGCGTCCTATCCGCCAATGTCGCAGGCCGACCGTCCCGGCAAGCAATCTCGCCTTGGTTCTCGACGACAGCTCTCGCGCCACGGGCACGCGAATGCCCTGGCCCGCGTGACTGGAGGGTGCGATCACGAGCCACCACGCCCTGGAGCGGCGGTCGATCTCTCGAACGCATCCTTCATTCGCGAGCCAGTTGCGATGTACGCGAATGAACGCGCCGCCAAGCGACGCCTCGATTTCAACGAGCGAAAGGTCGACTGCGAAGACGCCCCGCGTGGAGTGGACGAAGCAATGACGCCCCTTCGCTTCGAAGGCCAAGGCCTCCGTCAGGTCAAAGACGAGAATCCTCTTCTGCTGTCGCGCCGCGATGCGCACCACAGTGCCGCCACCTCCGGAGTCGCCCGTGGGCGAGTGCCCGCCACGCCACTTTGGACGCGTGTCACACACGGCATTGGAGGCCTCGGCGCAGGCAAATATCGCGACGCGGTCGCAGTCCCTCTCGCTCTCGTGTCCGAGATCGTCCGTGCTCGCGGGTGTTACAACCAACGCGCCCGCTCGGTCGAATCCCGTGAGAGCGGCGCGATTCATGCGTGAGCCTCCACTGTTGGAGCGGCCGCAGAATGGCCCTCTTGCTCGGCGGGCACCCTTCGCGCGAAGAAGAGGAACATCACCGGGACGAGGAAGAGCGACAGGACGGTCGACGACGTCAGCCCGCCGACGACGGCGAGCGCCAGCGGCTGATTCGCCTCGGAGCCGCGCTCCAGGCCCATCGCGGTCGGTATCAGCCCGATGATCGTCGCGAGACTCGTCATCGCAATCGGCACGAACCTCGACCGGGCCGCCGCGACGATGGCATCGATCTTGTCCGCTCCCTCGTCGCTGTAGCGGCGGTTGGCATCGTCGACGAGGAGGATCCCATTCGATACGGCAATCCCTATGACCATCAGGATCCCCATCAACGCCGTGATCGAAAACCCCTGCCCTGCGGCCATGAGGGCGAGCACGATCCCGGTGAGCGACACGGGAATCGTGAACAGCATCACGAACGGAAGGCGCAGCGACTTGAACTGAGACGCCATGATCATGAACACGACCATGACGGCGAGGCCCAGCGCGAGCCCGAGCCCCGAAAATGTATTGCGCATCAAGTCGACCTGGCCGACGAAGCGAAAGTCGACGTGGCGCGTTCGAGGGTCCTTCTTCAGTGCCACGTCCAGCGCCTCGGCCGACGATCCGAGGTCTCGTCCCTCGGTTTGCATGAGGACGTGCGCCACCCTCGCCAGGTGGTTGCGCTCCACGGAGACCGCGCCGAGCGCTCGGCGGATGTTGCCGTAGGCCCCCAACAGAACAGGCTTGCCGTCCGGGCTGATGCGCACTGGAAGCGCCGCCAGCGCCTTCGTGTCCGGTACGCGCTCCGCGTCATAGAAGGTGACGACGTAGTACGACTGGCCGTTGTGCTCGTCGATCCAGACCCCCGGCGTATTGACGTTGCCAATCGTCGCATCGAGCGTCGTCTGAGCCGCCTCCTTCTCCGTCGCGCCCACGAAGCCGGCCATCTCCCGGTCGGTGTCGACGTGAATCTCGGGGTAGTTCGTCTGCAGCGATTCGCGGACGTCGCGGATGCCGGGAACCGTTCGCGCCACGGCGGCCACGGCGCGAGCCTCCTCGTCGAGCTGCGCGAAGTTGTCGTTGTGCACTTCGACGACAAAGGGCGCCGTGTACCCGTTGGCGAACACGCTGGCCACGAGGCCGCCCGGGTACTGGAGAACCTCCACCCCCGGGAAGTCGCGCGTAAGAATCTCCCGGATCTTCACCGCGATCTCCGCCTGCGACAGCTTGCGCTCCTCCGGATCCGCGAACTGAACGCGGAGGAACCCCGTGTTCGGGGCCACGTTCGGGCTCACGAGGAGGCTGCGCGCGTTCTGGGGCATGCCGTTGTTGGCCACAACCATCTTGATCGTGCCTTCGGGGAGCTCCTTTGTGAGCGCATTGCCCATCGCGGTCATCTGCTTGGCGGCGTCCTGAACGGACACACCGGGAGAGAACCGCACGTAGACCATGTCCATCGCTTCGTCGATGTCGGGAAAGAACGTGCTTGGCAGCCGGTTGGCGGCCCAACCAGAGCCGACCACGAGCCCCAAGGCCGCGAGAATGATCGTCGCGCGGTACGGCAGCGCACGCCGCAGCACATGCGAGTAGCCCTCGGCGAGGGCGTCGATCTTTGCCTCGACGGCCTTTCCAAACTTCCCGTGCTCGGCATGTCCAAGGAAATACCGGCACGCGACCGGCGTGACCGCCATGCTGACGAAGTACGACGCGATCATCGCCACGGCCACGGTGATGGCGAGCGGAGCGAAGAGCTTGCGCGCCAGGCCGGCGAGGAGCACCACGGGCAAGAGCACGGCCATCGTCGTCAGCGTCGACGCGAGCACCGGCAGGGCGACGGCGTTCGTCCCCTTGAGGGCCGCCTCCGAGGTGGTCATTCCCATTCGCTGGTGCCGGTGGATCGACTCGAGCACGACGACGGCGTCGTCGACGAGGCGTCCCATGGCGAGCGTGAGACCTCCCAGCGTGAAGGCGTTGAGAGTCTGCCCGGTCGCGTAGAGCACGATGAGCGTGATGGCAAACGAGAGGGGTATGGCCGCCGAGACGATGAGCGTCCCGCGGACGCTCTGCAGGAAGAGAAGAATGACGAGCGCGATGAGAACGAGCGCCTGAATAAGCTCCTTTTTCAGCCCGTGGTACGCGCTGCGGACGAAGAGCGACTGGTCGAAGTAGACCGTGGCCTGCATGCCGGGGGGCAGGTCGCTGAGGTGCTCGACGACCTTCTTTACCGCATCGACAATCTCGATCGTGTTTCCGCCAGGAATGCGCAGCACACTGAGCAACACCGCGTTTTTCCCGTTGACCGACAGGATTTGCGTCTCCGGCGTCCCACCGTCTTCGACGCGACCGACGTCCTTGATGAGGACGGGCTTGCCTCGGACCATCTTGATGGGCGCGTCGCCCATCGTCTCCACACGGCTCGGAATCCCGTTGGTGTAGACATTCGCGTCGAAGCTCGGGGCGATGAACTCGCCCGAGGGGAGCAGCGCATTGGATTGCGAGACCGCCTGCGCGATCTCTTCGGTCGTGACGCCCCGCGATTGGGCCTTGACGGGGTCCACCACGACGTTGATTTGACGCAGCCGGCCGCCGTCGGGCGCAGCGCTTGCCACGCCGGGGATGCCTTCGAGCAGCGGCTCGATGAAGTTGAACGCGTAGTCGTAGAGTTGAGGTCCCGTGTAGTCGGCGCCGCTGACGACGACCTGGGCGACAGGCGCGTTCGAAGGGTCGTACTGAAGGACGAAGGGCGGCAAAACCCCGAGCGACTTGGGCACCGCCGCCATGGCGAAGCCGGCCTGCGACTGAACCAGGGTCTGCGCCGCGTTAAGGTCGGTGCCCCATTTGAGCCAGACGTAGATGACGCTGAAGTTGTTGCGCGAGAGGCTCTCGACGTGATCGACGCCGGGCGTTGCACTGACGTACTTCTCGAGGCGCCAGCTGATCGTCTTCTCGATGTCTTTTGCAGCGAGCCCCGGTGCGAGCGTCCCGATGATGAGCACCGGCGGTGTGAGCTCCGGGAAGGTGTCGACGGGCATCCGTGGAGTCACGACGCCAGCGAAGACCACCAGCCCGATGCAGATCATCAGAATGGCGATTGGATTCTTGAGCGACAGGCCCGTCATGGCGAGCCTTCCTTGCTGGATGCAGGGTTGCCGGCCTTCGCTTCGGCCGTTCCGTACGCAACCTGCTTGGCGGCGACCCGCTCACCGTCATCGAGGAGGAACTGGCCTTCCGTCACGACCGACGCCCCCGGCTTGAGGAGCGGTTCGAGGAACAAATCGCTGCCCTGCTCTCCCAGCACGTGGAACGTCTTCTTGTGGGCGATCTCGTCTGCGACGACGAACAGCGTCGCCTTCGATCCGGAGACCGAGGCGGCGTACAGCGGAACGGTGGTCGCAGGAACCGGCTGACCGACCTCGATGCGCAGCTCGCCCGTCGTGTTGACTGGGATCAGACGCTGCGGATCGGCGATGTCGATTTCCACGTGCACGGTTCGCGTGTCGGAGTCGGCGGACGGGGACCTGCGTGACACCGAGGCCGTTCTGGTCTCGTCGGTCGCGATCACGTGCAGAGAGACGGTCGTCCCCGGGGACACGAACTTGAAATCGCTTTCGGGCACGTCGACCGTCATGCGCGCCGTGTTTCTGTCCACGACGGACACAATCGGTGTGCCCGGTCGCACGAAGGCGCCCGGGTCGATGGTACGCGTCGCGATCTCGCCATCGAACGGAGCCCGAAGAACGCAGTCGTTGACCTCCAGGGTCGTGGCCGCGAGCTTGGCGCGCTGCGAAGCGAGCTGCGCTTCCTCGGACACGCTCTGAGCCGCCTTGATTTCCGCTTCATTGGGCGAGACGAAGCCTCCGTCGAGCAGGCTCTGGACCCGTGTCGACTCGTGCGCGACGGCTTGCTGTCGCGCGTCGATGGCGCGGGCCTCCGCGGCGACGGCCTGGCTCGACGCGCTTGCGTTGCGGCAATCGAGCGTCGCGAGGACCTCGTTGCGTTTGACGCTTGCCCCTGGGCGTACGAGGACGGTGTCGACGTACACGGAGATGTACTGGGGGCCCACGTTGGCTTCGATCCAGGGTCTCAACGTGCCAACGTACTTGTGGGTGTCGCGAAACGTCGCCGCCGAAGCGTTGATGACCGTGACGGGCCGGGGTGCCGAGGCCAGCGCGACGTTGTTCACCTTCGAGTGCGCTCGCCATACGAGCAAGCCCCCAATGGCAAGCACCCCGAGCGTGGCCGCGATGACGACGACTGGGATGAGAGGGGATCGCGCGGAAGTCGCCACTGAATCCTCTCGGGCGGGGGGGGCCGAGTCGGACGGGCCGGAACGTGCCGTGTTCTCCATGATCATCAGAGTCCCTCCGCGATGGCCCGCCCGAATGCGGCGCGCGCCCGGGCGAGCTCGAACTGACCAAGGGCGAGTTGGATCTCGGCGTCCGTCCGTAGGGCTTCGGCGTCGGCCAACTCGACCGCGTTGCCGATCCCCGCCCCGAAGCGCGCGTCCGCCTGCTGGTAGTTGGCGCGCGCAGCGACGACCTCGTTCCCGAGGGCGACGAGCGCGGCGCGAGCGACTTCGACTTGCACGTAGGATTCGCGCACGGTCGCGATCTCCTTCTCGCGCACGACGTCGATCTCGTCGTGCCGAAGCTGCTCCTGGGTCTGGACGGCGTCACGACGCGCAGCGATCGTGCCATCAAAGAGCGGCCACGAAAGGATCACTCCGACATCCCAGTTCGGAACGTTGGGGACCCAGCCGTCTCCGCTGGGGGTGGGACCGGAGGACGCCGGCGCACCTCCGGCACGGCCCGACAGCGTCGCCGTCAGCGACAGGTCGGGGCGGAGCTCGGCCCCGATCGCACGTGTCTGCTCCTCCGTCGCCTTGAGCTGAGCCAGCGCTTGGGCGAATCGTGGATCGTGGCGCTGCGCCATCGCAAGAGCCTCGGCGAGTGCGGGCATCTCGCTCGCCTTCGGTGCTTCACCGGAAACGTCGATGGCCGGGTCGGGGGCGCCCATCGCCGCCGAGAGCACGGCCTGCGCGACCGAAAGACCGCCTCGCGAGCGCACCCGTCCGACGTCGAAGCGCGCGAGGTCGGCCTCGGCGCGCGTCAACTCGATGGGAGACCGCAGCCCCGCATCGACCCCGCGTTTGGCAAGATCACGATGGACTCGTGACCGCTGGTAGGCGTCGTCGGCGGCGCTGACGATTCCCTTCGCGGCGAAGACGGAAAAGAAGGTCTCTTCGACGCTGAAGTCGATATCGAGCCTCTCTGCGTCCGCGCGATGCCGCTCGACGGTCACCAGCGCGTCGGCCGCCGCTCGCTGAGCGCCAATGCGACCGAAGTCGAAGATCTCCTGCAGCAAGCCGGCGCCAACGAGGGTCGAGGCGTACGGCGACAGGCTCCCGGACGCCGTCGCCGGTGTCGCGCCGATTCGAGGGATGTCGACGAACGTCAGCGCAGTGAAGGTGGCCGTCGTGTTGTTCGCCGTCATGCCGAAGACCTGGCCCGTGATTCCTATCGTCGGAAGCCATCGTGCGCTTGGGATCTTGGCTTCGGCCATACTCGCAGAGACCCGAGAGAGCGCGGCGTGAATGGCCGGTTGGTGCTCGTGCGCGTACGCAAGCGCCTCGGTCATCGTCATCGAACGCGTCGGCTGCAGCGTATTGATCACGGGTGGCACCGCCGACGGAGGCGATTCCGCCCTCGCGGTCGATGAAAGGGGCGCTAGCGCCACCACGGAGCAATAGACGCGAACGAGCGACCGTCGGATCGAAGAGACCATCGGTGGCCGCGGGGCTCAGCAGCTCCCGTGCCACTCACGTGGTGCGTCGGATCTCGGCTTCTCGTCGGAAGGCACCGACCGGACACAGGGAAGATTTCCCAGTCCACTGGGAAATTTTCCCAGTGCCGGCCCTTGTAGCGGTTGCCCGCGCACGAGAACGCGGCCACTCCCAGGATTGGCGTGGAGCTTGCGTCACGGGGCGGTCCGATGCCTGCTGGCGCCATGCACGCCGTCGAATCCCAGAAGCCGCAGCGAGCCGGGACTCGCCGACAATGGCCCTTGGTCCTCGGGATGCTCTCCGCCATCGCGATGGTCACCGGCCTGGCGTGGTGGGACTCGCAGCGCGAGGGCGAAGCCGCGTTGAGCGACCTGGGGAGGGAGCAGGCGGTCCTCGCGTCGAGCCTGACCGTGGGCTTGCGGGCCTATCTCACCAGCGGGCAGCGCGATCCGTCTCGACTCGCCGGCGACCTTCTGACCGGGGATCCTCCCATCGAGCATCGCGGCGAATTGAAGTTGCTCATCGCTCCTCCATTCGAGACTGCGCTGCGGGCGTCCGACGGTCGCGAGCTTTCGTCGCCGCCGTTGCGCAACGCCCTGGACCGAGGTGCCTCGGTGGTTCGGCTGACTCGAAGCGAGGCGGCGGAAACCGGACTGGTGGCAAGAACCGCGATGGCTGGACTCGCTTACCTGGATGTCGCCCCCTTCGGACGGTGGGGGGTGGTGGCCATCGCAACAGCGGCAAGGGAACGGGATCGCGAGCTCCGCGCACGCTGGCGGCTCGTCCTCGGCGTCATCGTCGCTTCCGGGTTGGTCCTGGGCTTCGGGGGGATCGCCCTGCGCAATCAGCGGAAAGAATTGCAGCTGGAACGAGACCTTGTGGTCGCCGAGGTGCAGCGCGAGCGCGATCAGAAGCTCCTGCAGGCCCAGCGGATTGCGACCATGGGAACCTTCGCGATGGGCGTCGTTCACGAAGTCGCCACACCGTTGGGCGTCATCGTCGGACGCGCCGAACAGCTGCTGGGAAGGCTGAATGGGGACGAGCGATCGGCCCGCAGTGCCGAGATCATCGTCAAACAAGCCGATCAGATCCAGCACACGGTGCGTCGTTTCCTTGACCTTGCACGCGGCGGCCCGCCGGCGTTTTCTGGGGTGGACCCTGCCGACGTCGTGCGTTCCGCCGCCAGCTCGGTTGCGCACCGCTTCGCCAAGGCGGAAGTGGCATTGACGGCGGACGTGCCGGCGCACATGCCCCAAGTCCTCGGCGACCGAGCGCTGCTCGAGCACGCCATCGTCAACCTCTTGCTCAACGCCTGCGAGGCGTGCCCGGCCGGTGGTCATGTCGAGGTACTGGCGCGCCAGGACGCGCAGCGCGTCGCGTTCGTGGTGACCGACGACGGCGTAGGCATCAGCCCCGAGCACGCGTCCCGGGCGACTGAACCGTTCTTCACTACGAAGCCCGCGGGGAGCGGCACCGGACTGGGCCTGGCCATCGCGCGCGAGATCGCCAAGGCTCATCGAGGGGAGCTTGCCGTTGGCGCGCACCGGCCGCGTGGGACCCGTGCGCGCATCGAGATCCCGAGCGCGTCCGAGAGAGGCACCGATGCCGATGCCGGGTGAGGGGATGCGCGTCCTCGTCGTCGACGATCGCTCCGAGATGGCGGAGATGATCGCGGAGGACCTGAGCGACAGGGGCTTCGATGCGCGCGCCGTCACGTCGGGTCGAGAAGCCCTCAACTTGCTTCGCAGCGAACACATCGACGCCCTCGTCACGGATTTGCGCATGCCGGAAGTCGACGGACTCACGCTCTTGCGAACGTCGATCGAGCTCGATCCGTCGCGCCCGGTCATCATGATGACCGCATACGGATCGCTCGAGACGGCGCTCGAAGCCGTCAAGGGCGGGACTTGGCAGTACCTGACGAAGCCGTTCCGAGTGGAAGTCCTGGCCCGCCTCCTCGAGGCAGCCTTGAGTTTGCGGCATGCGCGGTAGGATCTCGATCGGCGCCGTCTTTCGGATCGCTCTGTACTACGGTCTCGCGGGATTCGGCGGCGGCTACTCCGTACTGGTGCAGCTGCGGCGCGACCTCGTGGAGCGGCGAAACTGGCTGACTTCGGAAGAGTTCTTGGTGCTCGCCGAGCTTTCGAAGAGCCTCCCAGGGACACCGGCCACGAGCTTGCTCGCCCTTCTCGGCCAGAAAGTGGGTCGGACGAGAGGAGGGGTCGTGGCAGCTTGCGCGTTCCTGCTTCCGAGCATGGCGCTGATGATTGCCTGCGGCGCGACGTATTCCCTTTTTCGAAAGGCGCCCGCGCTCGCCGTGTTCTTCGACGGCATGAACGCCGCGATGGTCGGCGTCGTGGGGGCCGTCACCGTGGACCTCGCGAGGAGCGCTCTTCGCTCTCGAGGGGACGTGCTCGCCGCGATTCTTTGCGCCATCCTGCTGGCAACCAGGCTGGTCTCCGAGCCCCTCCTCGCGGCAGGGGCTGTCGCCATCGGAAGCATCCACGGTGCGGCGCAGCAACGCCCGCTGGCATCTCCGCGAAGGTCGGGGGATAGCGAACGGCCGCCGAGCAGCGAGAGACTTCATGGGGTCATCCCGCCACTTGCGGCGTTCCCCCTCGCGCTCACCGGCGGTCTTGCCGCGCTCGCTCGGGTTTTCCTGCCGATCGGCGTCCTGACATTCGGCGGGGGTCTTGCGATGATTCCGGCGATCGAACACATGGTCGTCGTCGAACAGGGCTGGCTCGATCCAAAGGCTTTCGCGGACGCGATCGCACTCGGCCAGATCACCCCCGGTCCCGTGGCCATCTGCGCAACATTCATCGGGTATCGTGTGGCCGGGTTCCTTGGCGCCATCGTCGCGACCCTCGCCATGTTCGTCCCCGCGACTGCACTGGCCTTGGCTGCCGGGCATTCCGTCGAGCGCTTCCGAACGAGTCCCGTGGTGGAGGGCGCACTGCGAGCGCTCGCCCCCGCGGTCATTGGAATGCTTGCAGCGGCGACGTTCAGCCTCGGCAAGGCAGGCGTCGGAGTTCACATGGACGTCGCACTCGCGGCCGCTGCTTTTGTCCTCTTGCTCGTTCGGCCCATAAGCCCGCTCTGGCTTCTCGTCGGTGGCGGGGCCGTGCGGCTGGCGATTCTCTCGTGCGCGCACTTCTGACCAAGCCGCGTCACGGTCGACAGGGAAACTTGCCCAGTGCCCATCGCAACGGGCCAGCCGCCTCCCATGGTTTCAGCCGCATCAAGCCACGTTTCGGCGGCACGGGCCTTGAAAGGAGTGACGGTGTCACTCGGAAAGGGGACGGCGCCATGCCATGGCACAGAAAGCGCGCACGCGGACCGATGCTGCCCCTTCTGTCGTTGACCGCTGGAGCGATCGCCACGGCGACCGATCCTGCCAGCGCGGATTCCACTTCTTCCGCGGACCCCTTGCTCTTGGCGATGCCCGGAGGCCCATTCCCCCGATTGGTCGGGGGCTCCTCGTTAGGCGGAGGTCGCCCAGCCACCGGTCCGAATGGGGGGCCGTTGCTGGCCGTGGAGAGTGGGGTGGCGATCACGCTGGGCTCCCGAGACGACCCGGCGCAAGACGCCTGGGCGTTCGGCGCTCGCGTCGGATGGGCGCTCCCCAACGGCCTCGCCGCGCACCTGCGATACGATGATCTCGGCGTCCAACCGGACCGTTCGCCTTCACCGCTCCAGCTGGCGACCGCGGGCCTGCGCTACTCCGTTCCGTTCCTCGTTCCTCTCCCCTTTGCCGAGGTGGACGCCGGGCCCGCGTTCACCAACGGCGACGTGCACTTTGGTGCCAGTGCCGCGCTCGGGGCCTCCTTGCCCCTGGGGGCCTACTTGCTCGTCGATGCGACGGCCCACGACTGGCTGGTCCCGATCGGAGGCACGTTGCGGCAAACGCTCACCATAGGTCTCGGCCTCACGGTGACCTTCGCATCGCCGATGCGCTGATGGAGGACAACCCGATGCTCCCTCGTGTTCTTGTTATGGCGGTCCTCGCTCTCGCTACCGGATGTTCGTTCGCGACCATCGGCCCCGGTCACGTAGGGGTCGTGTGGACGCCAAGCGGTACTCGTCCCGCGGTTCTGCCGGAAGGAAATTGGGGCGTCGGATTCTTCGACCGAGCGGCTGAGTACGACGCCCGATCGCAAGAGCGCGACGAGCAGCTCGAGGTGCTTGCGTCGAATGGCCTGCGCATCCAGCTCGACGCTTCGGTTCGCTATCACATCGTCGCCTCCGAGGCCGTGAAGCTCGATCGCGAGATCGGCATGCACTATTACGAGGTGCTCCTCGGCCCTACGCTGCGGTCGCAGGCCCGTCGCGTCGTCGGTCGGTACCAGCCTGAGGAGATTTACTCCTCGCAACGCGAGCTCATCGAACGCCAGATACGCGAGGGCGTCGACAAGGCCATCGAAGGACGCCACGTGGTGCTCGAAGCCGTCCTCATCCGCAACGTCACTCTCCCCGACACGATTCAGCAGGCTATCAACGACAAGCTGCAGGCCGAACAGCTGGCCCTCAAAATGAAGTTCATCCTCGAGCAGACGCAGGCCGAAGCGCAGAAGCGCCTCATCGAACAAAATGCCGAGTCCGACCGATCACGGATCGCCGCGCATTCCAAAGCCGAGACCGACGCCATCGAGGCCCAGGGACGGGCGGACGCGAAGCGCATCGACGGACAGGCCACGGCCGATTACGAGAAGCTCGTGGAGCTTCACCTGACGGACCCGATGCTCCGTTGGCAGGAGATCGAGGCGCTGCGAACGCTCGGCGCTTCGCCCAACGCGAAGATCCTGTTTCTCGGAGGCAACCGCGCCCCGGGAACCTTGCTCGAACTCAAGTGATGAGCGGGCTCGGGCTCCAGAGACGACAACCATGAAGACACTCGCCTACGACCTCGTTGTGATCGGCTCCGGGCCCGCCGGGCAGAAGTGTGCCATCGCGGCGGCGAAGCTCGGGCGCACCGTAGCGATCGTCGATCGCAAGGAGATGGTCGGCGGAACGTGCCTGCACACCGGGACAATCCCCTCCAAAACGCTGCGTGAGGCGATCCTCTATCTGACGGGATTTCGCGAGAAGAGTTTTTACGGACAGGATTACAGCGTGTCCGCCGAGATCAAGGTCTCGGATCTGGCATTTCGCGTCCAAGGAGCGATGGTCAGGGAGATGGAGGTGGTGCGCGCACAGCTCGCGCGCAATCGGGTCGCGATGATCTTCGGGTCGGCCCGTTTCGTGGACTCCCAGACAGTGGATGTCGTATCGAGCGAGGTCACCACCCGAATAAGCGGGCAGTACGTCCTCATCGCGTGCGGCACGCGGCCGGCGGCAAACCCGACTGTGCCTCTCGACGACGATCGCATCATCGATTCGGACCAGATTCTGGACAGGAAGACTCTGCCCCGAGAGATGATCATCGTCGGCGCCGGTGTGATCGGCCTCGAGTACGCCTCGATGATGTCGGCGCTCAACATCAGGGTCACCGTCGTGGAGACGCAGCCAACCGTCCTCGACTTCGTCGATCGCGAGATGGTCGAGGGGCTGATGTACTTCATGCGCAAGCGGTACGCCACGTTCCGGCTGGGCGAGAACGTCACAACGGTCGGCTACGATGAACAAGGGCGAGTTGTGGCCCATCTCGGGAGCGGCAAGACCGTCCACGGGGACTCGCTCCTCTACACCGTGGGGCGACAGACCAACGCCGACCTTCTGAACCTCGGAGCGGCCGGCCTCGACGCCGACCCTCGCGGGCGAATCGCTGTGAACGAATTCTACCAGACAGCCGTGAAGCACATCTACGCGGCGGGCGACGTCATTGGGTTCCCCGCCCTTGCGTCGACTTCGATGGAGCAGGGTCGACTCGCGGGCTGCCATATGTTCGGCGGCCACGGCGAAAGCCGACCGGAGACGATCCCCTACGGAATCTACACGATTCCGGAGATCTCGATGGTCGGCAAGACGGAACAGGAGCTGACGGCAGCCAAGGTTCCGTACGAGATTGGCATCTCCAAGTTCGATGAGCTGGCCAAGGGCCAGATGCTCGGCGGCGAGGGCGGTTTGCTCAAGCTCCTATTCGATCCGAGCACCCGAAAGGTCCTCGGGGTCCACATCTTCGGCGAACGGGCCACGGAGATCGTTCATATCGGGCAAGCCGTCATCGCCTTCGGCGGGACGATCGACTACTTCCGCGACACGGTTTTCAATTATCCAACCTTGGCCGAAGCATACAAGGTGGCCGGCCTGGATGGGCTCAACCGCCTTCGCTAGCTCAAGCGCGTCGACAGCTCGAATATCGGACGGGCGCTCGAAGAACTGGCGCCTTATCCTTGGTTGCAGTCGCAGGGTGCGTGGGAGTCCCGTATCAGGGGCTTAGGCTCTCGCGCCCAAGGAGTGGTCGGCCATGAGTGCATCGCGCTTCGTGACGTTTCTTGCCAGTTCTCTTGTCGCGGGGTGCGGGGCGGTCGTTCAACCAGGGCTGGCGAACGCGCCGTCGCTCAGCGACAGCCCCGAGACGCGAGTGCACGACGTCATCGCGAACGGTCATGACGCGTGCGAACGATCCATGTTTCCTCAAGGAGAAGTCCTGCGGGGGCAGATTCCGGCCTGCATGGCACCCGGAAGGCGTTCGAACCCTGTTGGGCTCAGGTTCCCTTCGGCCGTGCCCGAAACGTCGTCTCCACGGTTGTACTGGTTCGGCGGTTGCCCCGCCGGTCTGGCGCCGCGCGCTCTCGGGACGGAGAGGGGCATCACGGCGTTCCCTTTGTCCACGCCCCGGCGATGGGTCGCTTGCGATGCGCCGTCTGGGAGAGGGCAGAATCTATGAAGTTCCCGAGCGATCGGGGCGCATCCTAGGGCGCGAGGGGAGGGCGCGCGATGAGCCGTGGCGAGGGCCTCGCCGTTGGCTGCCCCGCTCGAGCGCTGGCCTTCGCTTCCGGGAAGCGAGAGAAGGGGTGGGTGGTCCCTTCCGTCAGCGAAAGGGGTGGTTGCATGACCGTGCGAAAGATGCCCCTCCGCTGGTCCCATGAGGTGCGATAGGGCATTCTTCCCCGCGGTGCTGGGTCGACGGGAGCTATCGCGCCGACGGCTGCGTCCGCCTCACGAGTATCACGGCGCATGAGCTTCGGCGGCTGGAAAAGACGCGAGCAACTCTCTGACCGAGGTTTGCAGCAATGCTTCGTTGATTCGATGGGGATCGATCTCGGCGCGACTCGATCCATGCCAAACCCTTACTCCGTTCGTGGCGTCGAAAGCGTCGATGACCAGCGACCGTGCGACGACATCGTACTCAGGGTCGGGCATCCCCAGGAGGCTCTGGTCGCCCTCCGGCGGCTCGGCTTCCTCGACGTGGACGACGCGCCGGCCGGATCCGAACCGAATGACGAGGTCGCCTGTCCCGGAGGCCGAAGCGTAGCCCTTCTGGTCCAGCGCAGCTGTGATGAGCGGTTGAACGCGACCGCGAACCGCCGCCGACCACGCAGAGATCACATAGCCTCGAGCCGGATCTTCGGGGGGTCCATAGGAGAACGTCCGGTAGTGCTCGAATGAGGTTCCGGGGTTGGTGGCAGTATGAACGGTCACTTGGTCGCACCCCGCCGTGGGGAGCGCGCTCCAGGCGATCGATAAGAAGAGAACGGCCGCTGCAGCACTAGGACGACGGACGACGAGCATGCCATCCGATTAAGCAACTTCGGCGCCAGGCGCTTGAGAAGGTTGGGGGGCCTGAATTCCGACGACTTGCGCTACGAAGCGGACGAGCCCCACTGCCTCGCGCCTCGCTTTCTGTCTGGATCCTCTCGGACCGTGTTGGGCTCGACGGTCCTTCCTTGTCGGACGCGAGCATTCTGGAGAGTCAACGACAGGCGCATTACCGCCGAGGCGAGCAGTGGGAACGCGAAGAGGAAACGCATGTCCTCCAAAGACGCCAGGTGCATTCCAACCTCTGCTGTCAGTGTGATCGCCGCTCGTCGTTGCGGTGAGGCCGCGGTCAGTAGCACGAGGCGCGGCGAGAGAGTTGCATCCAGTCTGGCCATGCACCGGGCCCTCGCCGCGGTTGTCCTCGTGCTGCTTCTTGCTCCGGAGGCATCCGCGCAGGTTGCCGCCGGGCAGCCGGCCCCGACGGTACAGACGCAGGCCGGGATCGCGACGCAGGCCACCTTCGATACCAGCTACCTGCTCGCACTCTACATGACCCAGCTTGCCGCCACGGGTGCGGCCCCCACGCAAGCGGATATCAACGAAGCGGCCCGGCAGTACCTTACCAACGGGGCGGCAGTGACCAACGTGCCGAACAGTGGGCCGGGCGCGGCCTACTTCCAAAACGGAGCGGCGGTGACCGGCGTCCCGAGCAGCGGCCCGGGTGCGGCGTACTTCCACAACGGCGCCCAAGTCATGGCCTACTACCCGGCTCCGCAGGTCACTCCGGCTCCGGTCGCCACGGGCGACGCAAGCGCAAGCTCGGCTGGGAGTCAGTCGTACGAAGAGGATGGGGGAGTACCAAGCGCTCTCGTCGGCACCGCGGAAGGCGCGCCGACGGGCGCCGGGGCTGCCCACCCGCCACCCACTTCAGAGATCCCGGCCGGAGCCGATACGGCGACGGGGCTGACCTGCTCGCCCCTCGAGATCGAGGCGGCCATGGCGATCGCGAGCCAGTTTGTCACTGCCGCGGTGCCGCGGCCCTCGGCGACTTCCTGCACGCCGTCACCCGCGTCGAACGGCGTCCCGACGCTCGCCGAGACGGCCCCGCCCTCGGCGGCCGAACCCGCGCCCATCTGCCCACCGGGGGCTTCCCTCTTATCCCGCATCGCCCCCGCGCTGGGCGGTGCCCTCTTCGCCGGACTCGCCGTCGCCTTTTGGTCGCGCCCCCGACCGCTCCGCGTGGCGCAGCGCCGGTAGGAGCGTTGACCGGCGACGACGTCCGAGCTGGAGTGGGCCGAGACGGAGGCCGACGTTGCTCAGGCCATTTGGCCCGGGAGGGGAAGATGAATCGTCAGGACGGGGCAACGCGCTCCTCGGACGACTGCCTCGGCCACACTGCCCATCACGACGCGCTGGAGCCCCGTTCGACCGTGGGTGCCCATGACGATCATGTCGAATCCGCCATTGCGGGAGAACGCTATGATTTCTCGTGCAGGTGAGCCCTGGACAACCACCACGTGCGTTTGGATGTCCGTGCGCTTCCTTGTTTCTTCACCGATCTTCTCGAGCCATTGCTGGGCGCAGGCTCGATCCTTTTCAGCGTCCATCGCGTTGTCGGCGCCTGGGACGATGGATTCCATGAGATCTGGAAACTGGTAAACATGAAAGAGCGTAACGACAGAGTGCAGCGATTTGGCCAGTGCCGCCGCATACGCCACGGAAGCCTCCGATCCTGACGAGAAGTCAATCGGGGCAAGAATTTTGGCCACTCTGGTCATGGCATCCCCTCCGAAGCTTTCGCGTTGCTTGGTCTTGCTCATGACGGATGCTCCACCAGGGTGGGGTGCGCCTCGTTCTTGCTCCGCTCGGTCCGCTCGGTACGCGGTGCGCGGCGGACGCGAGCGCAGAGCACGGACTTGACGAGATCGTTCGGGCCAAGCGAACAGATTGCGGCGTATCCGAAGACGAGCGCGCTCTCGGCGAACGGCAGCGGCGAGAGCTCGGCGACGCCGTGGAGGCCGATGATCGTTCCGACGACCGCGGCGGCGCCGAGGGACGCGGCGAGCGGCGCGCTGGGGCGCGATCTCCAGAACGAGCGACGCTCGCGCATCGACACGAGCGAGGTCAGGGCGAAGAACAGGAAGGTCTGGAACGTGAACGTCTGGAGCAGGCCGGCGTTCGTAGAGAGACCGAAGCGGTGCCAGCCAACGGCGAGCAGGCCCAGCGCCTCGACCAACGTCAGCACGCCGACGACGATCGCGACCCTCACCAGCGGGCCGATGTCCCACGTCTCCGGCTTCTGGGATGGTTCCACGCGATCGGTCGCCAGGGCGATGTGGGTGACGTCGGTCAGACAGACGAGCAGCAGCATCACGATCGCCGAGATGACGAACTTGCCGGTCACCAGGAACGCGATCACGACGAACCCGGCCTTCAGAATGCTTCGGCTGATCTTGTTCACGATCCACGTGAGCACGCGCTGGTAGGTGGCGCGCCCGTTCTTGACGAGATCGACGATGTTGACCAGCCCGCCGGTCGTCAGGACCGCGCTGGCCGCGCCCTTGGCCACGTCGGTGGCGCCGCTCACCGCGATCCCGACCTCCGCCTGCTTGAGCGCCGGTGCGTCGTTGACGCCGTCGCCGGTCATTCCCACGACGTGACCGGCCGCCTGCAAGCTCTTGACGACCAGGAACTTGTCCTCGGGGAACACTTCGGCCAAGCCCCCACCGGCGAGATCGGGCGCCACGGCAGGGGCGTCCTTCTGCGCGGCATCCCGCTTGGGGGCGAGGGTGATGTCACCGAGGCCCAGTACGCGCGCGATCTCCCGCGCGACCGGTAGAGCGTCGCCCGTCAGCATCAGGACCTTGACGCCGAGCGAGCGCAGCTCGTCGATGAGGCTGCGCGACTCCGGGCGCGGCGCGTCGTAGAGAAGAGCCAGACCCAGGAGGCGCAGCGGGCCGTCGCCGTCGGCGCGCGCCACGGCGAGTGCGCGAACGCCCTTTTGCGCCTCCTCGTTCGCCCGCTTCTCGAGCGTGGCGATCGCCGCGGCCTCCATGCCCGCCGCCTCGGCCACCGTGCGCAGCGCCCCCTTGACCACACGCACCTTCTTGCCGCCGATCTCGACGACCGCCTCGGTATGGCGGGTCTTCGGCGAGAACGGCTCGAACGAGACCGCTTTCGCCGAGGCATCCTCCAGCTTGCGGTCCTTGGCGGCGCGCAGGAATGCAACATCGATCGGGTCCGCATTGGCGGCGTTCGAGGCGAGCGCGCCGGCTCGCACGACATCCTTCTCGTCGACGCCCGCCTCCGGCACGGCGCCCGTGAGGGAGAGCTGATTCATCGTGAGCGTGCCTGTCTTGTCCGCGCAGAGGACGTCCATGTTGGCGGCGTCCTCGATCGCGCTCAGATGCGTGATGAGGACGCCGCGGCGACCGAGCTCTATGGAGCCCACCGCCATGCTCACGGTGAACATGACCGGTAGCGCCACAGGCACCGCGCTCATGAGCAGAACCAGTGCGATGGGCAGCACATCGACGAGCCGCTGCCCCTCCGCGAGCGCCGTCACGAACGTCACCGCCGAAAGCGAGCCGACGATCATGAGCAGCCATTTCACGATCCGCGAGGTGACCTCCTCGACGTGCAGCTTCGGATGCGCGCCCTCGACGAGCTGGGTGGTGCGGCCGAAGTACGTTCGCGCGCCCGTGGCCACCACGACGCCTGTCGCCTCCCCGCTGCGCACTGTCGATCCGGCGTAGAGGGCCTGGTCGGTCTTCTTGTCGACCTCGTTCGACTCGCCGGTGAGCGCGGACTGATCGATTCGCAGGGCGCCGTCGAAGAGCTGGACATCCGCGGGGACGAAGTCGCCGGTACGCACGCGCACCACGTCGCCGGTGACGAGGCCGCGTGCCGGTACGGCCTGCCAGCTCCGATCGCGCAGGACTCGCGCCGATACCTGGAGCTTGCTGCGAAGGGCCTTCACCGCCGCCGACGCGCGCTGCTCCTGGAAGAAGCCGAGGATCGCATTGCCGACCAGCAGCGAGACCGCGACCCACACGTCGGCGCGCTTGTGCAGGAAGAAAGAGAGCACGGCGATGAGCTCGATCATCCACGCCGAGAGGCCCCAGAACTTCTTCGCAAGACGAAGAATCGGATGGTTCGGCTTCTCCGGGACCTCGTTTGGGCCCTGCTTCGCGAGTCGCGTATCGGCGTCGGCCTTGGCAAGGCCGGTGTCGCGGCTCGACCCGAGGGCCTTTAGCGTTTCCGCTGCCGTCTTTGCCGGTGCGGGGGGGACGACCTTTTCCCTTTTCGTTGCCATGCGCTCTCGCCGATCCCGTCTGTCCCCGGAGCCTCGTGACGCGCCGAGATCAAGCCGCGTCGGGTCGTCCACGACCGGCTATCCGATCGACTCCGTCAGCGCGCTGACCCGGACGAGGGGCGTCGCGCGAAAAACCGCTGTCTTCAGAGCGCGGCGACTCTGTCAGCCACGCCGCCGCTTCGAGAAGGTGGAATCCCAACCGCGCCATCTCTTCGATGAGCTGGTCGCTGAGCCCATCGCTTTCTCCGGATCGCTCGAGGTGCTCGGCGCGATCGGCGAGAGTCCGGATGACGGCCACCTGCGACCGAAGGCGGGCCAGTCGAGCATCCGCCGCATGCCGACTGTCGTCGCGTGACTCCAGGGCGTCGAGAGAAGCCTTGTGTGCGAGCACCGTTCCTGCGGTATCAAGCAAGGGCGGGGCCAGGGGCGGTTCGGCCGTCGGACTCGCAACCGCAGGGGAAAGGGCTTCGTCGGCGTGTCACGCCTCCGCATTCCCCGCGGCTCGTTCGCAACTTGCGAATTTGTCGTTGAAGCCGGCCCGCGTCCATCTTCGCGGACGCTCCCCCCCAATCATGCCGCCTGTCCTCGTGCTCGGTGTTGGTCGAGACATTGCGATTCCCTGGATGTGACGCCCGTATTTCGCCCGGAATCCCGGGGCTGGCGGCGGGGGCGGGATGCCCCGAGTGTGGCATTTGCGCGAGCGGCGAATTCGCAGGGGGCCCCCTTTTTTGATTGCGGCGGCTCCCGCGCGACCTTTCCTTTTTTGGAAGGTTCCGTCGGACTCTGGGCCCTGGCCCGTTCGGGGCTGCCGACTTTGGTGAAGCCGGCGGCCGAGGCCACTGGAGCGCAACTTGCTTGCCTCGCATCCCAAGAGATCGATTGCGGTGCAGCCGACGAACGTCGAGATCCCGTCGCCCATCGCCGCAAAGGCAGGCGATCATCCCGTGGGTCACACGCTCGCGATCGTCGCCATCAGCGCAGGCGCTGCCGTGCTCATCCTCGGCGTCGTGCTGCTCTCCGTCCGAGCCTCCCACGACGTAAACCGCGTTCCGCTCGAGGCGGACCCGCGTCCGGTGACGGTGGTCCCCGCGCAGAGCATGCCGTACCGAGACACGCGCACCTATGTCGGCGCGGTTGAACCTTGGATCGAGGCGAGCGTCGGCCCCCAGTACATCTCTGCGTACGTCTCGACGGTGCTCGTGCGACCGGGGGACACGGTCAAGCGTGGGCAGATCTTGGCGACCCTTGACTGCTCGAACCCGAACGCTTCGACGCGCGCCGTGCAGATGCACGCGCGCGCGGCCGACGCGCGGGTGCGTGCGGCGGCGGACGAAACGGCACGTCTCACGACGATGCTCGACGGCGGCTTCGTCGCGCCAAACGAAGTGGAGCAGAAGAGCGCCCTGAGCATGGCCGAAGCGGCCCAGCTCCTCGAAGCGAACGCGAACGTCCTAAAAACGTCTCTCGACGTACGCGACTGCGTGCTGCGCGCCCCATTCGACGGCGAGGTCGGGACGCGAAGCGTCGACCCGGGAGCGTTCGTCCACCCCGGCGCCGCCATCGTGTCGGTCGTCGATCGCGACACGATGCGAGTGACGGTGGACGCCTCCGAGAAGGATCTCGACGCACTCGCTCCCTCCACCGTGGTCCAGATCGACATTCTCGCGACGGGCAGCCACCTGTCGGCGCCGATCTCGCGCCGCGCGCCCAGGGTCGATCCCAAGACGCGCACGATTCACTTCGAGGTCGATGTGCCCGATCCCGCCCGGCAATATCCCGTGGGGGCAACGGCGATCGTCCACGTCGCGGTCGGCAAGCCCGTCCCCGCAACGGAGGTGCCCATTTACGCGGCAACGCAGGACGAGGGGAAGGCAAAGCTCTTCGTTGTCGATCACGACGTCGCGCACGCGAAGACCCTCCGGGTGACAGGCGAGGTGGGTGGCGAGGTTTACTTCTCCTTGGCGATGCTTCCTGCGGGCTCGCTGGTCGTCACCGAGGGCCGCGCGCTCCTCTCGGACGGGGACAGGGTCCTGGCGCACGTCGAGACCGAGGGGCCCGATAGCGGAGCGGCCGAAGACGACGCGGGTCCGGGAGCGCGGGGCGGAGGCTACGGCAGGGCGCTGTGACAGGCCTCTCGCTTCGCAACCCGCTCGCGAGCCTCATGCTCGGCATCGCGGCGATCGTCTTCGCAGTGGTCGTGACGCCCCGCATGTCGATCGACACGTTTCCCGATCTGACGCCGCCCGTCCTCGTCGTCGGGACGCTCGCGCCGGGGTTGGCCGCAAGCGACGTCGAGAAGACCCTGACCTGGCGCATCGAGAAGTACGTGAGCGCGACACCCGGCGTCGAGCACGTCCAAAGCATCTCGCGCAACAATCTGAGCATCGCGTACGTGTGGCTTGCGTGGGGGACCGATCTGAACGGTGCCCAGACCCTCGTTCAGCAGCAGGTTCAATTCGCGATGGCGGCCGTGCCAAAGTCGCTCGGAGTCATTCCGCCGTTTGTCCTCCAGTTCGACCCAACGAACGCGCCGGTGCTCCAAGTGACCGTCTCGGGCGGCGGACTCACCGGACCGCAGCTCTACGACTATGGCATGAACTACATCGAGCCCTTGCTCGAGGGCATTTCCGGCGTGGCGAGCGCAGCGCCGAACGGCGGAACGCAGCGGCAGATCAACGTCATTGTCGACCGCGCGGCCGCGCAATCGCGCGGCGTGACGGCCGAAGACGTCTCGGCTGCCGTCGCACAGTCGAACGCGCTTCTCCCCTCTGGAGAATTCATTTCCCCCGCCTTCGACGCGAACGTCTACACAGACGCGGTCCCGCACCGGGTGAAGACAATCGGCGACGCGCTCGTGAAGAACGTGGACGGGAACCCGGTGTACATCCGCGACGTCGCGCGTGTGGAGGATGGGGGGGCCGCATCGACGCAGACGGTGTCGGTGAACGGCGAGAACGCGATCTACCTGAACATCCTCCGCGTGCCGGGAGGCAACACGCTCCAGATCGTCGAGAAAGCGAAGAAGGTGATCGCCGGGCTCCAGAACCTTCCCGCGGGAATGGTCGTCAAGCCGGTGTTCGACGAATCGACGTACGTGAAGACCGCGTATTCGGGCCTCAAGCGCGAGGTGCTTCAGGCGCTCGTCCTCATCGCGCTCGTCATTCTCCTGTTCCTCCAGAGTCTGCGCGGCACGCTCATCGTCGCGGTCGCGATCCCACTCGCGTTCGCGATCACGCTCATCGCCCTCTACGCGACGGGGGAGACGCTCAACGCCTTCACCCTCGGCGGACTGACGCTCGCGATGGGACGGCTCGTCGACGATGCGGTCGTCGTGCTCGAGTCCATCCATCGCCACCAGAAACAAGGACTCGATCGCTTCCGCGCGGCGCTCGAGGGGACGAACGCCGTGGCGCTTCCAGTTCTCGCCTCAACGCTGACGACGATCGCCGTCCTCCTCCCTGTGCTCCTCCTCGCGGGCCTTGCCAAGAAGCTCTTCGCCCCGCTCGCCCTCACCGTCGCCGTCGCGATGATTGCCTCGTACTTCGTCAGCATGTTCGTCACACCGGTGGCGGCGCGCTACGTCCTCAGCGAGAAGGAGCCGCGCGGGATCGGCGCGTGGGTCGGGAAGCTCATCGACCGCGTCGCGGATCGGTACGCCGGCCTGTTGCGGCGGGCGCTTGTGGCGCGTTGGTGGATCGTGGCGGCCTCCGCACTCGTGACGATCACGGCAGGATGGGCGGCCACGCGGCTGCCGAGCACCTTTTTCCCCGAGATCGACGAGTCGATGGAACGCGTCTACGTCAGGTTTTCGCCGGGCATCTCGCTGCACGAGGCGAACGCGCGGATCCAAGGGATGGCGAAGATGCTCGCCCGCGAGCTCCCCAAGGGGGATGTCACCCTCGTCCTGACGAACGAAGGGTCCCCGGAGAACGCCCGAAGCGCGATGACGAGCACGAACGACGGGCCGCACATGGGATTCATCCGCGTGGCTCTCGTCGAACCCGCGCACCGAAAGCACTCGCAGCAAGATATCGCGGACACGATGCGCCGGCTCTTGAGCGAGCACTATCCGGGCGTCGAGTTCCTTCAGTGGCCGGGAGGACTCGTCGCGAGCGTCTTTTCGAACGGCTACTACGCGCCCATCGCCGTGGAGCTCCAGAACGACAATCTCGAAGCGCTCGAGGAGCAAGGCAAGACCGTCGCGGCTGTTGCGCGGACCGTGGGCGGCGTGCGCGATATCCGCGTGGAGCTCCAGACCGACTACCCCGAGATCCACGTGGACACGGTCCGCGACCAGGCCGGAATGGTCGGGGTCACCTCCCGGCAGGCGGCGCAGACGACGCTCGACGCGACCCTCGGCAATATCAACACGCCCAGCGTCTGGATCGACCCCCACAACGGGCAAGCGTATTACGTGATCACTTATTACGACGAGAACGATGTCGTGGACTTGAACGCCCTTTCCCAGATCCCTGCGTTGGTGACCCCCGAAGCTCGGCCCGTCACGCTCGGCGCCTACGCCGACATCGTGCGCGCGGCCGGTCCAATCGCCATCGAGCGCGACCACATGACACGCGTGACCGAGGTGTACATGGCGACCGAAGGGCGCGACATCGGCAGCGCGTCCGATGAACTCGCACGGAAGCTCACCACGGACCCGAAAACGCACGCCTTGAAATGGCGCTGGGTCGGAGAGATGGACTTGATGAAGACAACCTTCGCGGGGCTCGGTCCGGCGCTGGGGCTCGCGGTGATGGTCGTCTTCATGATCATGACGATTCAATTCAAGTCGATTCGACTTCCGCTCGTGATGCTCTTCGCGATTCCCGTGTCCCTCATCGGGATCGTCCTCGCGCTGATGGCCGCAGGCCAGGGACTCTCGGTCATCGCTCTCATGGGCATCTTGATGGTCATTGGGATCGCGGTATCGAATGGGATCCTCCTCGTCGACGAAGCGAGTCGCCGCTTGAACGGCGGGGAGTCGAAGCTCGACGCCGTCGTCGAAGCGGCGCGTATCCGCTTCATTCCGATCGCGATGACGAGCCTCGCGACGATCATCGGGCTCGTCCCGACGGCGACCGGCCTGGAGCGCGGGACGGAGGCGAACCAGCCGTTGGCGCTCACCGTCGTGGGGGGGCTTACGTCATCGACGCTGCTCTCGCTCTTCCTAGTGCCTGCGATGTTCACGTTGATCGCAAAACGCACCGCACCGGTCGAAGCGTCGGCTCAAAGTCCGGTGCCGAACGCGGTGCCGTCCGCTTGATCCTTCGGTGCGGCGTCCTCAGTCGCCGCGGCACGTGAGATGCAGCCCGTTGTGCGCGAAGACCCAACGACCATTCTGAAACGGGTGCGTGTTTTCCGTCGACGAGTTCCCGACCGTGCGCTGCCGGATGTGCGCAACAAGGAGCTTGCCGCGCGTGCCGACCGCGAGGCGGTGAAAGTCCTCGTCGTCCTGGGCGCACGCGATCCCCTTGTTGACCTTCCACGCCTCTGCTCCGTCCCAGACGGCAAGCCCCCAACCCAGCCGTCGCGATGCTCGCGCGAGAGCACAGCGAGGCTCCCGAGTGCCTCCTTCGGGAGGATGCGGAACTCGGCCGGCTCCGAGGCGATGATCCCCAACAGTCGGCACATCGCTCAAGATCCTTCGTAGTCCTTCGCGCGAAGCCCACCGCAAACGCGACCACACCAAGCAGCATTGCTAGCGCGCGCATCGCGGATTCCAGGGGCGTTCATCCGCTTCCCAGCATCACGTCCACCCTGCGATCACGAGTCCAGCCTGCCTCGTCGCCGCCCGTCGAGTCCATCGAGCCACGCGATGTCGTCTCGACTTGCGAGCGCGTGAGACCGTGATGGTCGAGGTATCCCTCCACGGAGTCGGCGCGGCGCTGCCCGAGGACGAGGTTGTATTCGCTCGAGCCACGTGGATCGGCGTGTCCTACGAGCCGCATGCTGCGTCCCTTGAGCGGTCCGGTGGTGAAGCACTTGGCGATGGTACTTAGCGGGCCGATGTCCTTGCTCTCGAGCGAAGCCGAATCGAAGGGGAAGTAAGCATCCTGGTCCGAGATGCCGCAGGCGGTGCGAATGTCGGCGGAAATGGCGATCGTGCCGGTGGTTGGCGCCGGGTTGGGCTGGCTCGGCTGCACTGTCGCCGTGTTCGTCGCCGTCGCCGGCGACCGAGCCTCCACCGGCTTCGCCTCTCCACATGCCGTCACGGCGAGCGAGACGATCGACAGCAAAGCGGGACCGACGACTCTCGGATACGGATTCGCTTTCATGGTCAAGATCTCCTTCGGTGTCGCCTCACGCAGCAAAAGGGAGGCCAACGCGCACCCCATCGATTCCGGCGCCTTTTCTACGGCCGCGTCGTTGTTCGACAGTCGCCAAGCGCACCATGTCGCAAGATGCGACTACGTCTTGCTGCCCTGTGACCAGCGCTCCAACTTGCGGTACAGCGTGGCCCGGTCGAGGCCCAGGATCTGCGCTGCCTGCCGCTTGTTCCCGTTCACCGCCTGCATCACGCGCTCGATGTAGCGCCGCTCGACCTCCGCCAGTGGAACGAGCTCCGAGGGATCGCTCGCCGCGAGCAGCACGTGCGAGGAGCGGTACTCACGGACGTGGGCGGGAAGATCTTCGAGCACGATCTCGTCGAATCGCGCCAGTGCGACAGCCCGCTCGACGCAGTTGCGGAGCTCGCGGATGTTGCCTGGCCAGGCGTACGCGAGCAGTCTTTCGGCGACCGCAGGCGAGATGCGCTGGACCGGCTTGCCCTGCTGGCGCGCTAGCTGCCCCAGGAACGTCTGCGCCAGGAGCAGGATGTCCGTCCCCCGGGCACGGAGCGGCGGCATCGTGATCTCCACGACGTGGATGCGGTAGTACAGATCCTCGCGGAACGCTCCCGCCTCGATGCTGGCGACGAGATCCCGGTGAGTGGCCGCTACGAGCCTCACGTCGAAGGACACCTCTTCGCGGCCCCCGACCGGCCGCACCGCGCGGACCTCGAGGGCCCGAAGCAGCTTCGCCTGCATCTCGAGCGGCATCTCGCCGAGCTCGTCAAGAAAGAGCGTGCCCTGGTCGGCCTGCACGAAGAGGCCCTTCCTGTCGGCGCGTGCGTCGGTGAATGCGCCCCGGACGTGCCCGAAGAGCTCGCTCTCGAGCAGGTTGGCGGGGACGGCGGCGCAGTTGACGGTGACCATCGGATGGTCGTGACGGCGGCTTCGGCGATGAAGGGCCCTCGCGGCCAGCTCCTTGCCGGTGCCGGTCTCGCCCGAAATGAGCACGGTCGCGTCGGTCTCCGCGACCCGCTCGATGAGGGCGTAGACCTCCCTGATCGGCGCGCTGCCCCCGACGAGCTCCTCGAAGCTATTCGACTCTTCCACCGCACGACGCAGGCGCTTGACCTCCTCGCGAAGGAGCCGGTGCTGCGCTGCGCGCTCGACGGCGATGACCAGCTCCTGCATGTCGAAGGGCTTCGTCAGAAAATCGAACGCCCCGGCCCGCAGGGTGGCCACGGCCGTCTCCAGGCTGCCGAAGGCCGTGACGACGATCACGGGCACGTCGGAGCGATTCTTGACCACGTACTCGCAGAGCTCGACCCCGCTCCCTCCGCGCATGTTCAGGTCCGTCACGACGACGTCGAAGTCTTCGCGGCCGAGAGCCGCGGATGCTTCGTCGGCGCTCGACGCGACCGCTGTTTCAAGCCCATGGCCCTTGAGATCGTCGGCCATCGCGTCAACCATCGCGCGCTCGTCGTCGACGATGAGGACGCGCGTCACGCCCGACCCCCTTCCGGGAGCCACACAGTGAACGCGCTCCCTTCCCCCGGCCGACTCGCCACGTCGATCCAGCCGCCGTGGTCCTTCACGATTCCGTAGGCGACCGACAGACCGAGGCCGGTTCCTTCGCCAATGTCCTTGGTCGTGAAGAACGGCTCGAAGATGTGGGGAAGGGCTTCCGGGGGAATCCCGGCACCCTCGTCTCTCACCGCGATTCGCGTGCACGGCAGCTCGCCCCTCCCGTCCTCGGCGGGAGGTACGGCCCTGGCTCGGTCGAGCAAGATGGCGATTGCGCCCCCAGGGCGGCTGGCGTGCACGGCGTTCATCACGAGGTTCACGACGACCTGGGTCATCTGCTCGAGGTCGACGCGGGCCATGACCGGCCCGGGGTCTCCGGTCACGTCGAGCGCGAGGCCCCCCTTGCGCGCGATCGGATCGAGCAGCTTCGCGGCGCGGGTGACGAGGTCGCGCAGGTCGACGTCCGTGGGTTCCAGCTCTCGCTTGCGGGCGAAGTCGAGGAGTTGCCGTATGAGCTTAGTCATCCGCTCGGCCTGCTCAACGATGATGCGGGCCTTGTCACTCACCTCGGAGGGCGCCAGCGTGCCTGCACCGGCCATCTGCTTGCCGCGCGCCAGGACGACGTTGAGCGGCGTGCCGAGCTCGTGGGCCAGGCCTGCTGCGAGCCTTCCCACAGTCGCAAGGCGATCGGCGTGACGGAGCTGCGCGAGCGCACGCGTCTTGGCCTCCGCCTGCGCGCGCTCGTTCTCGTGCGAGTCACGGAGGCGTTCGCACATGCGGTTCATCTCGCGCGCGAGCACAGCCACCTCGTCTTTACGGCGCGTCGCGATCCGGTAGGTCAAGTCCCCCTCGCCGACGTGGCGCGCCTGGGACACAAGCTCCGCGAGTGGGCGCCCCACCAGCACCAGCCCGAGGAGGGACGTCACGAGTCCCGAGGCTACAGCGACAAGCAGCCCGGTCGCCGCCGCGTTGCGTACCACGGCCCGTCGGACGGCGCCGTGATTGGCGAGAGACCTCGACACCTCGAGTGCGACGGGTGACGAAACCGGAACCCGCACGGGCACATACGTGAAGATGGCTCCTTGGCCCTCGTAGTCGCGATCGACGACGACGACGTCCTGGCCGTCTCGCAGAGCGGCGAGCCTGGAGACTGGCACCCTTGGCCGCGTCTCCACGGTGGCGTCCTCGCCCAACGAGACCCACCGGACGTCCAGGCTTCGGAGGCGCTCCCTCTCTTCTCGGATGAGCTCGAGCGCGCGCCGTTCGCCGTCATGCAGCCACACATCCCGAATCGCTGGCCGGAGTGCATGGGCCGTCGATGCCTCGTACTCCGCGAGGTCCGTCTCCGTCCGCGTGAGCTCCTCGCGGACGGCGACGACTGCGTACGCTGTCACCGCGACGACCACGCAAGCGAGCAAGGCGAGCGTGAACTTGCCGGCGATGGTCATTCTCTCTCCGCCTCTATGCCGTCGGGCACGCGTTCTGCGATAACACGCGCGCGGTCTCGGCGTGCGGATCGTCACGTACCGTGGCTATGGGGGCTCCCGCGCCGGAGAGGGGCTCACCCTCGCCGCAAGGAGGCCCTGTGTGATCGCGCGGCTGCAGGGCCTTCAGCGGTTGCTTCACGCGGCATGTCGCGGGATGCGACCCCCCCCATCTCTCGAATGTCATCGCGGCATCTCGTCCTGGGCACCTTCTCGACGAGATGCCGGAGACACGCGGCCTCGGTGACAGTCGGGGGCACGGAAGCTGCACCGATGGACGAACATGGATGGCAACGCAAAACCAGAACCGTCGGTCGCCGTGGCACGGGGCAAGGACGCCGAGCGCGCCTCGCACCCACCCTGGCGAAGCGTGGCGTCCATGATGGAGGGGCGCTCCGGGCCATTTCGCGTGCTGCTCGCCGAAGATGACGCGGAAATGCGAAGGGTCGTCGGGGACGCGTTGCGCGGCGACGGCTACGAGGTCGTCGAGGCGGTCGACGGTGGCCGCTTGCTCGTGGACATCGCGGCCCGTCTGAAGGGCGGCGACGGTGCCGGCTCCGTCGATCTCATCGTCTCCGACATTCGCATGCCGATATGCACCGGGTTGCAAATTTTGGCGGCTCTGCGGGACGCCCGCTGGCGAACGCCGGTGATCTTGATGACGGCGTTCGGCGACGAGGCTGTTCGGCGCCACGCCGAAGGCCTGGACGCGGTGCTCTTCGACAAGCCCTTCGAGGTCGACGACTTGCGAACGGCGGTTGCGAACCTGCTGCCGCGCGAGCGGCCTCCTCGTTGATGCGCTCGGGCGCCCGGAATCTATGGTGCGTCGTTCGTCGAGTTCCTCAGCCCTTCATTTCGGGGAGGGCGGCGCGGAGGTCCGTGCGTCGTCCAACGTCGAAACGCGGGCACGACCCCCGAGCCTCTGCGCACACAGGCGAACCGTCCGCCTGTCACCGCAGAAGTCCACGTCTCTGCTGGCGAACGGCCCTGCCCGCGCCAATGCGGGAACCCTACCCTCGCACACGAAGGCCCAGAAGTTCACAGCCTGCCCTCCCACCAGGACCAGGTCCCGGTCCAGGTCGGCCAGCCTGGCAAGGATCGGCCGGATGTCGAGGTAACCGAGATCGCTCACTCGAGCGGCTTCGAGCCTCGTGCGCTCATGCGGACGTGCGGGAACGCGAAGTAGCCGCACTCGCGCTTGAGCTGCTGCACGCTCTTTTCGCCACGAGCGATCGCTCGGTCGTCCTCCTCCCGAGACCGCTGCTTTTCCCGGGCCCCTTCCTTGGGATCGAACCGGTCGTCCATTGGCTCGGCAAATTGTAGGGCGGTGGGCGGCGTCTCGCAAACCGCTGAAGCTCTTGCTCTCTTGCTCTGGCTTCTCGCGTGCGAGCGCGATGATCCCCAGCAGCGACGGGCATCCGAGGGATCCAGCCGTAACGGAGGACGTGCTTCCGCTCCCGCCAGCCGTCTCCAAAATCTCTCCAAGAATCGGGTCGATTCGCGGGGACTGGGCGGGACTCGCGCGGACTCCAGCCCGTCCCGAAAAGCTTGGGATTCTCGAACCCTAGCGACGAAAAACGAGCGACATCACCGACTTGAGAAATGCCGCTTTCTAGGGTTCAAATCCCTTCTCCCGCTCAAGCGATACGGCTGCAAAAGCGGCCGGTTAGCGGATCAGCGCCTCCGGCTTTTTTCTGGATCCTCCCCACCTGCACGACGACCCTCCCCACTTTCCTCCCCACCTC
>Ga0182018_10000875_pt1 | contig 37127 bp, 32 predicted proteins | sample 812P2MmetaG_FD_120490 | JGI IMG/M metagenome (GOLD analysis project Ga0182018, IMG submission 120490) | Permafrost microbial communities from Stordalen Mire, Sweden - 812P2M metaG | ecosystem: Environmental > Terrestrial > Soil > Wetlands > Permafrost | place: Sweden: Stordalen | collected...
CCGCGCCGACCCGGGCACCACGCGGCAGTCTGAAGGATCCAAACAAATACCTCCCGGGCTGACCTGTATTTCACCTGTTCTTTACAGGGGGAACGGCAAGTGCACGATGCATTGATCGCCGGCATCGGCTTTAGCCAACTCAAGCCAGTTGACATGGGACAGGGTCGCACGGGAAACCCTCACCGTCGTCGCGTCGGCGTTGCTCCCTGGGGCGTGATCAACCCGGCGGAGATCTCGCGCGCGCTCGTGGTTGGAAGCGGACGGCGCCTCGCGCGAACGACGGGATCAACTCACCCATCCGCATTGTCACAAGCTGGAGTTGTTGGCTTCCGCGCCCAACCAGCTTTGGAGTTGGGACATCACCAAGCTGCGCGGCCCGCCAAATGGACGTACTTTACCTGTACGTCATCCTCGACGTCCTCAGCTGCTATGTCGTTGGCTGGAAGGTGGCGCCGCGCGAGAGCGCCGAACTGGCCAAGAAGCTCATCGAGGAATGGTATCATCGGGCGTGGCAGCAGTGAAAACACCGCGCCGTTGACGGGCGGCTCTGCTGGAACTTGGGGTGCGTCCTGGCGAAAATCCTGCTGCTCGCCTGCTGCTCCCAGGAGGGATCTCGGGCTGGCCATCGTAGTGCGCGAACAAGGCCACCCAGCCTTCCCTTCGCTGACTCAGGATGAACGCCTCGGCCGCCTCCCGCTGCGCATCGAGCGAACTGAACTCCTGTTCCAAACCTTCCTCGGTCGATTTCCGAGTGTAGATCGCACACCGGAGCCGACGGGGTGGCTCACCACCCTTGGCGTCCAGATTACTGTTTCGCATGCTGCCGCTCCTTTCGACTCTTTCCCGCCGTACGGGTGAGGCCAAAGAAGGCCAGCCCGTTGCGAGCAGCCGTCGTAATGGCGCCGCCTGTGCCGGTACGACCTGATCACGGCCATCCCGTGGCACTCCCGCCGAGCGGGCCGGCTGGCTACTTGCTTAGCTCACCCCGTAGCTGCTTTGAAGGGTACACTCGGGCTTGACAAATGGTGGGGAGTCCGTTTCACAGCCGTTATCGTGGGCTCCGGCGCGACGAAACCCTGCCTATTGAATCCTGCTATACTCAACCCGTTATTGGTGCTCCCATGGACGACATAAAAGAGCAGCTAAAAGTTCTCATTCTTAAGAGTTTGCGAATTACGGACGTCTCCCCATTGGACCTTAGCGACGATCAGCTCCTGATGGGCGGTGATCTGGAGATTGACTCGATCGATGTCTTGCAACTCATACTTGAAATCGAGCGGCACTTCGGTATCAAGCTGGTAAAAGGCGGCAAATTCGAAAAGACAGAATGGTCGAGCATCAGGACTCTTGCCACCGCCATCGAGGCCAGACTTGTGGAAGTCGTAGATGGCAAATCTGGTTGATGCAGGGCGAGGCAAGCAGGAAGTGACGCGCTGGTATCAGCACCGATTTCACACTCGTTCTGCGCACGAAGCCGTCTTTGCGATCATACCTAAAGTGCCGCGAATTGTGCACCCGCCCATCGCGGCGATCACGGCGCTCATATTCTATTTTTTGCTCGCCAAAGAGCGCCGCGCTGTAATTCACAATATGCGAGCTATCACGCGTTCCAATAACATTGTATTACGATGGAAGGCGTATAGAGTCTTCTATTCGTTTTGCGACCTTATTGTATCCTATTGCTACGTTCCCCAAGCAAGTCATGAAGAGTTACTCGCCATGTTAGTAAGCGCGGAACGCGGGGTGGATATCATCGAAAAGTGCCTGGAGAACGGAAACGGCGTGATCGTATGGACCGCGCACTTGGGGAATTTTGAATTTGCCTCGAGGCTCCTCGAAATGCACGGCAGGGTGGTTCATGTGGCCCGCGTAGTCGAAAACAACCCGGCGGAGACGATGTTGCGGGACCTGATGACGAACGATCGCCTGCACATCGTCGATGTAAGCCAGGGTGTCGGCGCCACCATCGAACTGGTTCAGGCGCTACGCAGAAACGAAATAGTAGCTATGCAAGGCGACCGCGTGTACCAGGGTTTCAGCGCGAAGTTGCCGTTCTTTGGCCGAAGCGCGAGCTTTCCACTCGGCCCGTTTCTTCTTTCGCTGGTGGCTGGCTCTCCGGTGTTGCCCGGCTTCGTGGTGCGCGAGAGCTGGCTCAGGTACCGCGTGGTAATGGGGAAGCCGATCCTGCCCGTGGATACCGGGAACCGGGACGCGGATCTCGAGGCCAGTTTGGCTCAGGCAGCCGCATTCCTGGAAGCGACCTTGAAAACCTTCCACGAACAGTGGTTGAATTTCTTCGAGTTTTGGCCGGCTGATTCTAATGACTGAGGATTCCGGCAGAATCGTGGTTACGGGAATCGGCGTGGTGAGCCCTTATGGCCGCGGCCTGAATCGCTTGGAAACCGCTTTGTTGGATGGCAATTGCTGCCTCCAACCATCGACAGGCTTCTATCCCGGCTTCGTTGGCACGCTTGCTCCTATCTCGGATTTGGAGCTATTAGAGGAACTCCCGAACTTCCGTCCCTCGCGAACCGATAATCTAGCCGTGCTGGCCAGCCGCGAAGCTCTCCACGCGGCGGGAATCGGCCGAGAAGAAGTCTCGGATGCCGGTGTTATTATGGCCACTACAGTGTCGGGTCTGACGGAGGTCGATCCGGAAGTCGTCAGAGACCCAGCCGCCTGGTATCGGGATGGAGGCCTCTCCCGCGCGGCATCCTATCCGGTATCCCACGTCGCAGATGCAGCAGGGGAATATCTCGGGCTCAATGGACCAAGAATTGCGGTTACAGTGGCATGCGCTTCCGGTGCGATCTCAATGGCTCTGGCTGCCAACATGCTCCTCGACGGGGAGGCCGATGTCATGTTGGCGGGCGGCAGTGACGCGCTTTGCCCATTCACGGTGAGCGGCTTCAGCTCTCTACATGCACTGGATTCTAGTGCGTGCCGGCCATTCGACCAGGCCCGGGAAGGTCTCAACCTGGGAGAAGGAGCGGCGGCGCTGGTGCTGGAACGTCGCGATTACGCCACGAAGCGCCACGCTCCGATTTTTGCGGAGCTTCGGGGATGGGCAATCAGCAACGATGCGTTTCATCAAACGGCGCCTCACCCCGACGGACGAGGTCTGGCAGCTTGTATGACGGCAGCAATGGAAATGGCGGCAGTGAATCCGGATCAAATCGGCTATGTCAATGCCCACGGGACCGGCACGCCCTTGAACGATGCCGCCGAAACTAAGGCATATGAGTCCGCCTTCCGTGCGCGCAACAGGCCGATTCCGGTTTCTTCGACCAAGTCCTACTTCGGCCACTGTCTGGGGGCCGCCGGCGCACTGGAAGCCGCGGTGACGATCTGCGGAATTCGACGCGGAGCCTTGTTCCCCACGCTCCGTCTTAGCGAGCCCATCGAGAGCCCAGCCGTCGATTGGCTGATGGGCCGACCGCGGCGCGTTCCGCTGCCCATCGCCATGACGGTCTCGGCAGGATTCGGTGGCAGTAATGCCGTGCTCATTTTCTCCGGACATGGTGCATGAGCTCTCACATCCCCACAATCTCGGGAATCGGTTCGGTCAGTCCTTATGGAACTCTACCCGGTGCGGTTCATGCTGTTCCCTTGCAGCCGCGTCCGATTGTGCGATGGCCCACGACGGAACTTCGCACCGCTTTTCTAGTAGAGCCGTTTCGCCCTACCGATGTGGCGCCAGGACTGAAAACCAGACGTCTGGACCGACTTTCGGTATGGGCCCTCGTGGCAGCGTCGATGGCGATCAAAGATGCCGGCTTGGATCTCAACGGGCTCGACCGCTCGCGAATTGGAGTCGTTTGCGCCACCGGTTTAGGATGCTTGGAACTCACCGAGGCCTTTCTACAGAGCGCCGCGGACAACGGGTGGTCTCAAACCGACCCGATTATCTTTCCGGAAACCCTGGGAAATGCGCCGGCGAGCCACGTGGCGCGGCGCCTTGAGTTAAGCGGGCCGAACGTCACAGTGAGTAGCAGGGGGCAGGCAGGCGAGTGCGCATTTCTCCACGCGGCATCGCTGCTCCGTCATGGCCAGGCAGACCAGGTCATCGTGATTGCGGGGGACACACTCACCAGGACCGCCTACGAATGGTATGAGGTGGCTGGCCTAGGTTTCATCCCGAGTGAAGCAGTCACGGCGATGGTGCTGGAACACGAATCCGCGCGCCCGATGCGGCCATACGCCAGACTGCGGTCGGTCCGTCTGGCCGCAGGAAAGGAGCCATTTACCGGGATCCGAAAGGTGCTGGCGGAACTCGCGGGAAACCGGGCCGTCCGATGCGATGTGTTCGACCGTTCCGCGGCGGCCGTCATCCGGGAGGCGCTGGGCGATGCTGCCACCATCGTCACCGAGGGTGACGTTGGCAGAGGATTGGGAGACACCGGGGCGCTTTTTCGACTAGCAACTTCGTTGTACACAAGCCCTGCCGGCAACCTCTTGCTGTTGACCGGCGCTCCGTCAAAGCAGGGCTTCGCCACGCTCCTGGTGGAGGCACCGTGACGATACCGCGGACCACTATTGCCGCCACAGCGTATACAGTTCCGCCATCCGTCGAGTCTGTGGAAGCGGTCATGGAACGAGAAAAAGCGCGAATCGAGGCGGCGCTCGAACCTCTGGGGCAACACGCAAGAACTAAGGCGTTGGAGGGGCTGGGACTCAGCAGGGTCCACGTATGCGGCGCGAAGCAGCCTTATGACCTTGTTCTGGAGGCGGCTACGGCAGCCCTCCATGAAGCCGGTCTGAGAGGTTGCGATCTCCACCTGATTATCGATTACAGCACGTTGCCGGGCGAGAACTCCTTCTACACATCCTTCGCCCACGCCCTCAGCCGGGATCTTGGCACTGAGGCGTCGCTCAATTTGAGTTTCAAGGCGGGCGGTTGCGCCGGGTTGCACATGGCGATCAAGACGGCCCTGGCCTGGATGGCGGTGGACGACAACCTCCGGACTGCCTTGTTGATCACTGGCGACACTCCTCCCGAGGGAAACCGGTCATTGCTGCCGGTCACGGTGCAGGGCGACGCCGGAAGCGCCGTGGTTTTGACGCGAGACGATTCGAAAGGCCCAGTGGTGCTCGATGTGGAAGTAATGACGCTGGGCCATCTGCATGACGTGATCGCTCTCACGACGGCAGAAAACTGCCTGCAAATTCGCGTCGATTCGGTGCGTATGGAGAATGAGGTAATGCCCATCTATTACCTCACCATGCTGCAACTTATCGAGAAGGTTCTGGCAAAGGCCAGGTTAAGCGCCGGCGATATCGATCATTTCGTATACTCGAATATCAGCCAACGGGACCGGGCAAGTTTCGGCCGGATGCTCAATTTGCCGGCATCGAAACTGCCGCCTACGGCGATGTCAGAGTATGGCCATACCTTCGCCAGCGACCTGGTGATCAACTACACGGACTTATGCCGGCAGGGCCGCATCAGCCCGGGGCAATTGGTCCTGTTCGCGTCCGTTGGCATCGGATTCATGTGGGGAGTGACGCTTGCCAGGACCTGAAGGCAGCCTTCTGCACGAGTGGCTATTGAAGACGGCCAGGAAATCTCCGGACGGCCTAGCCATCCTCGAAGACGGCAAGACGACTTCGTTCGGGGACCTCCTCGCGCAAGTAGAGTCGGTAGCTGTCACTTTTTTCGAGCTTGGAGTGCGCCAGGGCGATCGGGTTGCATTGGTTCTGCCGAAGACGACGGAATCTATCGTCGCGGTGTTTGCTTCGCTTTTTGTTGGAGCCTCGTACGTTCCCATCCACCCCCGCTGGCCTAAAGAACGAATCGCTATAGCGCTGGACGACTGTGCGGCTCAAATTGTGGTCGCGGACTCGGATGGAATACTCAACATCAGCCGCCGCGCTGGAGGCGGTACGGTCGAGTGGAATCAAGCGTTATCGCAGCGCCGAGTTATACGCCCCGTGCTCCAATCGGTAACAGATGCTGCAATCATCCTCTTCACATCCGGATCCACAGGGAACCCGAAGGGTGTGGTCCTCTCGCACGGTGCGGTGAGTGCGTTCGTCAAGTGGACGGCTCAGGAATTTCAAATCGATTCCCGCGATCGAGTCGCCAGTCCTTCCCCCTTGGGCTTCGACCTTTCTACGTTCGACATATTTAACATGGCGTGGTGTGGGGCCACCTGTGTGGTGGCGCCGGAATCAATTGTCTGGATGCCGCGTTTTCTGGCCGGATACCTGCGCGACACACGTACCACCTGCTGGTACTCGGTGCCATCTATCCTGGCGGGGATGTACGACGACGGTGGGCTTGCGCATGGCGGTGGGCCCGACCTCAGAGTGGCCCTCTTTGCGGGTGAGGTTTTCCCCAGCCCAAAGCTGACATTGCTTCAGGCCGCGCTACCGGGCGTAGTTTTGGCTAATCTTTACGGCCCCACCGAAACTAATGTCGTGACCTGGCACCGAGTGCCGTTGACTTTCGATTCGTCCGAACCCCTGCCCATTGGCAAACCATGTCCGTACGCACAGGTCACGATGGATCCGGAAACCGGGGAATTGCTGGCTGGCGGCGCATCCACGATGAGCGGATATTGGAACCGCCCGGAGGAAACCGCGCGCGCGTTCATCGACCTGGAGGGGAGGCGCTATTATCGAACCGGCGACCGGGTGTCGCGCGGACCCTCGGGTGACTACACGTTTATCGGCCGGCTCGACCGGCAGGTCAAGCGGCGAGGCTTTCGCATCGAATTGGGGGAGATCGAGGCCGTGCTCGCCCGACATCAGACCGTATTGGAAGCAGCAGCGGTTGCTTACGACCGCCGGGATCGCGGGACTGCAATCACGGCATTCGTACGTTCCGTATCGCGGGAGGCAACCACCATCCAGGAAATCCGAGCGTATTGCGCCAGCTCACTCCCTCTTTACATGGCGCCCGATCGTGTCGTTCTGGTCGAGAGCATCCCCAAAGGAAACCGGGGTAAAATCGACTATGCTTCCCTAAAGAAAGCAGCCGAGGACTCGGACAGTGGAGATTAAGGTCGAGGTACGAAAATACGTCATCGAGAATCTAGTGAACGACGGACCCGCCATTTCCCTGAGTGATACGACGCCATTGATTACCGGCGGGCTTATCGACTCTATCGGTATGATCGGCCTCGTCCGGTTCATCGAAAGCCGCTTCGGAATTGAGTTCGCGTCGCGCGAGGTGGACGCTCATCGCCTGGACACGCTGGAAGCAATCGAGAGCCTGGTGTTTAAGAAGCTGACTCAAGCGCCCCGTCCACTTTGACAATTGGAAGCTGAGATCGCATGTCGCGACTGGTACCCTGGCGCAGTTTTCCGCTGACGTTTGCCTTTCTTTCTCTGTTCGGCTGCCGTCGGCTGCATAAAGAGGCATTCGAGAAAGTCCCGCTGGTCCGCGGCCAGGTGGAAGTGGTGCGCGTGTCGGAAACCGGCGAGCTTGCGATCGACCGCGTCCGGTTTTGGTCCGACGAGATGTCTGAGCCCCGCTTCTTTCTGGCGCTTGTGCCGAAGACGTCCAACCGTATTGTCGAAGCATTTATTTTGAACCATGGTTGGTGGGATCGACCGGAGGATCTGCTGAAGCACTTAAAGGTGGATGAAGTGTACTCCGGCATGCTGGCACGTGGCGAGGTAAGACCCGCCATGATTGTGATTCCGGATGTGCGCTTTTCGAATTTCTACCGCGTGAATACCAGGCGCTTTCCGTTCCCCAATTATCTGACTCTCTTGCCGGTTGAAGTCGCCGGGGTGGTATCGGAGCACTATGGGATTCCCATGGAGCGGGAGCGGTGGGCCATCGGCGGCTTCTCATTCGGCGGCTACCTGTCTCTGGACGTGGGAAGGCACTATCCAGGCCGGTTCGCGAGTGTCAGCGTGATCAGCGGCTTTGCCGATTCGAGCTGGACTTTCTGGCCCGCCGAGGTATCCAATCAAGGACCTTTGGACGCACTCGGGAGAGGAAAATACACGGTGGTTGCGCCCGGTCCTGCACCGCGACTTTTTCTGGCTTGTGGGACCAATGACGGGATGCTGGGGCAGATGACAGTACTTCACGAAACTCTGGAAAGGCTCGGTATTCCATCCGATTGGTCTACGGCCCCGGGTGGGCACACCTGGGCTTATTGGTCGTCGGTTCTGCAGCCGATGCTGAGATTTCATCTGGGGACGCAACTAGAACGCGCAAAGCCGTAATCATTCCTATGTCCGTTGGCGAACTGCTGTCCGGCCCCGGCCTATTGAACGTCCACGGCTACGCGGAAACCGCCCGCGTAATCGGCATATTCCGGCTTATACGACCGGCGTTCGGACACGCGCATACTCTTAGCATTCCAAAACCAGGAACTGCCGCGTATCGTCCGGGACAATTCCTTGGACAGCGGGTGTTTGATGGAACCGCGCCCCAGAGGATGGAGCAGGGATCGGTGAGAGGAATCGTCGGCCTCCGGGCCGGGCGGGTCTTCGGCTGGACTGCCCTTATAGTATCCGTAATCGTATCCGTCCTGTACCCACTCCCAAACGTTGCCAAGCATGTCGTAGATGCCCCACGCATTCGGCTTCAGTTGACCCACCGGGTGCGTTGTGCCACCACTGTTCAACCACGACCAGCCGACGCGATCAGTGGCCCCATCTTGATACGCATCGGTGGTTCCAGCGCGTGCTGCGTACTCCCACTCGGCTTCGGTCGGTAACCGATACTTTCGGCCATTTTCGCCGGCGCCCATCTTCTGGAGGAACTCCTGTACCGCATTCCACGACACTTGCTCAACGGGATGGTCCTTCCACGAATCTGCGGCCCGAGTCTCGTTGAAATATGACGGATTGCTGCCCATGAGGCCCTTCCATTGCCCCTGGGTGACTTCAAATTTACCGATGTAGTAGGGCTTCGTGATTTTGATCTGGTGAAGCGGCTTTTCAGCAGCACCGCACTCTTTGTCGGAAGGAGAACAACCCATCTGGAATTCTCCCGAGGGCACGAGCACAAACTCCATGCCGATCGAACTCGTAAATGTTTTTGGCTGTGCCCACAGTGCCCCGGCGGCAGCCGTTGCCATCACCAGCAAAGAAAATCTCATCGTGATTTCCACCTCTGAACTGAACTTGCAAAATCGGTAGCTGGCTTTCCTGCGATCCGTTGTGCCGGCGGCCGGACATTCAGGCCGTCAGGATCGACACCAGGCTCTTTTCAACACGGACAATGGCCATCGACTGCTTTTCAATCCAACGATTATCCCCGCCTGTTCCTATTGAGTCAAGCGGGGGAAGTTGGTAACAGCCTTTAGGCTTCTGGTTGCGTTCTATTCAGGGATCACCAAAGGTGGTGTTAATGCAACGGGGTCGCCGACGGTCAATGGCGGGCTTATCCCCGCGGACGGCGTCTGGGCGCTCGCCGGGCAACGTGATTCCGGGACTAGACACAACGGTTTCTGTTTGCGCCATCCGACAAAAGCAGCGATTCGCGCGTCTTATCTCGTAGAGCCCGCTGATTTGTCTCAACGGGCGTTCGCACACGAGGATGGTAACTTTATGGCAGGATGTGGGATCCGATCCGCACCGCGATCACCAGAAGGGCGAATCCGTTGGCGGCGGTCTTTCGTGCGAGAGCCGCTCGACTCCCATTGGAGAGACCTGATTGTCAGCGTCAAGAAGATGGGTGGGTTTTCCGGGGCATTGTTTCACCTGAGTGGAGTATCACACCGGGAAGTAGTTTCGGGAGGCGCAGGGCGAGATCGCGCTGAGCGCCGCTGTTGCCGATATCAGACTTACAGGTCCGAAATCTGAGAGACGCTGCATTGCGGCTCCACTAGCCTTCCGTGATGATGACAAGACAGATTGCGCTGGCGACGCTACTTGTCACCACTGCTGCCGCATTTGCGAATTCCGGACCCGGCTTCTCGCGGCTTGACCCTGCGCCGGTAGAGCCTACTCCCAGAGCTTATCGAAGAGGCGTCATTGTTGCTGCTGAGCGAGGCGCCTGGTTTTCGCGATTGCGCGTGCCCGTTACCTTCGCGCTGCTTTCGATGTCCAGCCGCAAGCGCTTGAAAGCGGAGACATTTGAAAAAACTCCACTGGCGCCCGGTCAAATTGAAGTAACGCGCATATCCGAGACCAGCCTCCTCGCGGTTGACCGCATCCGGTTCTGGTCGGAGCGGATGCAACAGCCTCGTTACTTCCTCGTCCTTGCGCCGAAGGCGCCACTCCGCGCGGAAGGTGCCTTCATTTTGAATCACGGCTGGTTCGACCGGCCGGAATATATGCTTACCTATCTGCAAGTCGAGGAAGCGTACGATACTCTTTTGGAACGCGGCGAAGTTCGTCCGGCAATTCTCGCCATCCCCGATGTGCGCTTCGAGAATATGCGCCGGCTGCGCTCCGATCCCGATCCTCCTTATTTGAAATTGGTCGCGGAAGAAATTCCGGCTATTGTTTCCCGGCGCTATGGCATCCCATTGGACCGGGATCGTTGGGCAATTGGCGGTTTCTCTTTTGGCGGCTACCTCTCGCTCGACATTGGGCGACGATACCCTGGGCGATTCGCGAGCGTTAGCGTGATCAGCGGCTTTTACGATCCTAAGTGGACTTTCTGGCCTACATTCGAAGGCGATCGGAATACCGTGGCGCCCGGTCCGGTCCCCAGGCTGTTTCTGGCCTGCGGGACGAACGACTGGTTATTTGCCACTATGCGATCATTGCATAATGGGCTCGAAGAAATCGGAATTCCCGAGGAGTGGACTACTTCGCCCGGCGGACACACCTGGAAATATTGGTCTTCGGTGGTAAAGTCGATGCTGATGTTCCATCTGGGCCGCGAACCAAGGGACGACAGAACCCGCTGAGATCGACGCCGCTACTGGGCGAATCCTGGCTGGCCTCTCCTACAGCAGCCCGCCATCCACGGCAATTACCTGCCCGGTGATGTAGCTTGCCTGCGGCCCACCCAAGAAAGCAACCAGGGGGGCAACTTCCTCCGGACGTCCGAAGCGACCCAGCGGAATGCCCTCCAGCAGACGGCGCTCTTCTTTCCGGATGTACTTGTCGGACATGGCCGACGGGATCACTCCCGGGCAGACGGCATTGATGCGAATCCCGAACCGTCCTACTTCGCGGGAGAGCGCTTTCGTAAAGGCGATGACACCGCCTTTGGATGCGGAATAGTTGCACTGCCCGGCCTGGCCCCGGATCCCGCTAGGCGAAACAATGTTACAGATCGAGCCGCAGCCGAGTCGCATCATCCCAGGAAGGGCCAATTGCGAGCACAGATAGGTGCCCCGAAGGTTCGTGTCGATTACCTCTTCCCACTGTTGGTCCGACAAGAACGGCAACAGGGCGTCACGTGCGATGCCGGCGTTATTGACGAGATAGTCGACGGAGCCGCACTCGCGCTCGACCTCGGCGAAAAGGGCTGCCACTTCATCACGACGCGAGATGTCGGCTTGGACAGCCGCCGCCCACCCACCCGAGCCGGTAATGCGCTTCACCACATCTTCCGCGGATTCGCGGCCATTGCGATAATGGACAAACACGCGGAAACCTTCGGCCGCCAGTGTTTCCGCAATGGCAGCGCCGATGGCGCCAGAGGCGCCGGTTACTACGGCAGTCCTAGGGGCGCTCATCAGTATGCCTTACCGGAGCGGTTTGAAAATCATGATCAAGGCGCCCCACCGGGAATTGTATCGCGCAATATTGCCGTCCAGGGCATAAGATATGGTGCCCTGAACAAACGTGCCGAACGGGCCGGCGGTGCTGATGTTCAGTTCGAGGCCATCGAACTCCTTGAACTTCCGCGACTCGTCGGTATTACGGGCACGCGCGTAGCTGTACAATGCTTGAATTTTGAGGAACTCCATCACGTCGAAGCCGTAATTCACGTTCCCCATGGCGATGGCATCGAATGAGTCTACTCCTCCCGGTATGCCATGAAGCTGCGGCGTTGAGAAGGCCGACGGCCAATATCGTGAGAAGCGGTCGAGCTGGTCGCCGCCAAAATAACTAAAATCCCATCCAGCCTTAGTAAACTTACCGATATAGTAGGACTTATTGAAATCCGCGTCGTACTTAGTGTAATTCTTGTTTAACGGCGCTGGTGTTGTGTTGAACCCGTACTCCGTCCAGGCGAGCCGCTGGCCGCGCGTGCCGTTAGCCGTGAAGATGTATCCACGGTGGGAATACTTCAATTGCGCGCTAGGCATGAGCACCACGCCATTCCGCGGAGTTACAAAAAGTTTACTGGTGTCGCTGTTGCCGTGGAAATACTGATAGCCGACATATTCGGATGCCGTCAGGCTCAAACTCGTCGTGGCCTGCCAGGTCGCGCGCAATCCGACGTCCTCCTCCCAGGTCCATACAGTCTGGTTTGTCACCTCGGTGTTGCCGTTGTAGATCCGGTTATTCCCAGGCAGCCCGGAGAGCGCCAAGTCGACACCCAGGCGGAATTTGGCACCGTATTGTCTGGAGAGATTGCTGGCCATGAGCGGACCTGCAAAGAAAATGGAGAGTTGGTCGCCGGTATTCCGCCAGTTGAAATCGGACAAGCTGTAGCCCGCGATCGGAATCGGGAAGTTGAACGTGCTGTTATACATGGTTCCCACCACGATGGCCCGCACCCGCGTGGTCGGCTTGTTATCGAGAACACGTTCATTGTTACGCTTCACTAAAGCCCGCAGCCCTTCGTTGGTGTCGCGGAACATGGGAGTGTCGGAAGCGTGCATGGCAGCCAGCGCGCCGTCAAATTCGCGCGTGTTGACGCTATAGACTGAGAAGTTGTAAGTTTTTTGCAGGACGAAGTCGCGCCCGGCGGCGTTCAGCAACTGCTGAGCTGTGATCGATTTCAGCAAGTTATACCGGTTCCCGTTGGCATCGGCCACCAACGCGAAATTCTGGGTCTCGACGTTCGACACCACGTTGCTCTTGGACCCTCGTTGGCGGAGGTATTGCTTGACCTGCCGGAAGGTCTCGCCATCGATCCAGATCTTGCCGCTGTAGAGCACCTCATCCTGCACTTTTGGATCGACGCTTACGACATAGCACAGGATTTCGTCGACCTTTTCCGTCCCAAGCAGTTTGTATTGGTATTTCTCGTTAACCGTAAGTTCCAGCGGCTTTGTCATCACCTTCTCAGGTTCGAGTTGAGGCAGCGGAAATTCACGTTTGTTGCTGAAGCGGGAACCGTTTACAAAGAAGGCGGTCTGTGCCCACTCGGTAACGTCGCGGTTCGAGAATTCCTTATACTGGGTGGAAATATCGAACCCCGAGCCGACGTTGGTGCTCTCGAAGTGCAGATTCAGGAAACAATCTGCCGTGTAGTTGTCCAGCTTTTGCCTCTGGGATTCACGGTACTGTTGCCAGCGGGCGATGATTTCCTCGACGGTCAGATCGGCTTTGCCCTTGACCTCCACGGCCGTAAAGGATCGTTCGTCGTTGGAACCTGTCGAGTGAATGAATACGAGAGCATACTCGCTCGCACATGCACATGTTTGATCCAGTGTCGTCCCGGATCTGGCAATCGGGCCGACAGCGATTTTGATTCCCGCCAGCGGATCGTACCACTGGATGTCGAACTGGTCTTTGGTATTCCCGTGGAGCCTGATCGTCCTAGGCCGCCCCGGCGTGCCCTCGACCCTGGCGAGAACCGCTACATCGCCGGACTGCCCATTTCTGAACCATCGGGCCGCATCGCTGCTCATGCCCTCCACTCCGATGCTGAATGACGTCCCTTCGGCGGGAAGCGCGATCATCTGACTGACGATGAACCGCTCCACAAAACTGTTGACGGTGCATGTGGAATCAAACGCCTTTGTGTCCGGCAAGTCCGCCCAAACGATTTGCACCTCGGTGTCGATAGCGGCGAGAGTGGCGGCAAGGTACGGCGCTGGTTGTGAAGCCGAAATCTTGAGCACAATTGGCTTGTTCAGGGCTTGTTCGGCAATCCACTTTGCCTCTTTCTCCCATCCGGGAGTGTAGTCGATTCCCAGAAAATCGGAGTAAGTGGCGAGCCGCTTCACCAGTTCCGTCCGGCGCGCGATGAATCCGGCCGGAAATGCGAAAGCCACGCGCAGGTCCCCCCTAGTTCCCTTGGCCGCTACCCCGATGTCAACTAACGCGAAGGTGTACAGGTCCGGGTTGTTGAGCGGTTCCTCTACCTCTACGACGATTCCGCGGACCGCGGGATTCGATAGCGGCAAGCGCTTCAAGAAGCTTGAGACGCGCTCTGAAATTTGCGGCGCGGTGGCGCTTCCGGCGGCCGCTTCGCCTCCAACCTTCACATGAAGGAACACTTCAGCCTCATCGGTAATTCCCATCAGCGCCAGTGCCTGCTCCTGGAAGTTTCCGGATTCCTCTTCACCAGCGAGGTGGAAAGATAACGGAGGCATCACCCAGATCTTGCCTTTGAGTCCGCACATTTCAGCCGCCTTGACACCCTCGGCGCCGGATTGAGCGAGCGGTACGGAAAACGCGAATTTGGGTAGAGCCGCCATGGCGGTTGGCGATAGCGATAGCGCTGCGACGGCAGTCACAAGTGCCCTCATTCGTTGGTAACCAGCCAGCGTACAGCCAGTATTCGCTGCCGATCTCGACAACCATGGCATCATAATGTGTAAAACCAGATTAAACCATTTGGACGGTCGGCGTTCGCACCGGGTTTCGCCCGGATCTTACGTTCCCCGGGCTGTCCATTCGTTACGAACGCCGAGCGATGACGCTGCTATCGCCGGAATCCGCGCTTGGGACCACCTCGGGGAAGGAACCCAGACAAGGTGAATCGGCGCACGCACGTGGCGGGCTTACGCAGGGTGGAAGGGGCAAAGCAGGTTCCCAGCCACACCTTTCCATGCTTGTCCGCCTTCTGCGCGGACTGGGGACTTGAATCACGCTCCGGTTAATTGGTATCTAAGACCAAAATGGCGAGCGCTCGAAGCCCGCGTCGTCCGCTGCGTCTAACAGCGCGCCATTCACACGAGTCCAGGGTCATTACGTTGTGACTACCTGGTTTCAAGGATGGTCGGGCCTCAATGGCACGCGTGGAAGTGTCCGGACCTTGGTTTCGCGAGAGCAAACCCTATTTGTATGGTAAAGTGCGACTACTTTTGCGGCGCTGGAGGGGCCGAAGACCTCTTCATGCGCAGAGCATAACCTTTCGATTGACAAAGGCCATGACCAAGCTTTATTCGGGTCACTCGATAAGAGTACATTCCGGTCAAGCTGCCATCAGAGTCAGAGGTCAAGGTGGCACAAAAACCTACACCGCCATTGCCATGGGCAAAAAGCAGATAAAGGATTCTTCCGCTGACGACGCCGGTGAGTTCGAACTTTGCGTCCGTGCCGCTCACATCACGGCTTCCTTCAGCCTGAGTCAGGCTCAGCGTCTTACCCCAATCGGGAGATTCCCAAGTTCCCGTGACATTCACTTGCGGAGAATCTTTGTGCTCATCAAGCCACTCCCGGCCTGCGCCTTCCACTTTGCCCGCAGCGGCAGGAAAAGCAAAGAAAAGCGCCAACATGGCCGAAAGAATGCTCTTCATCTTCATCTTCTCTTTCTCCTTTGTCTTCTGGTAACGCAGTCGGGACGATGTCTTTTCGGTTGATGTACTCAGCCTTCGTCGCATTCACCTGCCGCAGGTCATTGCCAGCAGTCGCCGCATCCACCTGTCCCACCTCGAACACGGTCTGAAGTCGGGCTTACAGCCCTTGATCCTACCACAGTGAGGAGTTAAAAAAGCGGCGTTCCCAGCGAGTTCGAAGCGGATTCGCCATGCCTCTTAGCGAGCCAATCCGAGCGCAGAAACCAGAGCCAGGAAGCCTCGGCTTGCGTGACCAATCGGATCTAGAAGTACGGTACGGCCTTTCAGCATTTCGGCAACCGGCTGGTCCCGGAAGCTCGCGATTTGGCGGTAATGGGCGATGAAGCAAAGGACCCTCAGAAGGAGTTTCCATCCCAGCGGAGCCCAATAGTCCCCTTTGATGAGCGGCACGGACTGACCGTCCTTCACTTCGGCGACAAAATTAGCGATCGAGGTCGTCTGCGACACACAGATTACCGAGCTAGGGACCAGCAGATGGCTGTCGCCGCCACCAACCACGGGTTTCCCCCGATCCCGAGCGAGATCGAGGACGCGCTGATTCTCCTCGATGGGCCGCATTCCATTGAATTCGAGAGCATGAATGGCCCCGCCGTAGCGGTCTAGCAGATCGGCAACCGGAATCCCGTCCACACCGCGCCCTGCCCAATGGACTAGAGGATGATTGAGGATCACCAGACAGCCGCTGGCGCTGAGCGCTTCGAACAGGTCGTCGAGCTGTCCTGCGCGGGCAAAGGCCTGAATGGCTCTGTGTGTTTCCTCGATACCCCTTGCTTCCAGGCCGACGAGGCCTAAATGAAACAGGTGGCCCTGGAATCGGACGGACAGTTCCTCGCCGATACCGACCCGCCTCTCAAGGTCCGGACGGTTCTCCAATAGTCTGAGTCCGCCGATGTATTCGTCGTGATCGGTGATCGCGAATTGTACGCCTTCGAAACCGAGGGGATCAACGCCAGTAGATTCCATCCGATAAACGTCTTCGGGGGTATAGGGCGGATTGTAGACGATATCCCCATAATTCAAATTCGAGATGCCACCCAACCCAAATGCGCGTTGCAGCGTACCGCTCAGCGGACGCATGAATCCCAGTTTCACAACTCTATTGAGAGAAGCCAGGCGCTCAACGGAGTGGCAAGAATGATTGTGCAGCGAAACCGCACAGCGGAATTCGCGATCCGGCTCCGGACAGCGGCGATAGGCATAGTTTTGGATTGTCCAGCATCCGTGGTCTAGCAGCATGTGCGTCAAATTTTCGTGAATTCACTGGATACGGGGGTCGATGTTGGCGCTGGCGACAATAATGCTGGGGACTAGCGCTTGGAGCGAAAGGATTAATTCTAGCCGCTGCCGGGCCAACGGTCAATGCTCGCTTGAACAGAGGTCTTTTATCACCCCGAATATTCCGTATTGCCAGTACCGGGAGTTCAAAGGGCGTGGCAACGTAGGACTATGGCGAATCCAAATAATACTAATGCTTGTGAATGCTTTGTGTGACTTGCTACACTCTGACGATTGGGAATACCCCGCCGTTAGCCGGGGCCAGTAACTGCAGAATCACCCAAAGAGGACGGAACGTGCTGTATACCATCGATTCTTCACGGGAAAGCGCGCCTCGCGACATTGCCGACCAGCTGTCCCGGTGCCGGCGGGTTTTGCTGATTGAAGCTAACGATCAGCGACGCTGGGTCGGCGGACGGGTTGTGCCAGAGGTCCATATACCACCGGTCGGGCTCATGTACGTGGCTGCCTCCTTGCGGCAACAGCATCCGGAAATCCAGATCAAGATCCTGGAAACCTCAATGGACGCGCGCTCGGACGAAGACCTCGAGCGAGAATTGCTGGCATTCGATCCGGACGTGATCGGCATCCGCAGCATCAGCCTCTTTGAGGATGAGCTGAAGCGAGTTGCGCGAGTCGCCCGGGGAGTACTGGCGGTTCCGATCGTTGGCGGCGGACCGATTGCCACCGCAAGGCGGGGCGCCCTGCTCCGGGAAATTCCGGAGATCGATTTCCTGGTGGTCGGCGAGGGCGAACTGGCGTTTGCCGGTCTTTTTGCCGGGAAAATTGGCAAAGGACTGGTGACGCGGCAAGGTTCCCACATCGCTGATTCGGGCGATGGCGATGTGGCCGACAACCTGGACGAACTTCCCAACCCCGATTACAGCCTGACCGACCTGGAACGATACCAGAGCCATCTCAGCTACGCCTATAACCATCGACGCCAAGGAGTCCTGGTAACCAGTCGCGGCTGTCCCTATTTGTGCACCTACTGCAATACGTTTGCCGGTAAGACGGCGCGGCTGCGGTCGGCCGGCCACGTTGTCGCCGAAATGGAACAGATGTTCCGGCAACACGGCATTCAGGACTTCTACGTGGTAGATGACATCTTCAACCTGGACCGCAAGCGTACCGCGGCGGTGTTTCGCCAGATCCTCAGCCTCGGCAAATCCTGGCGGCTGTACTTCGTAAACGGATTGCGCGCGGATATCATGACACGGGAACTGGTGGACCTGATGGTGGATGCCGGCACTGTTTGGGTAACCTACGCGGTTGAATCCGGGAATTCGAGAATCCAGCAACTGATCAAGAAGAACATGCGCCTGGATCGGGCGGCCGACATCATCAACTACTCGCAGGATCGGGGAATCGTCGTCAACGTGAATACGATGTATGGTTTTCCGACGGAAACGGCAGCCGAAGCGCAAGAGACCCTGGAATATCTGGCGCGATTGCACATGCCGTCCCTCCTTCCCTACCATTTCTGTCTGCGCGGTTATGAAGGGTGCGAAATTGTGGAGCAAGCCGCGGAAGCCGGCTGGGATACCAGTGCCTTCCTCGCCGACGGTACGTCCTCGTACCACGAAATCCCCATGGGGACGATGACCTTCCCGCGGGGCGAGATGCTGGACCACGTGCTGGAATATCATAAACGATTCGGCATGCACAATAAGCGGCACCTATCGCGATCCATCGACATGCTGAGACAGAACGGGTACACCGATCGCGACCTCGTGGACATGTATAGCGTTTTGCAAAACCGCCCCTTCCGTCGAGTGGAGGATATCGTCGCCGGCTCTGCGATTACTGCCGCAGCCTCGGTCTAGCAGGAGAGATTTTCGGAATGCACAAGCCGATAAAATACTTCGAGAGAGCTTTATCGATTGCCGCCGACGGCGCATGGCAACTGTATCGCCTTGCCAATAAAGCAATTCCCGAGAATCCCTCTTTTACACCGAACTGGTCTGACAAACCGCTGCTGAAGTCTTACCAAAAAAGCAAGCCGCCGCTGGGATGGCCCCGCGAAACCGATTCGCTCTGCCCGCGGTGCATACCGGAGATCCGCAAGCAGATTCTGGAGGGCAAACAGGACTACGGCATCCTCCTGGATGGGAAAACCGGGTGAAATCAAGGCGCAAGTGATCGAGCGCGACGGCAGAATTTTGATGGTGAAAGACTGCCCCGTGCACGGCCACTTCGAAGACGTGATGTCGATCGATCCCGCCTTCTTCCGGCATTTGGAGCAGATGTTTCCCGGCAGGGACATCCGCGCCCACAACGACGAAAAGCTCCATAACCACGGAACCAGCACCATCCGGCACGGCAGGGGCTCGGTTCTCACGATCGATCTCACCAATCGGTGCAACATGATGTGCGACCCGTGTTTCATGGATGCCAACCAGGTGGGGTTTGTCCATGAGCTCACTTGGGACGATATCAAGACTCTGCTGGACAATGCGATTTCCATCAAACCGCGGCGGCAGATGTCGGTACAGTTTTCGGGCGGTGAACCCACCATGTCGCCGTTCTTCCTTGACGCGGTGCGGTACGCCCGGAAGGTGGGGTACAACAGCGTGCAGGCGGCGACCAACGGCATCGAATTCGCCAAGAGCGCTGAGTTCGCCAGCGAGGCGATGGAAGCCGGCCTGCGGTACGCATATCTCCAGTTCGATGGAATCGGCAATGCCGCTAATTCCCACCGCTATGTCGGCAACCTGTTCGACGTGAAGCTGCGGGCCATCGAAAATCTCCATTCCAACGGTGTCGAGATCGTACTGGTGACGACCGTTGTGAACGGAATTAACAACGAGCAAGTCGGGCGAATCGTGCGGTTCGCGCTCGACAATCCCGACAAGATCGCGTTGGTGTCGTTCCAGCCGGTCTCCTTTACCGGCCGTGACGAGGCCGTGACCGAAGAGCGGCGCCTGGCACAACGATACACGCTTTCGCACCTCGCGCACGACATTAAAGACCAGTTGCACATAGGCGAACCGGTGCGCGACTGGTTCCCGCTATCGTTCCTGGGCACTTTTTCCGATTGGGCCGACCTAGTGCACGGCCCGCAGGCGGAGTGGGGACAGGTCAGTTGCGGCTGCCACCCGAACTGCGGAATCGGCATGGCGGTGATGGTGGACAAGCAAACGCGAGAGACCGTTCCGGTCACCGCTTTCCTGAACGCGGACCGGTTTGCGAAAGATGTAGCCGCAGTCAACGATTGGGCCCGCGGTAAATGGACGTCCATGATCGGAATGGCGCTGGCCCTGACGCGAAACTACAACGCCTTTCGAACGCCGACGCATTTTCGCCTGTTCGACCTGTTGAGAAAGTTGGACAAGGGGCTGGGGGCATCGGGGCGCAACTACGGAAACGTGTCCGGCAGCAGAACCGTCGAGGATATCTTTAACCGCCGCCGCGATCGCTGGAATCTGCTGTTCGTGGCGGGTATGTGGTTCCAGGATCTGTTCAATTACGACTTCCGGCGGACCGAGCAGTGCATTATTCCCTACGCCACCCAAGAGGGCGAGATTTCTTTTTGCGCTTACAACACGGGTGTGGGCTGGCGAAACATCATCGAGAAGATGCACATGACCGCTACCCTGACCAAGTGGTACGAAGAGCACGGCAGGCATCAAATCTACGCGGGGGGAAAAAGCGTGGCGCTGGACAGCGTCGAGCATCATCTGCTCCTGAAAGACGATATCGTTACCGACGAAGAACAGCACGATCTCGATGTGATGGGCATCGCCAAGAACGCCCGCCAAGAAAAGATTCTGGAGCGAACGAAGCGGGACGAGAAAAACCTCCGGATGGCCCAACTCTATCGCGAAGTCGTATTGAAGGAGCCGTCCCGGCCGCGGTTAGTACAGATTGTTGCCGCGCAGGCCGCTCCGCGCACTGAAGGCAACCTGGAGCTCGTAGGACGCAACGAGGATTAGCGCTTGGCGCAGGTCATCGCTCTTCCGGCGATCCCGCAGGGACTGCTGCCAACTCCTGGCGCGAGATTTTGGTCCTTGCTAAATAAGCCTGCGGATCCATCATGCCTTGCGTGCGGGCCAATATCCGGACCAGGCGGGGAATGTCGCGTACCCTCACGCCTCTCAGCCACTGCCACCATTTTTTCTTACCGGCGATATTCAACACGCTGCGGCGCCAGGTCTCGCAGTACAGCTCGAAGAAGCGTTCCACCGGCAGGCGAGGTTGCCACAACAGGTGGTGCAGATCGTAATGATTCCAGTCGAACACCTCGAGGCGGCTCTTGTTTTGCTCGAAGTAATAAGTGCCCGGCAACGGGGTCAAAATCGTGAACCCCACGCGATACAGCCGGTGCTCGTCGAGAAAGTCCCACAGTCCGCGGAAGTCGTCCTCGGTGAAATCGGGATCGATAATGAAATTTCCGGTCACTCCAAAGCCGAGTTCGCGCGCAATTCGAACGGCTTCCACCGATTTGCCTATCTCTGCCTCTTTATGCAGAGTCTTCAGGCCGGAACTGGTGTGCGATTCGAGGCCGAAGAAAATGTCGAAGTTCTTGGCGAGAGGGCGCCACAACTTTAACAGGTCGGGATTTTGGGTCACCAGGTCCGCCCGGGTTTGAACCAGCAACCAATTCTTCCGTTCGCGGGATTTCAACAATTCGTCCGCCAACTCCTCACTACGCGATCGGTCTGCCCAGAAGAGGTCGTCGACCATGAAGACGTTACGGCCGGTGGTTTCGAAGTCGCGACGAACGGCAGCGGAGGGGTGGCATCGGTACGTGCGTTTGTAGAGCTGCCACACCGAACAGAAGCTGCAGCGGTATGAGCAGCCTCGTGCGGTTTCCATCGTCCAGACGGGCATGTAATTCAGGCAGCAATACCTCTTCTGGTAACGGGCTACCAGGGACCGGTCCGGAAGGGGACTATTGTCGAAGTTCACCCACTTCCGAGGTTCGGCGGGGGTAGCTTGGAACTTGCCGTCCGCACCGCGCAGCAGCAAGGAAGGAACCGTGTCTAACGAGCGGCCGCAGGCCAGAGCTTCGCATAACCTCGGCATCAGGGTTTCCCCCTCGCCGATGCAGATCGCGTCGATGGAACCGTGGTTCTCGATCGCCTGCGGATAGGCGGACACGGCGTGCCCGCCTATCGCCACAAAGATCTTCGGATTGCACGCTTTGATGCGGTCGGCCAGCCGAAGGGCCGCTGGAACTTCGAGGATGTGCAAGCAGGAAATGGCAACTAGATCCGGACACCCGGCGCGCACGATCGAATCGATCGTCCGGCTGTCGAAGCGCATATCCGCCAACTCGACCTGATGTCCGAGGGGGCGGATCACCGCCGCCACGTACATCAGGCCGAGCGGTTCAGTTTGAAAGAAAGGCGCCAGCCCGAAGCGCAGGTCGTCCGGACAGGGTCTTAGAAGCAGGATTCGCATTGTTCCAATCCGGACGGCGCGTTGCCTATGCCACGGCTCACTTCCCTTTCGCCATGGAGATGGCCACCAGCGCGTCTCCGGAGGAAGATTGCAACACGGGCTCCGCTGCGGGCGCCGGCTCGGCGGCAGCCACCGGAGCGGCTTGGACTGCCGCCGGTGGAGAACCGGTCAGCAGTTTTCGCCAGGCGAAACTGAGCCGCCTTTTCAAGAGCGACCAACGTGTTTCGGCAAAGGGATCGTCGGCAGTTCCGAAGACCGGGTGGTAGCTGTCCGTTCTCTCCAGGCCGGGAACTTCGATGTTGAAATTATTGAGCTGCATGAAGTGCCGCATCTGCATTTTGTAACGGCCCTCTATGCCGAATAATAACTCCAGCATTCGCTCGTTGATCCAGACGATATAGCGCAGTCCGAACATCCAGACGTACGTGTATCCCTTGAAATACTTCCAATCGCCCTTCGTGGGCTTCCACATGCCGATGATCTCCCGTCGGATTTTCCAGCGTGCAAAGCTGAGTTCTTCGGGCGATAAAGTGGACGTGCGCACATTCGAGAAGTAACCGTCGTACCAGCGCATGTCCGAGAGATTGCGCACCAGTCCGGCGCGGAGCATGTCGTCGCGCAGGGGTGTCTTTGGGTAGGGCGTCATGATCTGGTCCATGACGCTGGTAACACCCTGCTCCTTGATGAACCGGTAATTCTCACGCATACTTTCCGGATCATCCGTGGGTAGCCCATTAATGAGCCCGGCAATAACAACGATCCTTTCCTTCTGTAGTTCGGCCACCGCCTTTCTGATAGCCGGGAGCGTATTGGGCTTCTTCATGGCCCGCAGATTCTTGGTGGAGGCGTTCTCAATGCCCAGAAAAATCGAAACAAAGCCGGCCTTGGGCAGCTTTTTCACGATGTGCGGGCGCTGTGAGAAACCGATCACGGTAGCCTGGGTAGTGAAGCGGAGGTTTTTCAGCTTTAGACTGATGACGCCGTCGATGAGCTGCTCGAACCGATCCATGTTTTGGGTAATGTTGTCGTCCGTGCAGAAGAGATGGCGTGCGCCTCGACTGTAAGCATCCTCGATATCGGCCAGTACGCGTTCGAGGGAAAATTGCCGAATCGAAGAGCCGTACATTTGGTGAATGCTGCAAAAATTGCAGTGGTAGAGGCAGCCGCGGGATGTCTCGATGACGTCGGCGCGGCGGAAGTACATATGAAAATTCTTGATAATCCGCTTGTCGCGGGCCGGCATTTTGATTCGGGTCACGTCCTCGAGCGGGCGAGAACCGTTGTGGCGAAACTGGCGCCCCTCCGTCTTATAGGAAATGCCCAGTACCTTGTCCAAGCCGCGACCCTGCGCGTCCAGCGAATCCAGAAGCTCGCCGAAGCTAAAATCGCCTTCGCCCCGCACTAAAAAGTCCCAGTAGTCCGCCCCTGGAGATCCCTCGATGTCGTCGTATGAAAGTGTGGCATAGTATCCGCCGAGGACGGTACGAATGCGGGGATCAAATTCCTTGGTGAGATAGGCCATTCGGAGATTGCAGTCGTACTGAAACGCCATCCCCGAAAACCCTACTACGTCCGGACGCTCTTTGCGCAGCGTTTCCATTAGTACTGGTATCGCTCGCTTGCGAAGAGGGCATAAATCCAGGACCTTAACGTCGTGGTTATCAATCTGGGCGGCGATGGTCGCCAGCGCGACCGATGGAGGCTCCCACTGCCTCCTAGGGACCCAGGGAGATGTGGCCGGACACTGTACGAGGAGTGCTTTCACGGTCTGAATCCTTTCTCTCTCTGAATTGTTCCAGACGCTCGTGGCCCAAGGCGCAGCGTAATCCGTGCGACTCCGAGAACGCCAGCAGTTCCGGGGAGACGGAGTTTGAACATTGGCCTATAATACTGCACGGCGCAGGGGGCTGCAACGTACATTTCAGGCTTTGTCGTCTCTCTTGGTTTAAGGCCACGCGCGCGGCAATTTCCGCCTCTAAGTAGACTCAAGCCGCGCCGAATTCTCCGGGACATATCGCTTCGATGTCCAAATTGCGAATGAACTGGATCGCCCGTTTCCGCGCCAGCAGGGCGCCGGCCAATGACTCATAGAGTTTAGTCCTTGAAATAGTGAAGTTGTTGGATGTTTCGGTGCCATGGGAGAAATGCGGATCGCACCCAAATAACAGCCCGGTGCACACCTGGGCGACCGAGCCCGCCGCTTGAGCGGAGAAAACCGTCGCGAGATCGATATAAAACGATTCCACGAGCCCGTCCTGGCCGGTCTTCAGTTGAGAATCGGCCCCACTTTTGAGGGCAAATACATCCAGCGCGAGCGCGCGGGCAGCCAACAACCAGCTCAAAGCGTCCGCCGCTGGAAATGTGACTGTCTGACGAACATCTCGAAAAACCGGCAAGCCGCGGGGGTCCTTAGCGTGGCGCAGATGGTTCAGCGTCCAAGACCACAACTCCATTGCGGCCGCCAAAGTGATGGCGCCCGGTAGCCCCTCAGTTTGACGCATTTCGAGGGTCCAGACCTCGAACTCGGCCAAGAAAGCGGGGTCTGTCATGAAGACCGCAATTTCACGGCGCTGCATGGCTTCTGGCCCGAGATACACCGATTCGAGTTGCGCGTCAATGAGTTTGTGGCCGACAAAGCCGCTGCCGGCTTCAAGGGTACGGCCCTTTCCAACGATGCTGGCCGCAATCCGAAGCATTTCTGAGGCCCTCGTGGTGCTGAAGAGTTTCGCGGCCGGACAAATGACCGCTGTCTGCCTGTCTAGGGAACGCAATCCGGCGCCAAACCGGTCGAGATCGTCGGAAAGGCGGACCGCTGAGAAACCAAGAGACGCAGCCGCTTCCCCCGTCGCCCATAGCTCTACCACGGGCCCCAGGTCGCATTCACTGTCATCGTAGGTTCGGTAACTGGCGACCACAGGGGCCAATACCGACAGCATTTTTGATGCGGTCACAAGCGCCATCACGGCGCGGGTTCGGCGAAACGTCGGGGCCAACAGTTCGCGATGGTTGTATTTAGGAACGATAACGTCGCCTTCGATGCTGTATCCGCCCAGGACTCGTTCAGCCGGAACCCTCAACTGAAAGGTGGGGTTTGTGGTTGATGAAAGTTGATGGCCGAGTTTTCGAATCGGCGTACCGCGGTCAAATATCCCTGCGTCTCCGGGTTCGAGAATGACCAGGCAACTGCCGCGGAGTCGTGCGTCACGGGAGTCAACAGCTACGACCGCAAAATCGGCAAAGTCCATATGGGATGTAAAGCGGCCGCGCTTCTCAACCTCCAGCACTGGCTGTTCTCCGGGCTTCCATTCGGCAATACCGATCCGCCCGTCGACTAAAGTGGCATCGGAGCCGGCGCCCGGCAGAGGCTCGGTGAGGCACAAGGCGCCATGACGCCGGACAACCAGGCTGAGGTAGCCTGCGCGCTGCTCGGGAGTGCCGAAATCACGGACGACCATTTGGGCTAATCCACCGGACAGAGCACATACTGCCGCGCCACCGTCTATCCAGGCCAGTTCCCAAAGGGAAGCTGCCAGCGGCAGGGCGGAAGCGCTACCAAGGTTAGCGACGATCGAGGTTAAACCACCGTCGTCCAGAACTCGAAGCAGGCGCGCTTTCTCTTCCGTCCACGAATGATCGGACCTCGCGCCGGATGCCACCAGTGTTTCCACGACCTGGCGAGCTATCTGGCGAGCCGATCTCGTCAATTCCGTCAGATCGTAACGGCCAGCAAGCCGCCACATCGTGCGATGCACCTCGTCCCACCAGGAGCGGTCAGTCGAAGGTTTCATGGTCGCGCGGCTGGTGAACTTCGGGCAACATCGCTTTGTCGAGACTGCGGTCACCATTTTACAGGCTGCGCCGCATCGGCTACCAATCTCGGCGTGTGTGGCCGGTGCTAGAATGACCCTTACGTCCTGGTCGTCATGCTGAAAGCCTGGATTTTCCTTCTGCTTTTCTCGCTCACTCACGCCGCGCTGCTCCTTTTGTATCCCTTCCGTTTTTCGCGCCTGCTTTTGGCAGCCGGCATCTATTCCGCGGGGACTGTGGTGATGCTCTATTTGCTGTTCCATCCGCGGAATCAGTGGCTGGTGGGAAATCGATCGTGGGTAGACTGCGGCAGCCGTCCCTGCGTGGCGCTGACTTTTGACGACGGACCAAGCCCGGTGGACACCCCCAGAGTGCTAGACATCCTTCGAGAGAAAAATGTCAAGGCAACGTTTTTTGTAGTCGGTGAAAGGGCCGAGCAGCAGCCGGAGATCGTCCGCCGAGCGTGTCGAGAAGGGCATCTGGTCGGCAATCATACGTGGTCCCATCCATCTTTATTTTGTTTCCTCACCCCTGCTAGGTTGCGATCGGAGATCGAACGGGGCGAGGACAGCATCCAGAGAATTTCGGGCAGCCGACCCCACTACTTCCGTTCCCCAGTCGGTTTGCGGCATCCTCTTTTGGGCTTGTACTTGCGCGAAGCCGGGCTGGAGTATATCTCCTGGCGCCTCCGCACTTACGACACAATCTTGTGGAAATCAAGAGATCTGACCAACCGGATTTTGGACAATGTGGCTTCCGGCGACATTATACTGCTGCACGATCGCCTAGCCTCAGGGGCGGACGTCATGTTGAATGCGCTGCCGGGCGTTATCGATCGACTCAGGAGCCGTGGATTCGAATTTGTTCTGGTTGGCGCCGGCCCGGATATTCGGGCACAGGTGGCCGCAAAATGAGGATCTGCGCCCTGGTGCCGGCCTTTAACGAGGCTACGCAAATCGCCAAGGTCGTGCGTGGCGCTACCCGGCACGTGGGTGAGGTCGTCGTGATCGACGACGGTTCCGACGATGGGACTGCCGAAGTGGCCCGTGCCGGTGGCGCGACTTGTCTTCGCTTGCCGGCCAACAGGGGCAAGGCTTCGGCATTACGTGCTGGCATCGAATTCGCTGCGTCCCGCGGTTTTACTCATGTGCTGACGCTGGATGGAGATGGTCAGCATCGGCCAGAAGATATTCCCGTCCTGATTCAAACCGCCGTCCGGACCGGAGCGGACCTCGTGATCGGCGCCCGAATGTTTGAACGGCACAACATGCCGCGAGCCCGCTTTTATTCCAATACAGTCGGAAGCCGTTTGGCCTCGGCCCTGGTGGGCCGCGAAATCCGCGACAGCCAGAGCGGCTTTCGGCTCATACGTCTTGACAAACTCTTGAACCTGGAATTGCGAAGCAGGTTTTACGAATTCGAAATGGAGGTCTTGATCAAAATGGCCCGCGCCGGCTGTAGCATTGAGCAGGCTCCCATACCCGCGGTATACGAGGATGGCCGCGCTCGATCTAAAATGAAACCGGTCCGGGATACCGTACGGATCTGCATCTGGTCGCTCGCTTTCCGCTTTTTAAAGGTCTGATATGAGGACTGCACGGACTACGGCGGCGCTGTTGCTCGCCGTCCTGGAATTTCCGGCAATCGGGTGGGCGCAGCAGACCGAGCTAATGAAGCGGATTTGGGCGGGAGTGCAGCAGGCCCAGCAAAAATATAGTTCGGGCTGCGGCGCCATTACCGAGACCCGCACATCCAAACTGCTGGCGAAGCCCATGGTTTTTCACGGTAAGTTCTGCGCCGACGGTATGACCCGCTTCGCACTCGAGTACACTGAACCGGACCCCATTCGTATTCGATATAACCAGGACTACCTCAACGTGACAACGGGCGGCGGCAAGCACACTGAAGTCATGGAGGTGGGAGGCAACGTCCGGCGAACCCAGTCTTTCTTTAGCAAGGAGAACTCCCTGGATAATCTGCAGAGAAACTTTGCCATAGACGTCCGCGAAGGCGATCGCCTGTTCGAAATGAAATTGACGCCTCGATCCGAGCGGTTTCGGAGCAGGGTGAATTATGTGGTGGTCAAGCTTGCTAAAGAGAATTTCCTGTTGCGTTCACTCGAAGTGGACGGAAAGAGCGGTGTCAACAGCGTGTTCACCATTGAGCTCACCTCATTCAATGCGGCCATCGCGCCAGGCACATTCGAGGTCATTAAACCGAAGTGATGGATCGAAACGAAATCGAAAAATTGATTCCACACCGCCCGCCTTTTCTATGGATCGATGGCGTCGAGGAACTCGATCCGGGGGCCCATTGCCTGGCCTGGAAGCGAATAGAGCCCGATAACCCGGCGTTTGCCGGCCACTTTCCTTCGAACCCGGTCCTGCCTGGCATTTTCCTAATCGAGGCGATCGCGCAGACGGCCTGCGTGATGCTGGCGTCGGCCGCTCGGCCCGATCCTGACGGTCTCCCGCTCCTCGCTGCCGTGAACCGATTCAAGTTTCTCAAGCCCATCAAACCGGGCCAGGAACTGCGGATTGTCACCCGCAAGTTGACGGACGCCGGAAAGATGGCGTACATCGAAGGCACGGTGAGCGTGGCCGGAGAGGTAGTGGCGCGCGGAGAGCTCTCAGTGGTGTCCGCTTAAGGCACGTCACCTATGGCGATGCGGTGGCTCAATCGGGTTCTCCGCCCAATGCGGGAGTTCGGGTCCGTTCTGCTGAATGAGAGCCTGACGCCGGGACGTGCCGCCGCCGCCGTATTCGTCGGTATTTTCATTGCCCACGTGCCAATCTACGGCTTTCAAGCGGCCGCGGCGATTGGGCTGGCGGTATTATTCGGGCTCAACAAACCGCTGACGCTGGGCGCGACCTTTATCAACAATCCGCTGTTCCAACCACTGCTGATTGCCTTGTCGGTGCAGCTGGGACAATTCATCCTGACTGGTAAATGGCGGCACTTCGCTTGGCCAGACATGAGTCCCGCCGGCCTGAAGGCCGGGTTTAAATTCTTTCTGGTTGGCACCGTGCCACTCGGCGTGATCCTGGGGGCAGTCGGCGCGATTGTCACGTACTTTATCTTGCAGCGAAGAAATCACGATTCGAAGCGCCGCGGCCGTATCGGCTCTGTCAACCGAATGTTTGCCAAGTGCTCCTGGGCGGACCGCGGATTCGTCCGATGGAAGCTGCGGCTCGACCGGATATTCGACATCTTGCTCGCTGAGGATCTCGGCTTCGGTACCGCCGTCGATCTTGGCTGCGGCCACGGAATCGCACTGGCGCTCGTAGCATCCGAAAATCGCGGCCGACGTTTGGCCGGCTGCGATTTGAACCCGAACCGCATTGCAGCCGGACGCATCGCCTTTGCAGGCGCCCACTGCGAGCTTCGAGTGGAGGACGTGCGCAGTTTCGAACTGCCGCGGGCCGATCTGATCCTGATTCTCGATGTCCTACAGTACCTGCGCTCGGACGAGCAACGCGCCTTGCTGGTGCGGTGCTGCTCGGCGCTCGAGCCGAACGGGAAGTTCATTTTCCGCGTGCATGATCGGAGTCGCGGCATTCTTTCAACCCTGAGCCTGGCTTTCGACCGCGTCATCTTCGCGTTCGGACGAGCCGGAGTACGGCCTCTGATGCTTTCTGCCGTAGAATATCGAAGTGCGCTGGAAGACGCCGGCATGCAAATTGAGGAACGCCGGTTCCGGAACCGACTGCCCCTGGCCCACATCGTGTTTATCGCCACGAAACCGCCATTTGACGTGAAGCCATGACCGCAAGACTGATGCGCTACGTGAGCCGGATCGTCGTGGGCCACCCCGGTCTGGTTGCCGCAGTATCCCTGGTGCTCACCATTTTTCTTTATTCCCACATCAGCCGCCTGCGCTTGGGCACGGATCTTACGGATCTGTTCGGCAATGACGATCCGCAGTGGAAGGCGGTCAGCAAGTTGGGCAAGGAACTGGGATATGGAAACCAGCTCTTCGTGCTGATCGAAGCACCGGATGGGTCTGAAGCTACGGAACAAATGGAGGAAATGGCGGAACGCCTGACATCGGACATGGCCGGCAGCGGACTATTCAAATACGCCCGCTACGGATTGCGGGAGGAAGAGCTGCTGAAGATGGTGCGCCTCTTTGCCTGGAATTTCCCAATCTTTCTGCATCCTGACCAGTGGCAGGATGCGAAGGATCGGTTGAGTCCAGCCAAAGTCCGCCAGACGATACGGCAAGCTGGCGGGGAGCTGGTTACGCCGTTCTCAGCTCTTGGAACCGACTACTTTGTTACCGATCCGCTCGGCCTCATGCAGGTGGTCGCGGGTGCTAGCCGCGGGTTCTCTGAATTTGCCAGTTTCGATCTAACGTGGGGCAGCGGCAACCACTTCTTCAGCAAAGATCACAAAGCCCTGCTCATCATTGCGGAGCCGCGCCAGCCGGCGGTCGATTACCAGCTCGCACAGCAAATCGTCGAATGGACACGCCAGCATGTCGACCATATCGGCGCGGAGCCTGATTTTAGGGACTCCCGGCTCCGGGCCACCCCCGCCGGCGCCTATGTCTACGCGGAAGAAGAACACCAGTTTATCGAAAAGAATATCCGCCTGATCTCCACGATTTCGATCATTGGTAATCTCCTGCTGTGTTTGGCCATTTACCCGCGCATCCCCCTACTGATACTCTCGCTGTTACCTACCGGCCTGGGAATCTTGTGGACCACTGGCGTGGCAAGCTTCTACCCGGGAGAGGTCAATCTGATCAGCCTGTCCTTCATCGCCATCCTGGCCGGCCTCGGCGACGATCAGATCGTACATTTTTTCAATCGGGTCCCCCAGGAATGGGCGAAGACCGGAGGGCTGGACACGGCAATGATCCGCGCGTTTGACACCACCGGGTCCAGCATTCTTCTCTGCATCCTCACCGCCGCGACCGCCACGGCGGCCTTGGCTTTTTCCTCTTTCAAGGCGCTCGCGGAATTCGGCTTCATCCTCACTGTAGGCATGGTGATGATGATGCTGCACACCCTCTTCACCGTGCCCTCTCTGATGCGTCTCTGGTGGCGGTATTCCAAGCCGAAAGCTCCTGAGACCATCACTTTCAGATTCCTGCCCTTTCTTGCTCGCACCGGTGTGAATTTTGTCGGCAGGTATCCGCGCGCCGTAGTCGGCGTTTCCTTTGCAGCATTCACTCTGTCGCTGCTGTCTCTTCCGGCGGTCAAAATGAACCGCAAGATTGAGGTCACACTCGGTGAAGACAACCCGGCCATTGCCGGACAGAACCGGCTGTCCGCTCGTTTCGGCATTGAAGGCAGTCCGGACGTGCTGTTGATTTCGGGCAGCCAGGAGGAAGTCTTAGAGCGGGCCGAAGAGTTGACATCCAGTCTCGAGGAATATCGCCGCCGGGGCATCCTCAAGTCGGTTTTTTCACCCGCCAGTATTGTCCCCTCCCGTAGCACGCAGGCGCGATTGTCCCAACCGTTGGCGTCGATCGACCTGAATGCTACCGCCGCCGCCCTTGAGAGTTCAATTCGCGACCTTGGCTTTCGCGCCGAGCCATTTCAGCCATTCATCCAACGTTTGCGCGAATTGGCCCGGGGGGCGGCTCCTCTGACCGTGGAGAAGGCTGGCGATTTTCTCCCGGCCGGGTTGCTCGATAACAGCATCCGCAAAACGGGTGACGGAGCCTACGTGGCCGTTGTCGGCTATTATGCCTCTGATCCCAACGCGACTCAAGTGGTACCGGACACCATACTGGCGTCCTGGCGTCGCCAATTTGGCCCCTTTGTCGACTTCTCTTTCAACAAGATTAATCGCGAGGTGCAAACTCGCGTTCTGCGGGACAGTCGGCAGGCGCTGCTTTGGACCGCGGGAGGCATTATTCTAATTGTGTATTTGTGCTTCCGCAACGTGCGGGTAACCCTTCTCGTCCTGCTGCCCATCGTGTTCGCCATCGTCGTGACTATCGGGCTGTTATTGCTGCTGGGGCACCACTTCAGCTTCATGGCCATCACGGCGATCCCACTCATTATCGGAATCGGAATCGATAACGGCATCCATTTGGTCCGCCGGTATCGTGAAAGTAGAGACAACAATATTCTGGAAATCGCCAAAGCTTCCGGAGCGGCGCTGATTCAGTCAAACCTGACGACTATTGTCGGATTCGGCGCTCTGATGGCTTCCAGCTTTCAGCCCCTCGCTGAAATGGGATTAGTCACGGCGTTGGGCGTGGCGATGGCTTTAGTGGGCGGTCTTTTGGTCGTGCCAGGGATCATACTACTCTTTGAGAAGTCTCGTTCTTAAGTGAGGTGATTAAGAATGAAATAGTCGCTTCGGGTGTGGCATAGATCTACAAGCTTGCACGGCACACACCGCTTCTCCCGCGCAGGCGAGCCCGAGCTTCTCCAGGTACGCCCAGACGTAAGCTGCCTTCACCAGACCGGCGGAGGGACTTACGCTTCAGAGTTGGTAGCGGTTCGTGGCCATAATGGCCTTATACCCAAGAGTTCTGGCAGCGCGCATTGAGAAAGGCCGTGTTTGCCGATACTCATTTTCGCGCTGCCGAAACTCGCGCTTCCGGCGGACTTTTCCGGGTCACTGAAGGAGAAATAGAAAAGGCCTTGACACCATCGAAGGATTCATGGTATGGTTTGCCACAGTTTCGCATCCCTCGAATACGTCCTGTTATCTGCCGGATTCTGGTCGCTGGAGATCTTGTTTCGATTCGATTTACAGCTCCTCAACAGAATAAGAACTTAACTTAACGAAGACGGCGAGATTCCTGGGGCGTTTCCATCTTGAGATATCGCAGACTCAAACGTGGCAACTAAAGGAGGATCCCGAACCATGAGGCGCATGTTTGCGCTCGCGCTTTTCTTGGCAGCCGGTTCGCTCGGCCAAAAATCGGAAACAGATGGCAAGGCCTGGCTCAACTCAAATAAGGAACCCGCAGCAGTGAACGTCAATGGCAAGTGGCACGCCGGAGAGTGGGGACTTATAACGTTGAATCAGGCCGATGGTAGCCGGGACATAACCGGAACGGTGGAGAATTGGGCAGTATCGGGGGTAGTCAGCGCTTCAAAGGTGCTCCTATTGGTTTCCAAGCAAACAGGGGGCGTCATGTATTCGATTGAGCTGTCGCCCGAGGGATCCAACGCACTAGCTGGGCGCTATGTGGATGGTCTCTCCTGGAAATCGGGAGCGCGACTGATCCACCTTACCAGAGCTGATGCTCAAGACCGGTCTAGCCCTCAAACGCCGAAAGATCAGGCTCACGTCGTGGTTTATCGCGTAGCGCGCTACGTGGGACATTTGATTAAGCCCTCCGTCTATTGCGACGACCAGGAAGCTGCGCTTATGTATAGCGGTCGCTACTTCACAGTCGCGCTTTCCCCAGGCAAGCACGTGATCATGTCTAGCGACCAGTACAAATTCGTCTCCCTGGATGCTGAACCGGGGCTCACCTACTATATCAGGGTGGCGCAGTCCCGGAGCGAGGGAATCCGTGCCACGTTTAAGGTCGAACAAGTCGATAGCACTACGGCATCAAACGAACTTCGGCGCCTGAAACCAGCAGAGGCGAGTCACATAACGAAGCGGGACATCGTCTCGACCGATTTAGCGGCGAAGTAGAGTTGATTGGAAGCGCTGGCCGTGTCGATTGCCAGTCTTTTCGTGGCCGGATGTTTACGCGCAGTCCAGTCCGCCCGGAATCTCTATCTTGGTTAGAAGTTCGGCAGCGCGTTCCTTGGCTAAGCACGACTCGGCGTGGCAAGCGCTAAGCTGAGCCTGCAGAACGTTGAACTCGTCCAGCCAATCTTGCTTGCGCGCTGCCGAAAGAGCGTAACTATGAACCAAATAAGCACAGACGCGAACAACTTCGGCCGTGGCTGTCCCGACTTGAACGTAGCACAGTTGGCTCAGAAGGTTCACCACCTCCGGTTGTTCTGCTTCAACGTTACGATTCCATAGGCGTGTGCGTTGAAGATCGACGGTATCCAGGATTTGGGAACGCGAAGCCAAAAGGGAGCATAGAATGTCCGCCAGTTCGAACTCTACGCCAAAATGCACAATGTTACGACGGTTTGATCCTGCGTCGCCGGCAGCGACTTGCGGGCAAAGACGATATAGCGTCAGAAGCCACATTTCCATCGCGGTAGCTAACCACTGAGCACCCGCCGAGGTTTGGGACCTGGCGATCGTCTGCAAGTCCAGTTTCCACCTTCGAAATTCAACCAGAAATACCTCTGTCGTCATCGCGTTGGCCAGTCGAAATTGCTGTATAGGCTCTGAAACTCCGAGAGCACCCTCCAGCTGTGACATCGCCCATTTGTAACCGATGAGGCCCGGGCCGTCTTCGAGAACACCAGATCCACCCAGGAGATTGACGGCCTCGCGCATTTGACGTGAGCCTGTCCGTGTTCTGAACAGCTCGCAGGCCATGCCGAACACAGTCGCTAGGTTGTTCAGCTTCGCTGTTCCTCCGGCGATCGCGTCGTCGGTTTTGCTCGCCAGGTCCGGTACCAGCGGTGTCGGTTCTGGCTGGCGTCCGGCTTCCTGGAGTTGATCCAGCATCCGCGTCGTTTCAAATGCCATCGCGGCAAGAGCTTCGCCCGCAGCACAGATCTCCACTAAAGAGTGCACCGCAGCCTCTTTTGTTTGAAGGCCCAATTCATATCGGGAAAGTCCCGGCCCGGTGACCCAGCTTCCACGGAACCGCTGCTTCTGATAACAGATTATTGTTTCTGCAGCGGAACGAAGACCGGCTGCGGCCGTGATAGCAATCGCGACAGAGGAGTGCTGCATCATGGCTTCTGGCGCCTCGCAGCCACCGGCGGCAATGTCACGCCAACGACTGCAAGGACGCCGTTGAACATGCGTTCTCGGCGAACGCCTACACCATGTAGATCAAAATTGCGGAGCCTCATCAGGGGTCATCCACTCTGCTGCCATCCCGGTTCGTTCACGCCCACGCTCCCGTCGTGACGTTCGACGGTCAAAACGGAATGCTGCACCTCTCAAGCAGTCGCTGCTACCGGCCTCCCGTACTCAGCAACTGCTGGGCTTGATGGACGGGAGTCCGTTGCCGACGCGCACGCCTTTCGACTTCGTGCCCTTGCCGATGCCGGCGGCCAGCTCCGGCGCCAGCCGGCCGTTGTCGGCGGCCTGGCCGGAAAGTTATGCCTTTTTGCCTCCCACGAGGAGCACAACGCCGGCAATGAGCGCCACCGCGCCAAGGATCGGAGGTAGCGGCACGGCGTGTGTCTTTTCGCGGGTAGCGTGAATTGGCCCGATGTCGATGACCTTTTCCCTGGTTGTGTATGTAAAACCGCCCCACGCAAGACCGATCAGACCAAGTACCACCAGGATCATCCCAAGCACTTTGTTCACGTCGGCCTCCTTTGGCGGCGGTGGCTAGAAGCAGTGACTATCTTCAAATGGAGCTATGTGGACTGCGCAGCGAACCGGTTCATTTTACTTCTCGATTACGGTGCTTGTCAAACAATTCCAACCTGGGCTCTTTGTATTCATTTCCTATTATCCGGGGAAGGGTGGCTGGCGTTCGGTGCAGGCTCTACAATCGCGGTCAGCTCCCCCGCTCCCGGCTCACCCGTTTCGAGGGACCGCAGCACCTTGTTCGACAAACAGTCCGCACTCGCGGGCGCCGTAGCGCTACGGTGTTTCACTGATTCTTCTTGTGCCCGGGGATGTGACTCGTGATGGCGCCGCCGACCTTCCCGACGCCTTTCAGGATGTCCTTTGGAATTTCTTTGAGCGTGCAACGTTTGAAGGCTTGGAAGTCCGAGCTCTTGGTGATCTCGTCGATCGAATAGTGCACGAGATCTTCTTCGATGCCATAACAGCCGCCGACGAAGCCCGCTTCGATCATGTACCGCTGCCCGTCGCGCCAGTTCTGGAGATCGATCGCCATCCCGGTCTCGTGAAATGACATCCCTGGTTGGGCAACCTTTCCGTGACCGTTAATCTCCTGGTAGAGCTCGTATTGCAATTCGTTCGACCGAAAGCCGTAGTTGATTTTGAGATGCTGCCCCTTGTTCTTGAACATTGCCGCGTCGGCCGTCAGGAGCTTGTCGCGAATCGTCTGGCGCAGGAACACCGTGTGGCCGCGAAGATCCTTGGCGTACTTGCCGTCGATGGGGACCGGAACCAGCGGCTCATGCAGCGTTCTGTTGTAGGTCTTCGGCCCCAGATAGTTGCCCGATTGCGCATCCAGTAGGAAGCCCTTGCGGAGGTAGTCCTGCTCGAGTGCGGCCGGGACTGCACCGCGGCGGTACACCGGCGCGTCAGCTGACCTAGACTGCTTGTTCGCCTGCTCCACGGCGCTGTCCACACGGATCGGAGCAGCACTGGGAGCCTTTGTAGCCGGCGCGGTTGATCCAGGACCTTCCGGGATGCGCGCATCGGATGGTGCGGATGAGCCGGCGGCGTCGACACGGATTGGAGCAGCACTGGGAGCCTTTGCAGCCGGCGCGGTTGATCGTGGGCCTTCGGGGATGGGTGGATCGGATGGTGCGGTTGCAGGCACGGTGCCGTCCACGTGGCTTCGAGAAAGGATCGAGTGCACGCCTGTGAAGAGAAGCAGGACGCTTAAGGTACCCGCCATTATCAAGATTATTTTAGGTCTTGTCATCCCGGGTTTTCATCAGTATACAAGATCAGCCTCAGCGCGGTGAAGGCCGCCCTGAAAGGCCGCCCTGAAAGCGAATGGCGCAGTCCCCGGTGCGCAGCTCACCGGGTGGACATATCTGGACCGTCAATACGCCTGCCGCGGGGCTGAAAAAGGCCGCTTTAGGGGTGCGCAGAAATGTGGGGTCAGAACTGCCCACTGGGCAGTCCATCTAAAGGGGTTATTTCGGTTCTGTTGCAAATAGGGGGCCGGGGCGGGGTTGGGTTGCTTCGAGACAAATAGCTACGCAGCGACGCCGAAGATCGTGTGGATGTATTGACGCTGACCGACAGGATCGGCCTTACCGACCCACCGGACCTGACCTTTGCGGATTGCATGCATCGCCTCGTAACCCTCGATCGTTCGCCATGCCCCGTCCGTCGAACGGAAGCCGAGGC
>Ga0182018_10000876_pt1 | contig 37126 bp, 37 predicted proteins | sample 812P2MmetaG_FD_120490 | JGI IMG/M metagenome (GOLD analysis project Ga0182018, IMG submission 120490) | Permafrost microbial communities from Stordalen Mire, Sweden - 812P2M metaG | ecosystem: Environmental > Terrestrial > Soil > Wetlands > Permafrost | place: Sweden: Stordalen | collected...
AGCCAGGATTTCTCGTTGGTAAAATCGGGATACCAGACGCTGAGGATTTGCGAGCCCTGGTAGACACGTTCGAAACCTTCCTCCGACTCTGAAACCGTTTCAATCGGGGCAATCCAAAATTGCTGCGCGCCGGGCGCGTGGAGGGCGATTTTTACCCGCTGCCAGCCGTCTTCCATGCGCAGCGTGGGGCCGGGCAGAGCACCGCTGAAGCGGAGATTTTGCGGGCCGTCCGGCGTTTCGAAGAACCGATCGGCGGCGTTCGGCGCGAGCAGATTCACGACAGATTCCAATCCGATCGCCATCGGCCTTTCGATAGCCGATTTGAATTTCAACCGAAGTTCACAGGCAAGTTCGCAGCCGCGCGGTGCGGGACCAAACGAGAAGTGTTTGGTGACGCTCAACTCGGGTCCCGAAGCGGAATGAACTCCCGGCCATGCCACGACTGCGTCGCGCACCAGTTCGGCGCCATGGGCAGAGGAACTGTCGACGGTGAACGTACCGCCGGCAAATCCGGGATCCTCCTGGAGCTTAAGGGTTTCGTAGTCTGCGGAACTGCGCGACGGATCAAAGAGAAAAAGACGAAAGGCATGGCGCGGCCAGCGGTCGTAAAGGAGATACCTCTCCAGGCCAGCTTCCTTAACCTTGGTTTGTTCGTACGCGGCGGCAGTGGATGTTGCCGGACGATAGTTGGGGTCGCGCAACCGGGAATGATACGGCTCTGGACGGCGCAAGATGGAATTGATTAGCGTGGAGGCGGTGGAACGGAAATCAAGAACGGCGAGCGTGCCACCGTCGGAAGGTTTCAATAACGCTTGATATTCGGACGCGGTGAATAGAAGCTCGTCGACGCCATCGCCATCGTAGTCCAGGGTTTCCACACGAGGAGCAATCCCGCCCGGTGTATGGCGATCGGCAATGGCCTCGGCACGGATGAGATTGCGGGAAATGTCGGTCCGAAGATGCGGGGCGTAGAGGCCGCCGAAGATTCCGTGCCAATAGGCGTCGTTGCATTGCCCGCGCTGGAGCAAATCGCGGGCGACAGCGAGTTCGTCGGCGGCTTTCGAACCGGCTCGGCGTTTAGGCGCTTTAGTGATGCGGCTGGCGGCGCGCAGCATTTTTTTGTGCATCAAGTTCGATTCCGAATATTTGCGGAAGAAGCCGCGCCAGGGACAGCCGCGAAGAAACGAGAGAACCTCGCTGCGCGAGCTGAACTCCTTCAGCAACGCGTTGTAGCGCTCGCGCGTGCGCGTGGGAAGAGCCCACTCCATCATCTCCGTGTACGAAGCAGTCGGAAGATCGGCGCGGCCAAAAGGCTTGTGCGCGGCGAGGTATTCGCTGGGTGTGCAAACATCAAGCCACTCGGAATTTTGCTGGAAGGTGGTGAAAAGAGTGTCGAGCCAGCCTTCCTGATAGCAGTGTTCGAAGGTTCCGGGCCACCCGCCAAATTTTTCCATATCGTCGCCCATCGCGGCGATGCCGTCGGGATGCGCGGCAGCCGTTTCGTGGAGGTGGGCCATAACCTTGTCGACAGTATCCCAAGGGATTAGGTAGCGCAGCGATTTTTGCCCCGGAATGATGCGGATCGTTTGGCCTTTGTCCTCGGCGATATAGTCACCGAAAAGTTCGTCCTGCTCGAAACCTGCGGAGAGGAAGTGAATGTCGTCGAGAACGGTGTACTCGACGTTGGCCTCTGCGAGCACGGAGGCGAGTTGAGGCTCCCAAACCCGTTCGGCTAACCACGCGCCGGTGGGACGCTTGCCGAAGTGATGCTCCACATAGTCCGCGAGCCGGGCGATTTGGTCGTGCTGGTCCGCAGGCGGAATCGATATGAGGATGGGCTCGTAAAAGCCGCCGCCGACCAGCTCGACCTGGCCATTTTTTACCAGGGTTTCTAGCTGCTCAAAATATTCGGGATGATGGTGTTCGATCCAGGTCAGCAGCGGACCGGAATAGTGGAGACCCGTATGCACATTGGGATGCCGTTCGAGGACTTCGACGAAAGGCAAATAGCAGCGCGCATAGGATTGCTCGAAAACATGGTCAAAATTGCCAACGGGCTGATGCGCGTGAACGAGGAGAACCAGATGGAGCTTCGGCGGCACGGGAACTAAGTCGGTCTCCTGAATTACAGCATAACCTGACGCGTGGATTTATGAACACTCAGAGAACGTAGTATTGCGCGAATGGCGTACCTGGGTTCGATGCATGGGAAGGTAGGTTCGGTGCAACCGCGGCGCCGAGGCGGAGTCATGTTGACGAATGCTTTAAAATCCAGGCGGAAATCGTAGTTAGCGCATCCGGGGCGAAGGTCTCCTCGATCGCGCGGGACTCCGCCGGCAAACCCATGTAGCAATGCTGGAACTGATGATTCAGGCCGGGCAATTCGATTACCTGGAAATCTTTGTTGCCACCGTCTTCGAGGGCCTTTCTGGCCAGCGGCAGATTTTCTTGCGGAGGCACTTGTAGATCTCTTTCGCCAGCCAACACCAGGACCGGACATTTTGTTTCCTGGAGCGCCGGCAGGGGATCGTAGTCCAGAAAATAGTGGAACCAGGGAGAACTGGTCCAGTGAATTTGCCGCTGCACGAACGCGGGCGGCATCGACGGACCTAGACCGCTGACTTTGACGAGCTCCTCCAATTTATTCTCGAGAATTGCGCGGTTCGTCTCCTGACGCACCAGATTGTAGGATTCCCTGTCGAAGTCGAGGCTTTTGGCAATTTGGTCGGTGGTCATGCCGGCGGCCCGGGTGATCAGATCTGATTGCAGGAGCAATGTTTCTTCGCCTTTTGTCGCGGGACCCGCGAGGAGGACGATCCAGGAGACGTCGGTCGAGCGCGAGGCAATCATGGGCGCAATGATGCCGCCTTCGCTGTGGCCGATGATTCCCATCTTTCGCGGGTCGATCTCTTTGCGTCGCCTGAGGAAAGCGATGGCAGCCTGGGCATCCAAAGCGAAATCGGCGGTGGTGGCGGCCTCGTAATCGCCAGTGGATTTGCCGATGCCTCGTTTATCGTACCGGAGCACAGCAATGCCTTTGCGGGTGAGATGATCGGCAAGAATCAGGAAGGGGCGATGTCCGGAGTCGGCTTCGTCACGGTCGAGCGGGCCGGAACCCGCGAGGAGAATTGCGGCGGGAAAAGGTCCTGGGCCGCGCGGAAGCGTTAACGTTGCGGCAAGCGAGATGCCGGCCTTGGCGTTCGGAAAAGTGAAATCTTCTTCCCGGTAGGGGTAAGGCTTGACGGGAATTTGCGGACGGCGCAACTCCAGGATTTGATCGGAGCGTTTGAAATTGAGCGGAGACGGATCGCCGTTTTGCCGCCACGTTCCGGAGATCAAATTGTTTGTGGCGTTCAGATCACCGTCGTAAACGCCGCTGACCGCGGGGAGATCGAGGTGCAAGGCGGACTGGCTTTGTGTCACCTTCGTCGCTCGAAAACCGTTGATGCCCTGATCGATGCTGTCCATCGCGGCAATGAGCTGCCCTTGCTCGTCGTGGGAAATGCGCAATTGCAGGCGATAACGCATGCCGTTGGTTTCGAGAGCACCCTGCCAGGTACCTTCGGCGGTCGCCACGGCTCCTGAAGGGCTCTTTGAGGCGGACATGTGCGGTTGACGATGAAAGGTTAGCGGAAGGCTGGCACCTCCTTGTGACCAGGTTCCTTCAATCGCGTGGTGGTCGGCGGAAATTTCTCCCTTAAAGGAAGCGCTGACAGAGGGGATTTCAAATGTGAAGGTTGAGCCAACTTGCTGCAGAGAACCAACTTCGATGCCGTAGACGCCCTGATCGAGGCTGTCCACGGTGGCTGCGAACGATCCGTAGTTTCCCTTTGCGATGTGCAAAACAAGATGCAGCGCGGTGTCGCCAGCTTGCAGCGTACCCGACCACGTGCCTTCCAGTGTTTGCGCGCGAGCTTTCGCGCCGGATGGTTGCCCTGGAGTTGAAACTTGCGCTTTTACAGCGCCGTTTTGTACCAGCACGCAAGTCAAGGCGAGCAAGGCACTCAATGGAAACCGGATCTTCAGGCGGCGTCTCCCATTCCCCGCAGGCTACACACAATTGTAGATGACTTGACGGCGGCAAGCGTTGGAAGCGGGGCAACGAATCAGGTTCGCGTGGGTCTCCGCGATAGCCGAGGCGAAAAACAAAAGCGGCACGCCTTGGCGCGCCTCGGAAGACTGCTTAAGAATGGTCCTGTTCAACTCTTGTTCGAGCTCGGTTCAAGCCGACGGACGCAAACTACTTCTTTGCGTAAAAGTCCGCATTGACGGGCGTATAGCTCTGCCACTTCTCCGGCAGATCTTCCAGGGCGAAAATCGCTGTCACCGGGCACACCGGAACGCAAGCGCCGCAGTCAATGCACTCCGCGGGATTGATAAAGAGCTGCTTCACGCCTTCGTACTCCGGCTCATCCTTGCGTGGGTGGATGCAGTCGACCGGGCAGACATCAACGCAGGCGGTGTCTTTTGTGCCGATGCAAGGCTCGGCAATCACGTATGCCATTCAAGGTCTCCTTTATTGGACCTAAGACCGGTGGCTGTTCTCAGTTGCAGCGCGCGACCGCCGGAAATTTCTTATACCACGGCCCCATTGGGGCCAACAAGCGTGACCTGATTGTACGCGGCGCGAATGAGTTTCTCAACTTGGATGGCTCCAGCTAGAATAGTAGGGGAAGGAATGCACATGAGAATTCTGACTGCTTTCATCGCACTTCCAGTTCTGGCGGCCGCTTCGGCACTCGCCGCGCCGCAGACGCTCGCCCCGAGTGATCCTCGATTGATCGACGCGCAGGGCTACCAAAAACTGGTCGCACAATATCGCGGGAAACCCCTGCTGATCACCTTCTGGGCGACCTGGTGCGAACCGTGCCGCGACGAATTCCCCATGCTGAATGAATTGGTGAAGCAATATGCCCCCAAGGGATTGCACGTCGTTGGCGTTAATCTCGACCAGGACGGCGATTTGATCCTGATGCGCCGTTTCATCGTGCGCTACAAGCCGGCGTTCCCGAATTACCGCAAGAGTGCGGGCGGAGAAGATGCGTTTGTGCAAGCGGTCCTGCCGGGATGGCGCGGCGAAATTCCGGCGTCGTTCTTCTATGGCAAAGATGGCCAGCAGATCGGGCACCTGGTCGGCGCCAACGATCGCGAGACGTATGAGGCGGCGATTCGCTCGCTACTGGCATCGGACGCTAGCGGCAGCGTGGCCGCCGCGAAGTAGGGTTAGTAGCCTAGACAGAGTTCCATCACGCCCTGCCTATTTTTCCAATTTCGCGCGAGGTGCCTTATGATCGACATGAAAGGAAGCAAAATTAAATATTTTGGCCATTCAACGTTTTCGCTTACCACTCGCAGCGGCCAAGTGGCGCTGATCGATCCGTTTGTGATGAGCAACCCTGGCTGCCCCGAGGAGCTAAAGAAGGTGCCGCGACTGGATGTGATTTTTATTTCTCACGCGCATGGCGATCACATTGCCGACTTGCTGCCGCTGGCCAAGCAACACAAGCCCAAGATCGCGGCCATCTACGAGACTTGCGTCTGGCTCGACAGCAAGGGATTTGAGAACGAGACCAGCCCGATGAGCAAGGGCGGATCGCAGCAGATTGGCGAATTTCACGTAACCATGACCCACGCATTTCATTCCAATTCCATCGACGATGGCGGCAAACTCATCTATGGCGGCGAGCCTGCGGGGCTGGTGATTCGCATGCCCGGTGGGTTGACCATCTACCATGCGGGCGACACCGCGCTGTTCCGCGACATGGAATTAATCGGCGAACTATACAAGCCGGAACTCGCCATGCTCCCGATCGGTGACCGCTTTACGATGGGACCTCGCGAGGCGGCACACGCCATCCGATTTCTTGGCGTGAAACACGTCATCCCTATGCACTATGCGACTTTCCCTTTTCTGACCGGCACACCGGACGCGTTGCGAGCGGAAGCCCAGAACATCCCTGGGTTGGAGATTCACGAGTTGAAACCAGGAGAAAGCCTGGATCCGGCAAGCATGCGCTCGGCGCATGAAAGCTGAATCACGCCTGCCGTGAGTTTCGGCCAAGACGTGCTCACGAGCGAAAGAAATTTCGCAGTAGAAATCCAACGTTCGCAGGCCGTTCCGCCAGGCGACGCATAAAATAGGGAAACCAATCGCGTCCGTAAGGGATGTAAATGCGCACGCCGTAGCCGTCGTTGACCAGCCGGCGCTGCAAGTCGGTGCGGATCCCATACAACATCTGAAATTCGAAATCGTTCTTCGAAATTTGCTTCCTCGCCGCCCATCGAATGGTTTCGGCGATCATGTGCGGGTCATGCGTCGCGATGGCGTGGTACAAACCGCTTGCCAACAGCATTTGCATCAGCCGGATGTAATTTGCATCCACTTCCTGCTTTCTCTCGAATGCCACCTCGGCTGACTCCTTGTAAGCACCCTTGCAGAGCCGCACGCGGCAACCATAAGCAAGTAAATCCTGAATATCGCCTTCGCTGCGGTACAAATACGATTGAATCACCGTGCCGACGGCCGGGCTCCGCGTGCGAATGCGTTTGACCAGTTCAACCGTGCGCTGCGTGTAGATCGATCCTTCCATGTCCACACGGAGGAAACTATCGTATCCAGCGGCGCGCTCGACGACGGAAAGGACCAGACCTTCGCAGAATTCCGCGCTGAGATCCAGCCCTAACTGCGTCAATTTGCAGGACACGTTGGCGTTCAGTTTTTCGCTTGCGATGCGATCGAAAACTTCCAGGTACGCATCGCGGGCGCGCTGCGCGTCCGTTGTCGTGGACACATTTTCGCCCAGGTAATCAAGACTCGCCGCCATCCCCAGCTCGTTGCACTTGCGCGCAGCGGCAATGGCTTCGTCCAATGTTTCACCAGCGACGAACCGCCGCGACATTTTTCGAGTGGAAGAATTCGAAATAACCCAGCGGGCAAAACCGGGACTTTCCGATAGTTTGAGGAGAGTGGAGCGGAGCATGGGAAGCTTTGATTATGGCGGCGTGCGAGGCTGGCTGCCAGTTCCCTGCTAGTCCATGTGCCCTTCCAGAAACTTTTCGGCGTCCATGGCGGCCATGCAGCCCGACCCTGCGGCGGTGATGGCCTGCCGGTAGCGATGATCCTGGACGTCGCCGGCAACAAACACGCCGGGGATCTTCGTTATGCTACCGTGCTTGGCGATCAGGTAGCCATTCACGTCCATTTCGAGCTTTCCCTTCAACACCTTGGTGTTGGGGTCGTGCCCGATCGCGATGAAAAGACCGTGTACCGGGATTTCCCGTTTCTCGTTCGAATCGGGATTGCGCAAACGCACGCTCTCCACCGAACCATCCTTGGCTACGATCTCATCCACGACGGCGGGTATGACGAACTCGATTTTTTCGTTGGCCCTCGCACGGTCGATCATGATCTTGGAAGCGCGGAACTCATTGCGCCGATGAATCAGATAGACCCTGCTCGCATACCGCGAGAGAAAATTCGCTTCTTCCATCGCCGAATCTCCGCCGCCGACTACGCCGATAGGCTTGCCGCGAAAGAAATAACCGTCGCAGGTCGCACAGGTAGAAACACCGTGCCCGATCAGTTCGCGCTCGTTGGGCAGGCCAATCAGTCTTGCCGAAGCCCCCGCCGCGACGATCAACGCCTTCGCTTCGTACGTCTCTTTGCCGGCCGCGATCTTGAATGGCCTCTGGGTCAAATCCACATCTGTGATAACGCCCGCCTTGAATTCCGTGCCGAATTTCGCGGCTTGCTTGCGCATGTTCTCGATCAGCTCCGGCCCCATGATGCCGTCCGGGAAGCCGGGGAAATTCTCCACGTGAGTGGTCAAGGAAAGCTGGCCTCCGGGTTCGTGGCCGTCGATCACCAGCGGAGTCAAATTGGCGCGAGCCGAGTAGATCGCGGCCGTAAGCCCCGCGCAGCCACTGCCGATGATCACCACGTTGTGCATCGAATGCTCCTGACTATTTGATTCCGCAACATGTCCGACCGATACAACGAGCAAACATTGTAGCATTGCCGAGTCGCGCGTCTCGAACCGCCCTGGCATCCACTTGGGAGATAGAGTTGGACTTAGCCGGCATTGACCCCTTCTACGTGCCGCGTTTACTCTATTGTTCGAAACGTAGATACGGCTGGAAAGGAAGCATCGATGGACCCGCGCTACCCGATGGGAAAATTCGAGATGCCCAAGGACATCACACCCGCCCGACGCCGCGCTGCGATCGATGAAATCGCCGCAACGCCCAAGAACTTGCGCGCCGCCGTCGCGGGCCTGAACGACCGGCAACTCGATACGCCGTATCGCGAAGGCGGCTGGACCGTTCGCCAGGTGATTCACCATGTGCCCGACAGCCACATGAATGCCTTTATTCGCTTGCGACTCGCGCTGACCGAAGACAAGCCCACGATTCGGCCTTACGATGAGTCGCGCTGGGCCGAACTGGCCGACGCAAAAGCGCCCATCGAAGTCTCGCAAATCCTTCTGGACTGTTTGCACGCGCGCTGGGATATGAACTGGCGCGCCATGCATCCTGAGCAGTTCGCTCGGCCGCTGATTCACCCCGATCACGGCGAGCGCAACATCGACTGGCTGCTGTTCCTATATGAGTGGCACGGGAAGCATCACACTGCGCACATCACCGAGCTTCGCAAGCGAAAAGGCTGGTAAATAGTCGAACGTGGGAGGCTGGCTTAGGACGGCAAGTCGCACGAATGCAAACCACACAAACATGGGACCCCCAAGGCTACGCCCGCAACGCCCGCTTCGTCTCCGACCTGGGCGGCGCGGTCGTCGAGTTGCTCGCCGCCCGCGCAGGCGAACGCATTCTCGATCTCGGCTGCGGTGACGGAGTCCTCTCCGCCAAGCTGGCGGCAATGGGATGCGACGTCATCGGCGTGGACACCAGCCCGGCGCAAATACAAGCCACGCAAAAACTGGGAGTGAAAGCGCGGGTAGGAGACGCCGAGCACCTGAACTTCGAAGCGGAGTTTGACGCTGTCTTCAGCAACGCCGCGCTGCACTGGATGCGCAACGCAGACGCTGTAATCGACGGCGTTCATCGCGCCCTCCGCTCCGGCGGCCGCTTCGTAGCGGAAATGGGTGGCGACGGCTGCGTCGAAACGATCAAGCGCGCCCTGATCGAAGCTCTGAATCGTCGCGGCGTCGACGGCCAGGCCGCCAGCCCCTGGTATTTCCCCACCGTAGAGGATTATTCCGCCCGTCTGAACAACGGCGGTTTCACCATAAACTACATCGCGCTAATTCCCCGGCCGACTGCACTGCCCGGCGACGTAACCGCCTGGCTGGAAACCTTCGCCCAAAGTTTCACCGCAGCTCTACCGCAAGCCGAACGCCCCGCCTACCTGGCCGAAGTTGGGCAAGCCCTGCGCCCCAAACTCTGCGACCCCCATGGCCGATGGACGGCCGACTATGTGCGCCTCCGCTTCTGGGCGCAAAAGGGTTGATTGAGCTTTGACTGATCAACCGAGGCGCGGCATTCACGATTGCACACGGCCGATCGAAATCTAGGTCGCGCTGGCAGCCCGAGCTTTCCGGATGAGCCCGTTAGAAGGCAGGCTGCGATCGAGCAACTTTGCGGCGGTTTCGCTGCCGGCAACGGGCAGGACCGCTGAATCAAGTAGGCCGATTTGAACCAGCACCGATGCTTGGTCCCAATAAATGTGTTCGTGGGCCAACTTCCCTTGGCGAAACTGGACGATCACGACCAACCCGCATTCTACTCGCTTGCCCGTGGGTGCCACGCCGGGAAGCATCCAATCCATCTCCATCGTGTGCGTGAACCCAAAAATCATCTCGTCCACCAGACGGTCCGTGCCGATCGTCCGCGAGATCAACTGCACTTCGGTGTCAGGCGGCATCTTGGGGATAAAGTGCTTCGAGTAGAACTCGCGCAACTGCTCGCGACCCACGCCGCCAGTCATAACGGGAATGTGGTTCACATAAGCGTCAGACACCATGGTGTCAATGGTGGCGTCCGCGTCACGCGCCGCGAACTCATCGCGCAGGTGTGCTTCCCAAAGGTCATTCAAAACCTGCTGCTCGACTGTCAGGCCTGGCTCGATACCTTGCGTTTCGCTCATCGCGGACCGCCTTTCTGGTTTCCGCCGACACTATTTGAAGCGGGCAGCTTACCGCAAAATCCCCTGCCAGCCGAGCGGATCTGTGCCCTTCCACGCCCCAATGCGTCATTCCTTCGTGTCCGCCCACTTCGGCGCTTCCTCAAACCCCGAACTGCCGAAAATGATGATCCATGTGCAAGTATCCCCACCGCATCCAGTCCTTTTCCGTCATTGCTCCGAAAATCGGATGCGGTCGCCACGCAAAACCCTTCGGCTGGCGCGTAAACCGCTCCAGTAATCGTCGAAGCTCCCGCACATCCGCTTCGAACTCCAGCGGCCGCGTCCCGCCGATTTCCTGATCCACTTCGGGCATGGTTTTGATTCCATGCGGCCATCGAAGCGGAACGTACAGCGCCACGCATTTCATCAATCCCTGCGTGAATGTCGCCGGCTTCGCAGCCAGTGCCTTCTCTCCGATCACTCCCCGAAACGAATCCCCCAGATGACAAACCATCTGGTGCGCCGTCATCTTTCCCCACCGCCGCGCGCTTCGGTCCCTTACCAATCCCAGCCGCGCGGCAATCTCTTCTCGGTCCTGCGTAACTCCCAGGGTTTTCATTCTTGAACCGATGATGAGTGAAATCCAACAAGAAGCGGTCATCACCAAGCGCATCCTCGAACGCGTCCCTGCCGACAAGCTATCGTGGAGGCCTCATCCAAAATCGATGTCGCTCGCTGAACTCGCTCTGCACATCGCGGCAACTCTCGGCGACGTTTCGCAATTAGCCCAGCGAGACGATTTCGACGTCGCCGACGCAAATTTCAATCCACCTGGGCCAACCGACACAAAAGAATTTCTCACAACTCTCGACGCCAGCGTCAAAGCCGCCGAAGAATATCTCGCCACCGTCAGCGACTCCGCGGTGATGGAAAACTGGCGCTTGACCTCCAAGGCGCAAAGAACTGTTCGCCATCCCCCGGGTCGCCGTGCTTCGAACGATCATGCTCAACCACTGGTACCACCACCGCGGGCAGTCGTCAGTCTATCTTCGGCTGCTCGACGTGCCGGTTCCGGTGATCTACGGTCGCAGTGCCGACGAAGACCCATTTGCCTGAGACGCTCCACCAAGCACAAACGCAGCAGAACATAGGCTCGGGCGCGCGAACTGGTTCCTCCTGGAAATGAAAACGGCGCCCTGGCATTGCCATAGCGCCGTTTGTTTATTACCGCTCGAACCTTACTGTTGCTGCTTCTTGGTTGCCGGCCGTTTTTTCTTTCCTTTTTCCTTGTCCTTCGGGATGTCTTCTTCGTTCACCTTGGCTTTGTCCCAGTGCAGCATGAACGCGGGCTCGGGATCGTAAGACACCAGTGTGCCGGTGAAACGCACTGGATTGTCCTTCTCCAGCTTCGCGGCGTCGGGCTGACCAACCACTTTCACGTCCATATCCGGAACCGTCTTGGCGTCAAACTCGGCGTCGCTGGTAACGAACGCGACCTTCAGCTGCGTGGTATCGGTCGCGGGAGTCACTTCGATCAGCTTGCCAGGCACGTCGGGAAATTCCAGACCGCAGGAAGCGAGCCAGGTGACTTTAGCCTTGTCGCCACCAGCTTTCAGGTCGGCGATTACCGACGCGATGGTCATGTCCTTGCGCGCGGCGTCCAGATCCGCGGAGCTGGGCAGCGTGTACGTCGACGGACGGTCCGCCGAGCTGCCCGCAAGCTGCAACAGTTCATTGAGTTCGGCGTCGGTCAGGTTGTCGCAAGCCGCTTGCTGGTAATTCAGGACCAGTTTGCGCAGGTACGTTTTCACCTGATTGGACTGCGCCGGGTTCGCGCCCTTCGCCGTCACCGCCTTGGCGAAATACCAGAACGCATCCATCTGCTGCGGCGGCGTCATCGCCATGTATGCCTGGCCGATGCGATAGCTGGTAATCGCGTCGTCGGGCGTTAACGCCAGAACCGCCTTGTACGATTCGATCGCTGCAGGATAATCCTTCAAGCTCATCGACGCATTGGCCGCCGTGTAATTGAACAAAATCGCCGGCTGCTTCTTTTGCTTGTCGAAGTCATCCTGGCTCATGTTATCGGGCTTTTTCAGGCCGTTCAGGGTCGCCAAGCCATCGGCTGCTGCCTGGCGCGCCTTCTTTGCCATATCTGGATCGGTCGGAGGAGGGGTGATGTTGCTGTAGGCGAAAGCGCGTGCGTAGTAGGCCTGATACTTAACCGGCGGTTCGATTTTGTCGCCGAGCGCGAGAAGCTTGTCCGCGTACTCGATCACCTTCGCGTAATTCTTAAGCTGGCTGTAGGCGTTGTAGTAGAGCGGGTAGACGTAAATGAGCAGAGCGGAGTTCGGATACTTGGAAACAAAGTCATCGAGCTGCTTGATCTGCTGCGTTGGATCTTTCGTCGCTTGCGCGGCAGTGTACGCGTTGTACTCCGCCATCGTGTACTGGGGCTTTGCGGCATCCTGTCCTGCTGCCTGTGCCTGCGCCTTCGCTCCGGCAACGCTCCCGACCATAAGGCTAAGCGCCGCGACCATTGCGAGGCCCGCCAGTCTCCGTGATCCATTCATTCCGATTCTCCCTCGCTCGATATCCAAGCCGTCGTCATGTATTTCTACCGCACCCGGAACGTGTCAACCGGGAATTCCCTTGCTTGCTAAAACTTCGGGATTATAGGAAAAGCCGGGTGACATCCGCAAGGCAGTACCCTACAGGGAACGATGTATATACGGGTATTTGTCCCTCGACCTGTTCGATTTCGCGCCCACCAAACCACGTCCGGAGCCCCACACACAGACCGAAATACCCCTCGAAAACCACTTGCTCCGAATGTTGTTAAGATGAGTGTCGCATAAATCAGTTGCTTCTACGAGGAAGAATTCCGATGCCACCGATGACCGAAACAAATCGAGTGACGGGCGACACAGCGCCGCTGGCGGGCGCCGTATCTTTGGTTACCGGAGGCAGCCGCGGGATCGGCCGGGCCATCGCTTTGCGCCTGGCGGTGATGGGATCCTCTGTGGCCATCTGCGGGCGTGACATCAAGGCTTTGCAATCCGTGGCGGCAGAGCTGCAAAGCCGGGCGCCGCGAGTTTTCTCTCGGGCCACCGATGTTACGCGCTCGGCTGATGTGGCCACGCTGGTCGAAAAGACCGAAGCTGCGTTGGGCCCCATCTCGATTCTGGTCAATAACGCCGGCTTGGGCGTCTTTGGACCGGCCCATGAAAAGTCCGAGGAGGACTGGGATGGCGTGCTCAACACGAACCTCAAGAGCGTCTTTCTCGTTTCGCGCGCGGTCGCCCCATCTATGATTCGCCATAAGCGTGGGGACATCATCAATATCAGTTCGCTCGCCGGGCGCAATGCCTTCGCGGGTGGCGGACTCTACTGCGCGTCGAAGTGGGGCGTTCAGGGGCTCTCCGGCTGCATGGCGGAAGATCTGCGCGAACACGGAATTCGCGTCAGCGTCATCTGCCCCGGCAGCGTAGCCACGGAATTTTCCGGCCGCGGCCCCAAGGATCCGACCAAGGTGTTGACGGCGGACGATGTGGCGCACGCGGTAGCAATGGTGGTAACCCAAGGGCCGCAGAGCTTCCTCAGCGAGATTCACGTGCGGCCACTGCGCAAGGCGTAAAGGCTGGCGTGCCGACAATCCGTCCATAAGACATATGTCGATCGATAGCCCCCCCAGAACGCACCGACTGGCGGATGCCGATACCTAGTTTCGTTTTTGGGTGGCCGCGACGCGCTCTTTCGCTTGCGCGACAGATGCCTCAAGACGGGAACCCCCATTTAGCGATTTATTTTCCTCTTGACACTGTTCGTTATAACGACTATCGTAGCCCCATGAGTTCCCGACCACATTCCGCACGCTCCCCGGCCCTGTTGGAGGCGCAAGTTTTCATCGCGCTACAAAAGCTCGCCGACGCGCTCACCCAGGAAGCCGAACAACTCCTGAAAGCTCACAACTTGACCGGCGCGCAATACAACGTCCTTCGCATCCTTCGCGGCGCCGAGCCCGAAGGCTTGGCCTGCAGCAACATCAGCGACCGCATGATTTCCCACGATCCCGATATGACGCGCCTTCTTGACCGCATGGAAAAACGGGCCCTGATCACGCGTCAACGTCAAAAAGACGATCGGCGCGTGGTGAAAACGCGCATCACCCCCGCGGGCCTGGGGCTGTTGAAGGGCCTGGACGAACCGGTTCGCGAATGCCACAAGCGGCAGTTTCAGCACCTACCGGCCACGCGGCTGAAGACGCTGGCGGAGTTACTCGATCAAGTTCTCCAGCGCAAAGCCGAATAGGAATTTGCAGGAGCAAAACTTAAGTCAAATCAAAGGAGATTTACACCATGGGGCATTCTCGAATTCGTATCGCACTCGCCGCAGCCCTCGCAGTCGTTTTTACGCTGCCGGCCGCCGCAGCCACCTCCACCTGGCAGATCGACCCAGCGCACAGCGCCGCGCAATTTTCGGTCCGGCACCTGGCCATCTCGACCGTGCGCGGCGCTTTCAGCAAAGTAACCGGGACGGTAATTTTCGACGACAAGGATTCCAGCAAGTCGAGCGTCGACGTCACCATCGACGTGTCCACCGTGGACACGCGCGAACCGAATCGTGACAAAGATCTGATGAGCGATCATTTCTTCGACGTGGCGCACTATCCCACCATGATCTTCAAATCGACCAAGGTGGAGCAGGCCGGCGTGGGCAAGTTGAAGGTCACCGGTAATCTGACCATCCACGGGGTCACCAAGGAGGTTGTTCTCGACGTCGATGGCCCGAGCGCTCCGGTGAAAGACCCCTGGGGCAACCAGCGCGCGGCCGTCAATGCCACAACGAAAATCAATCGCCAGGATTACGGCGTGAAGTGGAACGCCACCATGGACAACGGCGGTGTGGTTGTCGGCGACGATGTCTCCATCAACATCGACGCGGAAATGATTCAGAAGAACGCCGCCAAGTCCGGCAACTGACGGATCGCCTCAACCGGTGTACAAGCGACCTGCCGACCGTTCAGACTCGAGCGTGGCTTGCGGGCGGCACTGGTAGCGTCGGCATCTTGCGGGCTTCGATGCCCTGTGAGTTCTGCAAATCTGCTGTGCCAAGGCAACCAGTTTGCCCGGCGGGCATCATCCAATGCCAAGCCATCTCAATCGCGCCACAAAGAATAAGAAAGGTCTAAGGTCATGAAGAATCCTGCTCCCACCGAAGTGCCAGTCCATGAAATTGTTCGTCAACGATGGAGTCCGCGAGCGTTTAGCGAGAAGGCAGTACCTCCGGAGGTGCTGCGCAGCCTCTTTGAAGCGGCGCGATGGGCTCCATCCAGCTCGAATCTTCAGCCGTGGGCCTATATCGTAGGCACCAAGGATGACAAGGAAAATTTCGAGAAAGTCTTGAGCACGCTGGTGGAATTCAATCAGGGCTGGGCAAAGGGTGCCCCGGTGCTGGCTGTATCGGTAGCGCAAGTCAAGAATGCCAAGGACGGCGCCCCCAACCGCTGGGCATTTCATGATGTAGGCAGCGCGTCGGCGCAACTCACCACGGAAGCCAGTAGCCGCGGACTCTACGTCCATCAGATGGCCGGCCTCGATCCCGAGAAAGCCCGGAAAGTCTTCCAGATCCCGGAAGGATGGGAAGCGGTTGCCGCCATGGCGATCGGTTATCCTGGTGACCCCGCCACGCTGCCGGAAAAGCTCCGGGAGCGCGAGTTGGCCCCGCGGACGCGGAAGCCGCTTTCCGAATTTGTCATGACGGGCGGCTGGGGGCATACTGCTTCTTTCGTTTCGAAGTAACCGGTCGAGAGGGACCCCAGCCCCACGCCATGCACAGCACTTTGGACTTTCTTCTACGCCACGGCTATGTGGTCCTGCTGGCCTGGGTCTTTGCGGAACAGATCGGCCTGCCTGTTCCTTCGCTGCCGCTGTTGCTGGCTGCGGGCGCTCTGGCAGGCACGCACCACCTGAACTTCTTTTTCTCTCTCTTTCTGTGTGTCTTTGCCGCGGTGGTCGCGGACTCCATTTGGTATGCGCTGGGCCGCATCAAGGGAATCAAAGTCCTTCAGTTGCTCTGCAAGATCTCGTTGGAGCCTGATTCCTGCGTGCGGCGCACTGAAGGCGTTTTTTCCAAGCAAGGCGCGCGTTCGTTGCTGGTGGCGAAATTTCTTCCGGGCTTGAGCACCGTAGCGCCGCCGCTTGCGGGCATCTTCCACATGCGGCCGCGACGCTTCCTGCTTTTCGACGGTTGCGGCGCGTTACTTTGGGCAGGCAGCTTTCTCGGCCTAGGTTTCGCCTTCAGCGGCGAGATTGAGCGGATTGCAGAAGATGCATTGAGCCTCGGCGGATGGCTCCTCGTTCTGCTGATCGGCGGTATGGCTTCCTACATCAGCTACAAATTCATTGCCCGGCAGCGTTTCATGCGCCAGTTGCGCATCGGGCGCATTAGCGTCGAAGAACTAAAATCCAAAATCGATGCCGGCGAACCCCTGGTCATCGTGGATCTCCGCCACGCTTTGGACTTCGAGGCGGATCCCGAAACAATTCCCGGCGCTTTTCGAATGGACGCCAAGGACCTGGAGAAAAAGGACAACCGGTTGCCCCACGACCGCGAAGTCATCCTCTATTGTACTTGACCGAACGAAGCCACCAGCGCCCGTGCGGCGCTGATCCTGCGAAATCAAGGTATACGTCGCATCCGCCCGCTGCAGGGCGGCCTGGAGGCGTGGCGCGAACGCGGCTACCCGGTCCACAGCACCACGCTAACCCAAATCAGCGCCACCACCGCATCCATCACCACATAGCCGCGATGCCTCTGTTGTGGGGGCGCAGCCAGCCTGCGCAGGCAGGGACTCCGACGCCCCGAACACCCAGACGATTGCAAGGTTACAGCCGCGGCAAAACGATTCCGCCCTGCGCCTGGTACTTTCCCTTCTTGTCCTTGTAGCTGACTTCGCATTGCTCGTCGGACTCAAAGAAAAGTACCTGGCACAAACCTTCATTTGCGTAAATTTTCGCGGGCAAAGGGGTCGTGTTGCTGATTTCGAGTGTGACGAAGCCTTCCCACTCCGGCTCGAACGGGGTCACGTTCACGATGATTCCGCAGCGCGCGTAGGTCGATTTCCCCAGGCAAATGGTCAGTACGTTGCGCGGGATCCGGAAATATTCCACCGACCGCGCCAGCGCAAACGAGTTTGGCGGAATCAAACACGCATCACCTTTGTAGGACACAAGCGAACGTGGATCGAAATGTTTCGGGTCCACGATCGTCGAATTCACGTTGGTGAAAATCTGAAATTCGTCCGCCACGCGAATGTCGTAGCCATACGATGAGACTCCGTAGCTGATCACCCCCTCGCGTACCTGACGGTCCGTGAACGGTTCGATCATCTTATGTTCCAGCGACATACGCCGGATCCACTTGTCGGGCTTAACGGACATCCACGCCTCCTCGAACTTTTTTCGCTTCCTGTCAACGTCCACTTGTAGCGCCGGCATCCTGCCGGCTCCGTAGCGTCGTTACATCGTTATTTTTTTTCTTCCTATTTCTCGCTCGCCGTTGCTCGCCGCAAAAAGCAAGTCAGTGTAGATTACCCGTCACGTCCTTGACAACCTGGGGCGTACCCTCTAGCATTTGCCAACGATTAGGTTGGAGGCTTGTGTGATCAAGTTGGACATCGTGAACGCGGTCGTGAATGCCACGTCGCCGAACATCAGTCGCACCAAGGCGGAACAGGCCGTCGAGACCGTCTTTGAATCCTTGAAGACTGCCCTCGGCCGCGGCCAGCGCATTGAACTGCGCCGTTTTGGCGTCTTCAGCGTCAAGCCTCGCAAGACCGGCATCGGCCGCAACCCGCGCACCGGTGAGGAAGTCAACATTCCCCCAGGCAAGGCCGTCCGCTTCAAGCCCGGCAAAGAATTGCAAGGCCTCGAAGCCCCTCCAAAACCCGCGGAATAGCATTCCCGAACCGCGTGACGTAACGTCGACGTCCTGACCGAACAAACTTGGTTTTCCATGCCCATTCTTGCGATCCTCTAGTTCTGCTCGCGTAACGCGTAGCGGAGAAAACTACATGGCGAATGAACAGAGTGAGTTCACCGTCCGAGTCAACGGTATCGACCTCTTCTATGAGGTCGCAGGCGCCGGCGAGCCCCTTTTGCTCCTGCATGGCGGCGGAGGCACGCACGAGAATTGGGCCTACGCGGGTCGCGATCAACTCCTCCGCGAATACAAACTTATCGCGCCGGACGCTCGAGGTCATGGCCGGTCCACGAATCCGCAAAGAACGATCACGCACCGTCAGTGCGCACTAGACACTTTCGCTTTGCTGGACCATCTCGGCATCAAGCGGTGCCGCGCCATCGGCATCAGCATGGGCGGCAACATTCTTCTTCACATGGCCACGCTGCAACCCGATCGCATCGAAGCCATGGTCGTCGTCAGTTGCACCATGTACTTTCCTGAGCAGGCCCGCGCGATCATGCGGCAGGTCCAGGTGGAAAATCAGCCGCCCAGCGAGTGGGAGACCATGCGCAAGCGCCACCCACTCGGCGACAACCAGATCGTGGCCCTGTGGGAATGGCAGCGCGGCATGAGCGTCAGCTACGACGACATGAATTTCACGCCGCCATCGTTGACGCGCATCACCGCGTCAACTCTCGTCGTCTACGGCGATCGCGACTTCCTCTATCCCGTCGAAATGGCGGTGGACATGTACCGCGCCATCCCGAAGTCCGCGCTCTGGATTGTACCGAATGGCGGTCATGGTCCGGTCTTCCTCGATGCCGCCGCGCAGTTCGCCCAAACGGCCCTCACGTTCCTGCGAAATCCTTTTTGAGCGCGTATAACAAGCTAAAGCGCGCTGCCCGTTCCCGGCGAGTCGGCTTTTTTGCACAAGAACACCTGGTTGTGCTGTACTGGTCTAGCCGTATCGTTATGACTTTCCGGACCTTGTGACCAACTCATTCCCAGACAGCGGCACCCTCGCACCACCTGGCCCGGTCGATTGGCGCGCGGCGCCAATTCCGCCGTCTTACTACTCTCCGGTCCCCCGGCACCCGCCGCTAAAAACTCTCGTCGTCGCCTGCGCCCTGTTTTTATTGACGCTCTGCACATGTCTTGTAGCGGGTACGCACTTCGCCGCCGCCTACGCACAAAATCAAGCCGTTTCCTGGGACGAATTCGTTCGCGCGCTCACGTTGCTGTATCGGCAGCCGCTCGCGCTGGTCAGCGGCCTGCCCTTCGCCCTGACGCTCCTGGCCATTCTGCTCACGCACGAACTTGGACACTATTTCGCCTGCCGTCACCACCACATCCATTCCAGCTATCCCTATTTCATTCCCTTTCCCACATTGATCGGGACGCTTGGCGCTTTCATTCTGATCCGCTCGCCCATTCGGACCACGCGCGCTCTGTTCGACGTAGGCGCTTCCGGCCCGTTGATCGGCTTTGTCATGGCCGTCCCCGCGCTGATTTTCGGCATTCTGCACGCCAAGTTCGTTCCTGGCCTCAACGACCCCGCGCACGCGAGCATTGTGCTGGGCACGCCGCTAATTCTGCGTTTGCTGGCGCCACTGGTTCATCCCGGTATTCCTGCGGGCAGCCTGTTGCTCCATCCCGTGGGCCGCGCTGCATGGGTCGGACTGTTCGCCACGTCGCTCAATCTTCTTCCCGCCGCGCAACTCGACGGCGGCCACATCCTTCGCTCGCTCAGCCCCCGCGCTCATCGCTACTCCTCGATCGTTCTACCACTAGCGCTGGTGGGCCTCGCGTTGCTGCACTTCTGGGCCGGCTGGTACGTTTGGGGCGCGCTGCTCCTAGTGATTCGCTTGTTCCGCTTCATCCCCATCTACAATCCAGTGCCTCTCGACAACAATCGCCGCTTCACTGCCGCGCTTACCCTGGTGATTTTTATCCTGTGCTTCATGCCCGCTCCGTTTATCGAATAACGAAAAGAAACGATATACGTAAACGCGGACCCAATTCGCCCAGACTATTGCTTGGGTGACGATGCCGCAGCCGGCGCTTCCAGAATTTCCATACTCTTAATCAACTCGTTTTCCATGACGTACGCGTGGCGTACCATCTGGTCCAGTACGATTACGCCCTCGAGATTTCTAACCAGTTGATGAACATCGACGACCGTCCGCCCGAGGTCGTCCTCGCCGACATGCACGGGGTAAACCTTGGGATCGATCATGCTCCATTGCCGTGTCCAATAGGCGCGAACGCCCTGGTGGCCGTGAACGCGTCCGCCTTCCACACCATTGGGCCAATCCACATCGGCATGCATCACGGCTAGAACGGTATCGATGTCGCGATCATTAAACGCCTTGTACATCGCCTTCATGGCTTCATCCCGCATGATTGCCTCCTGCCTGCCGCCGGGCGACAAATTGGCTTACGATTCTGAGGCTACCACAACGAACTTGCCATTGACCGGCGCGGAACACCAGCTACAATTCATCGCGATCAATGAGCCCACTTGTCCGCACGTTGCGTCAGCGTGATTTACTTCTCCTTTTCATCGGCTCGGTTATTGGCTCCGGAATTTTTCTGACGCCGGGCCTGATCCTGCAGCAGCTCCGCGGCTCGGTCGGCTTTTCGCTGCTCGTGTGGGCCGCCGGTGGAATTCTTTCGCTTCTTGGCGCTCTAACGTACGCCGAGCTGTCCGCCTCCAACCCTGAGGCTGGCGGCCTCTACTGCTTCATTCGCGACGGTTTCGGCCGAATGCCGGCGTTCCTCTACGGCTGGTCGCTGTTCCTGGTGATAGCGAGCGGCACGGTCGCCGCGCTGGCTCGCGCCTTTACGCGCTACCTCTCCGAGATCATCCCGCTGTCCACTACCGGCGCGACAATCGTCTCGGTGCTCATGATTGGCGTCGTCACCACCGTTAACGTCCGGGGTACGCGCAAGAGTTCCGACCTGCAGAACTGGACGACACTCATCAAGGTTCTTCTGATCGTTTGCCTCAGTGGCTTCCTTCTTTCTCTCGGTCATTACGGGAGCGGACTGGCCGCAGCGATGGGCACAACGCAGCAAGGCTCGGCGCTACTCTCGAGTTTCGGCCTGGCGATGATCGCCGTGCTCTGGGCTTACGAAGGCTGGCAATTCGGCACGTACAGCGCCGGCGAAGTCATCGACCCGCAAAAATCTTTCCCGAGAGCATTCCTTCTCGGCTCGCTCATCCTTGTCGGCCTCTACCTGGTTGCCAATGTCGCCTACCTGGTCGCCCTGGGTCCCACCGCCGCAACCGCCAGCGATGCCATCGCCGCCACGGCCGCCGCTGCCGTGCTGGGCCCTTGGGCTGCCAAGATCATCGCGCTCACTATCCTTATCTCGACCTTCAGCTCTGCCAACTCGGTGATCCTCACCGCGCCGCGCGTTTTCTACGCCATGGCCAACGACCATCTCTTCTTCAAAAAGCTTGCCGAAGTCCACCCGCGTTTTCGCACGCCCGCCTCCGCAGTGATCGCTCTAGGGGTATGGTCGGCGGTGCTCGCCTGCGCCGGAAAATTTGCCGAACTGATCGGCGGCGTCGTATTTATCGGCTGGGTTTTCTACGGCCTAGCGGCCGCGGCAATCTTCCCGATACGCCGGGCCTTGCAGGGCAAGCCGATTCCCTACCGTGTCCCTGGGTACCCGTTCACGCCATTTCTCTTCGTCCTGGCCGCCACCGCGATCGTCGCCAACGCCATTTATCTCGCCTTCCGCGACCCCCTCCAGTTTCGCAATCTGACCGTCGCCATCGTCCTGTTCCTCCTGGGGCTGCCTGCGTACTACTTCTGGCGTCGACGGGCAGCCTAGTTTGGCGGGGGCGACAAGAGCGGTTTACTTTGGTCAGATCGAGCGCGTCAGCTCAGATCGGTGTGGATTAGCGCCAGGATGCGCCGGCGCAGCGTTGAAGGATCGCGCGGGTAGAAACCTTCGAACGTGGTGTGGTGTCCAAAGAAGAAGCGTAGACGCTTGTCTGAACGCTGAAAGGACGGCCGATGCTGGTGGCGAAGGGGCTTTCCAAGTTTTACGGGTCGGTGCCGGCGGTTCAGAACGTGACGTTTCGGCTCGAGCCTGGGCAGGTGCTCGGTTACTTAGGGCCAAACGGCTCGGGCAAGAGCACGACAGTCAAGATGCTCACCGGCCTGTTGCAGCCTACGAGCGGCCAGGTGACCAACGACGCCGAAGACATCCACAAGAATCTGGTCGGGTATCGAAAACGCCTGGGCTACGTTCCCGAGGAGGCCAATCTCTATCCCTATCTCACGGGCGAAGAATATCTGGAAATGGTTGGCACGCTGCGCGGCATGCCGGAACCTCGCCAAAAATTGCGCATCAACTCTCTTCTACAACTTTTCGCGCTCGCGCCGCACCGACACGTAACTCTCGGGTCGTATTCCAAAGGCATGCGCCAACGCATCCTTTTGATCAGCGCCCTCATGGACAATCCTGACGTCCTGATTCTGGACGAACCGATGTCCGGACTCGACGTCACCTCTTCGCTGGTGCTGAAAAATCTGATTCAAGAATTGAGCGTGCGAGGGAAGGCTATTTTCTTTTGCTCGCACACGCTGGAGGTTGTCGAAAAAATCTGCTCGCAGCTGATTATTCTTCGAAAGGGGCAGGTCATTGCGTACGGGCGCACCACTGAAGTTCTCAAGAGCATAGGCCAGTCCACGCTGGAAGCTACTTTCCTGCAACTGACCGAGGGCCGGGACGTCGCGCAGATCGCGAACGAGATCGTTGATGTCGTGGTGGCCTGATGGTTGCCTGGAAGTCACTCTTGCAACGTCGTTGGGACGGATTTTCCCGTACTCCGTTTGGATGTCTGCTCCGCGTCTTCGTGGGCCGCATGTTCCACGGCGGGGGCGAGGCGGGTGCCGAAGAATTGGGCCTCGGCGTGGGCGCTGTCCTTACTTTGCTGGCCATGCCCGGGCTGCTCGTCTCCCTGCTGATGTTTGAGAAGTACGGCTCGCTCATCCGCTTTCTGCGCGGTGACGCCGCTTTTGATCCTTTCACGGCGACCATTCCCGATGAATATTTCTTCATCGTGCTTTCCATGACCGTCACGGCTGCCGCCGCTGTCTGGCGCTGGGATTCCATTTTTCTCGACCGCCGCGACTACACCAACCTCGTTCCTCTGCCGGTGTCTCTCCGGGTCATCTTTTTCGCGAATTTTTCGGCGATACTGGTTGTCGCCATTTTGTTCACCTTCGTGGTCAACGCGGCCTCCATCGTGTTGTTTCCCGTCGCCGTCGTGGGCAGTCATGGTTCCTTCGCTCGATTCTGCCAATTTGCAGCTGGACATAGCGTCGCCGTTCTTGCAGCGAGCGCCTTCAGCTTCTTTGCCGTTTTTGCGCTCGCCGGTTGCTTCATGGCCGTCCTGCCGGTTTCCGCGTTCCGCCGAGTCTCGCTATTCGTGCGCTTCGCGATTGCCGTTGTTCTGTTGGCGCTCCTCGCGAGCGTCTTTACCGTGCCCTCCACGCTTCAGGAAATCTCCGTGGCTCGCGCTCACAGCATCGCCAAGCTGCCGCCGGTTTCCTTCCTGGGTTTGGCACGAACCGTGTGGGGCAGGGGCGCTGAACTCTTTGTTGGCACCATGACCAGTGCGGCGATCGTCGCGTTTGCACTGGCGGTTCTGGTCGCGGTGGTCACGTACACGGTTAGCTTTCGCCGAGCGTTTCTTCGCATTCCGGAAACGTCCGACGTCGGGCCTCTTCCGCGCATGCGCGCTTCATTTTCTCCGTTGGCGCTCGTCCACAAGGGAATCTTGCGCGAACCTTCACAGCGCGCGTGCTATCACTTCATCGTTAGAACGCTCTTGCGAAGCGACGCGCACTTGCAAGTTGTGTCTGCATTCGCCGCATTGGGCCTGGTCGCCAGCGCTGAAGCTCTAGCCGGCATCCGGGAGGACAAGTTCTTTCTGGCGCGTCGCTCTCCTTCCGCCGACTTTCTTTCGATTCCCTTCATTCTGAGCTACTGCCTCATTGTCGGTATCCGCTTCGCGTTCGAAATGCCGGCCGATCTCCGCGCGAATTGGATTTTTAGACTTTGGTTGAGCCCAGACAATCAGCAGGCTCGGCCGATCGCGCGTCGGGTGCTGCTGGCCTTGACCCTGCCCTGGGTGATTCCCGCGAGCTTTGCGCCGACGTTAGCTTTGTTTGGGTGGAGCAGCGCCCTTCTCCACACCACGATCCTGATTACGTCGATGGTGCTGCTGGTCGAAATTCTCCTCGTAAAATTCCGGAAAATCCCGTTCACCTGTTCGTATCCTGCGTTTGAAAGCAACTCTGGGGTTATTTTGGTAGCGTACCTGTTTGGATTCTTCCTTTTTACGGACTATCTCCCGCAGATGGAACATTGGTCCTTGGACGATCCCTTGCGTGCCGTTTCGTTCGTCGCGATGTTTGCGATCGCCTTCGGCGCGATCTACGCTTATCGCCGGCAAATGCTTGAGATGGATAAGCAACTCGTGTTCGAAGAGACGGCATCGTCGACCTTCTAGGCATTGAGCGTCCCGGACAGTTCTGGGTTCGGGTTTAGTCCAACCCCGCCATCGGAACAAGGCAGCCACAGATGTAGAATACGCGGCGAATGGATCACATGGTGCGAGCCTGCAAGTCCTTGTTCAAGTGCACTCTAGTTTGTCTAACCGCCTGGAGTCTCACTGCTTCGCCTCGACCAGGTGCGAATAAACTGGCGCCGGTGTTGCGCGCGGACCTATGCGTTACCGAGGGGGCGATTGAGGAAGGGCCTGGGCAGCGATTGTCTGTGGCTGTGCCCAAGATGCGGGCTTATCTGAATGCTACTACTGCGCAATCCGTCGAGGCGGACTTTACTTACTTTGGCTCAACGGGAAACGAAGCGCGGCTTGGTTCTGGTGAGCTGCGGCGGCAGTTCGGCCTTAAGCTGCGCGCGCAGGATGCGTGCAATCTTGTCTATGCCATGTGGCGTATCGAGCCGGAATCGAAGCTCGTTGTGTCCGTGAAGAGCAACCCCGGACAGCACACCAGCGCGGAGTGCGGCAATCGCGGTTATCGCAATATCAAGCCCGCGCGCAGCAGGCCAGTTCCTGTGCTGCGACCCGGCGAATCGCATTCTCTTCACGCGGAAATGAATGGGGCGGAGATGAAAGTCCTTGCCGATAACACGCTGGTTTGGGAGGGTTCTGTGGGGGCGGAGGGGCTCAGTTTCGAGGGTCCCGTCGGTATGCGCTCCGACAACGCTCGTTTGCAAATTGCGTTTCGAGTTGGCCCGTCCCTCAAATCAGAATCCGGGCGCAGACCGGGGTGTCGATCCGGCCCTGGCGAATCCGAATGAGCGAGGCCATCTCGTTTTTATGAAAAAGCTACGGTATTGTCTGTAGGAACAGATTTCACATCGCGACAAAATTGGCCAGACCGGGTTTACATAGGTGGGTTTACATACAAGGTCAGGAAGAATATCGCTGAGACGCGGCGCGTCTTAGACCAAGGAGACAACAAATGCGAAATTTCGCGCTCGCAAGAAAGATCTATTCCACATCCATCGCATTTCTGCTCACCATTACACTTTTAATTCCGGCAGCATTTGCGCAGGCGCCGGCAGATCAGGCGCCGCCACCGTCGTTTTCTCCCGAGCAGCTGGACAAGTTGGTCTCGCGGATCGCTTTGTATCCCGATCCTTTGCTGGCGCAGGTTCTGACCGCGTCGACTTTCCCGGACCAGATTCCCGATGCGGCGCGCTGGGCCGATGAGCATCACTACCTCACGGGCGAGGAGCTTTCCAAAGCCATCAACGACGATCAGCTTCCCTGGGATCCCAGCGTTCTGGCGCTTCTCCCTTTCCCTTCGGTGGTGGAAACGATGGCTTCGGATATGAATTGGACCAACGACCTGGGTAACGCGGTGCTCGCTCAGCGCCCCGACGTTATGGACGCCGTGCAGCGGATGCGTCAAAAGGCTAGGGACTTCGGCTATCTGCGTTCGAACGGCCAGATCGTTGTGTCGGGCGGTCCGTATATCGCCATTGAGCCGGTCGATCCGGGCTTTATCGTGGTGCCGACCTACGACCCTTTCATCGTTTTCGCGGCTCCGCGCCCTGGATTTTTTGTGGGCGGCGCGATTGGTTTTGGATTCGGCATCCGAATCGGCGCCTGGTTTCGTCCCTGGGGATGGGGCGCTACGCGCTTCGGATGGGGTGAACACGCCGTGTTTATCAACAATGTCCGGTGGGAACGAACCTGGGCGAACCGGCGCGTCTACGTCCATCCGTATCCCGGAGTGCACCGTTATGCTGCGGCCGGGCCCGCGCGCGCGGAACACCACGAACTGATTCAACGCAGTGCAAGAGAGCGTGAAGCTGCTCGTACCGGCCATCCTCACGAGGAAGAACACCACCATCGCTAGCGGAAGCGCAGCGCGCCCGTGAGCGCTGACGAACCCCGCGCCCTGACCCGTCATAACTGCGGAATGCCGCAACGGGTCAGGGCTTTTTCGTCTCGTCGAGGTCTTGATTCGTGCGGACCGAGAAAAGCAGAAAATTTGTAAAGGTGTGATAGATGATGGTGCGGTAGCCGCCGTAATCGCAGTAGGCGTCCACCGATTGGGGCAACCAGACGCGCACGTCTTTGGTGTGGAACTGGACGGGGGCGTAGTCGATCGAGAGATACCACTCGCGTACGTGAATGGCGGGCAGGGCTTCTAGCAGGCCCGTTTCGAGGTGCATGACTTCGCCGGAATCCCGGGCGATCCACGCACGACCCTTCAGTTTGGCGGGATGCACCGCGTCCTTGCCACCGAACGACACCGTGTGGCTTTGTTTGTCCCTGCGCTGCTGGAAGTGCACGACCCAGGTGGCTTGGCCATTCCAATCGGCCGAGCCGTCGCACTTCATTTCATAATCGCCTTCGAGGTCGGGACCAAAAATCAGAGCCATCTCCGGCAGGCCGACGTCCTGGGTGCTGGCCGGGAACAAGTGGCTTCCATGTTCGGGTATGCGGCTTTCTTGCACCGCGAGCCCGCCGGGATGTTGCATCAGCACCGCGGTATAGTCGAACGCTCCCTGATCCCCATCCAGAAAGCGACTCAAGTTGGAGATCTGCACGTACTTAATTCTTTCCTGGGCGGTGAAGTTTTGAAGGTTGGTGATCAGATCTTCGGCGCGTGCTCCCGCTTGTTGGAGCACAGAGGAAAGTTCGCACGGTGGTGATGAACTGTGGGAGTGGAACGGCGCATCCACATCGGGAGGATCCCAGTGGGGGCTGCGGCTTTTCATTTTTCTTTCGATTTCGGTAGGCTGCTGAGCGGCGAGCAAGCCGAATGGTATGAGGATGGCCGTCGCGAACAACCACATGGCGATGCTGCGAATTTGCCGCCTAATGCCCATGGCTAATGGCGAACAATACAGTTGACCCGCCAACTGTTGACCCGCCCATTTCATTTGCCTTTCTGGGCCTTAGGCGCAAAGTAGCCACGGCGGGCCTGGAGCTTCAGGTCGTCCCGATCGACCTTGACCTTCAGATGATGGTAAGCGCCATCCAGCTTCACGTTATTAAGGGAAAACTCGAGCAGGTAAACGTACTCGGGCGCGGCTGCGAGACGTTCGAGCCCTCCCTCGAGGTCATTGCTATTGTGAATGAATGTGCCACCGGTAGCATCGGCGATGTCGGCCATGACGTCCTCGGTGCGCTCCATGGATTCAACATGCGATTGGGCTTTGAGGCGCGTTTCGCGGGCGGGCCCCAGCGCTTCCTGACTGGCGTCGAGTCCCGTGGTGTATAAGCCGCGCGCATCCATGGTGCTGATGGTCACGTTCGAGCGTGCTGCCATCTCGATGACTTGAGATTGCAAGGCCATCGCTTCCGGGGTAACGGTGAAGAAACCGGGCGAGATCAGGATCAGCGTGCGTTGCCCCGGAAGGCCGGCCATTTTGCGCACCAGTTCGCGAATAAAGATCAATGTTGTGCGGACGTCTTGCTCACCCAATTCGAGTGTGGTTCTGGCCTCCTGATGGGCCATGGCCTCGGCCACATTGCGCATGATCGGGTCGAGGTGCCCACAAACGAGGGCATCTTCGATGGCGACCTCCAGCGCGGCGCGATCATTCCTATTTTCGATTCTATCCGCGTGATAAAGATCGACGTCCGGGCATTCGTGGCCGGTGTGACGGTAGGGATTGCGGAGTTGAAGCTTGGCGATAGCGTCTTCCAGCTTGGCGCGATCATTGGTGACACCGCTGTCGGCGCGCCCGAAAATGGAGATTACCGAGGCTCGATCGGAATCGGCCAGCGACTCGCCGAGCATTCTTGAGGCGGCTTTCTGCACGAGGCTCAGGTCGGAAGCGCTCAGGTGCATATCGTCGAACAAGAAAATAACGAAGCGCTCGGGCGGGGCAGCGGGACGCTGTGGCGCACTGGGCACGGGAGCATCGGTGGCCGGGACTGCGGATGCCGCAGGGGGTGCATCGCTTTCCGCCGGTGCTCGCTGCTGAATGGCAAAACCAGAAATCTGGCGGGGCTTGTCTTGATCGAAGATGTGGAAGTCTTCTTTCTTGAGATGGCCGACGGCATGGCCTCGAGCGTCGCGGACGACCACGGGGACAAGCACGGAATTCACGTTGACTTCGATCTTGTAGTCGTTTGTAGGCGGGGGTGGCGGCGGGGGCGGTGGTCCAGGGAATTGCCGGGCGATCGCCGAGTGCTGGGACAAAAGGGCTGTGAAGCAGCAAACGAACATCGCTGCCAAGCGTCTCGGATTAGCACTCAGGTTGATAAAACAAATTGTAGCTCCCAACAAGGCCGTTCTCTTAAGAGAAAATGTGCGATCCGCGCCTGAGCTTGGGGAAAGCAGCAGGATGCGCCCGACGATTTCGCCCGGGCGTCGGCAGGTGTTTGAGACGCATCCCGTCGGCGGCGCCGTAGGATTGAATGCGAACTGCGCGCCTGCGCATCTTCTCCATCGCAGCGTCTAGGAAGAGTGAGCGTTTTTTCCACAGCGTTACAGGCTTTTACTGATGTTTCCGATGCTCTTGGCGAGTACAATCGCATCTCTGTTCCCTGGCTGTTAGCGATTTGCTCCAGTGGTGACACGCTTGGCTCGTCACTTTCAGAAGCTTACGTCTCCTTCACGAAGACTTAGTACGCGGGTCGAGACTCCGCAGCATGTTTGGGTGTTCTGGCGTTGCGACGGGCGCGACGATGTTGCACGGGTGCACGATTTAAGCGTTGGCGGGGTGTTTATCGAAACGCATAAACCGAAGGATATCGGCATGCCGACAAACCTGCACTTCCTAGTGCAGGAAGGGCAGATTCGGGCCGACGCCACGGTGAAGCACGCTGACGACGGCCGTGGGATGGGGTTGAAGTTCACAGCTGTCCGCGAAGAAGACCGGGCGAACTTGATCGCGCTGATGTCCAGGCTGCGACAGTAACGCAAGACCGGGGCAGCGGGGTTTGTCCGCGGGATAGGAGGAATGATTTTTTTCCCCCATGGGCGAATACAAGGCGAACAGCGATTCCGGCAAATCAGGCGGAAAAGTCAGAATCTGTCGCGCAAGAAGAATCTGCTCGGGGACGCCCCTAACTGCAGGCTAGGTACGAGGGTACTGTTTCTGCGAGCAGCAAGTTGGTACCGACATGCCATTGCGCGGTTTTCAGGGCATTGGCAGAATTATGAATGTGCGGAACTTGTTCGCGGAGAGCTTGTCGCGCTGTAGCAACCCGTAACGGACCGGCAAGCGTTTCGTAATCGCTCGAGTGAGAGGTACCTGTCCCCATGGCGTTAATTCATTTTCGATGTAAAGAACGGCGCCGTACGATGCGGGTCATGTTGAGCGTGCCACTTCGAGTGCACGGGATTACGCAAGATGGCGAGACGTTCGCGGTGGAAACGAAGTCGCACACGGTGAGCTTGCATGGCGCGTCGATCGAGCTGGAGCTGCCCGTGGCCCTCGGGGATATCCTGCTGCTGGAAAATGAGCTCTCGAACGAGCAAGCCGAGGGGAAGGTTGTTACGATCAAGCGCTCGCGCGATGGCAAAGTTTATGTCGGCCTCGAATTTACAGATTTCCATGTGAACTTCTGGCATATGGCCTTCCCGGTTCCTGGAGCAAAGCCGCTCCGGCGCCGGTTGGTTCCCGAGAAGGTTCCCGCACTGAGCTAGAGCATTTTCTTCAATACCTGATACTTCCTGTTCTGCCATTCACCGCATATGATCCTGGCGTGGGAAAAGATCCAATACGGATTGGACTGATTTCGGATACTCACGGATTGCTCCGAGAACAGGCGTTGCGGTCGCTGCGTGGCTCGGAACTGATTGTCCACGCAGGTGACGTCGGTGAACGGAAAATCCTGGAGGAACTACGAGAATTGGCGCCGGTAGTAGCAGTCCGGGGAAATGTGGATACGGCGGACTGGGCACGGACATTGCCTCTTACGGCGGTTGCCGACGCTGGGCGGGTGCAGATTTACGTGCTCCACGACGTGAATGCGCTGGACCTCGACCCCGTAGCAGCAGGATTGCAGATCGTGGTGAGCGGGCATTCCCACAAATTTGGCCGAAGCGAGCGGTCGGGTGTGCTGTATATCAATCCCGGAAGCGCGGGGCCGAGACGATTTCAATTGCCGATTACCGTGGCGCGGCTGGATTTGGGCAAGACTCCGTGGGGGGTAGAGTTTGTGGATTTGGAGAAATTGAAATGAATCGGCCCCCCACGGTGAAGTCCGGGAGGATCGCCCGGCTGCGTATTTGCGTCAGACTCTGCTAGTGCTAGACTGCAGTCATGGCCAAGAAAAAAGCAGCTCCCAAGAAACTGAAGAAAAAGAAGGCACCGAAGGCGGCGGCAAAGAAAGTCGCCAAGATGGCGAAGGTTTCGGTCCGTGCGAAGAACAAGGCCGTTGCGAAGGCAAAGGTCGCGGCGTCGAACAAGGCGCCGGTGAAGAAGAAGACCGCCCCCAAGAAAACGCCGCCGAGCGCGGAAGCGAACGTGTCGCGGGGAAGTCAAGACGTAGAGACGGTGCGGCTCAAGCCGAAGTCACGTGTGGCACGGGCTGGAACCGGTGCCGGAGACCTTCAGGGCATTTCCATTGTTGAGGACGTGGATTCCGAGAGCGCGGACGAACTGTTGGAGGAAGGCCAGGCGTTTGAGGCGGGCATCGTCAGCGGCGTGGAACGCGCGGGGGACGCCGAGGAGTCGGAAGTCATCACGCATGAAGTGCTCGAAGACGATGTGCCTAAGGAATATGACGACCAGGACCGCCCTTAAGCTTTTTCTGTCGGTGTTCTGCTGAATTTGATTCCTCTTTTTAAGCTCTAGGAACCGTTTTGCGTGCCTCCCACGCTTCTGTACGTGCTTGCTGAAGACTGCGTAGATCGAACTGTCGGCTTGGCTCATCGGATTTGCTCCGTGCCTCAATTACGTTGAGGCTTCAGGCTGCACAGGCCCTTCCTGCTTCAGATTAAGCACCAGAGCCTCTACTACCGCACGTACCGGAAGTTACCCTCGGTAATAATTAAAAGACCGGATAGACAGCGCTAGAGATGCGCCTCAAATTTTGTGGCGCAGATGGAACGTGCGCGGCGGCCAGGTTGCGGGCAGGGTGGGGCTGCGCAGACATGCGATCAGGATTTGAGGCGGATATGAATAAGATTCGAGGGGCCCACATTGTTTTGCTCGCGCCACTGATGGCTGGGATGGCGATTTCGACCAATTCCATAAGCGCGTGGAACGGTTCGCAGCGCACGCTGCCCGCGGGCAACGCCCAGGTGGAACGAGGCCGGTATCTGGTCGAGGAAGTTGCAAAATGTCCCGAGTGTCACACGCCTCGGAATGACCGGGGGGAGCTAAGGCAGGACGCTTGGCTCAGCGGCGCTCCGATCTGGATCCAACCCGTGTCTCCGATTCGGAATTGGGCGGATCGTGCTCCTGCGCTTGCGGGCTTCCCGAGTTTTACAGAAGAGCAAGGAGAACGAATTCTCGAAAAGGGCACCGGACCCGAAGGCGAGGAAATTCGGCCGCCGATGCATATCTACCACATGAATCACACCGACGCGAAGGCCATTATTGCTTATCTCAAATCGTTGCCTCGGAATCAGTCCACGAATTGAACTGCGGCAATTCTCTCTAGCGTTTCTTCCTTTGCTTCGCGTTTTTTCGTTTGCTTTTCGCTTGCGGGCGTTTCCAGCTCGGACTCGGTTTAACCGCGGCGCCCTGTGAAAGAAGTTCGCGGGCCTTTTTAGGAAGCTTGGCGACAACCATATCGTAGGATTCGCGCAACAAGCTAGTTAGCTCGTCGATTGAGAGAGCGTCCCTGGTTTCCAGCGCGACCCATTGTGCGCGAGCAAGGTATGGGGCGGGAATGATCCCTTGACGTTCTGTCAATTCCGCAAAATTCTCCGGGGAGGATTTGAAGGAAAGCCAAACCGGAGCAACTTCCAGCACAGTGTGGGCGAACATTTTGTTGGCCACTTTAAAAGTGAGGTCGCCTTCCCAAACGGTTTGTTCCGTGGCGCCGGGGAAGGAGAGGCAGAGTTTACGGAGTTGATCGATGTTCATTCGACACCTACCTGGAATTGCCGGTAACCCATCGGTTGAGGTCCTTTCCGGCCGGGCCGGAAGTCCCGGATCGCGCATCGTTGTCGAATGCGCTCAGGATGACAAGAGCATTGCCGCGTGCGGATTACTCAACGGCCCAAGCCATTCCGTCGACGCCTGGAGTCAGATCGATCGACGGTTGTAATTGCCACGAGTGCAGATCGAGGACCTCGATTTTTCCGGCCGTCAAGAAGGAAACGTAGGCGACGCCACCGTCGGGCCGGACCAGAACTTTGCCGAGCGCCGTCGGGGCGTCGAAAGTCTTGGCCAGCTTGCGGGTGTGCAAGTCGATTGCGAAGATGTGCCCCTTCAAGCCGGCGGCGACCAGCCAACGGCCCTCGGGTGTGGGCTCGGAACTGTACGCCGACTCCGGCAGGTCGATCCACGAGGCGATTTTGTTGGTCGCGGTATCGATCACCGCGATTCTCGGCGCTTCCTGGTCGTGAGTAAAAACGTACTTACCATCAGGCTGTATGGAGATGCGCTGAACCTGCTTGGAGACCGGAATTGTGGTGATCAAGGAGTGATGAACCAGGTCAAGAACGCTGACGGTCCCGGAGTGCACGTTGGCAGTGTAGGCGCGACTTCCATCGGGGGTGATTACGAACATGTGGGATTCCGGCTCGCCGGTGGGATTCTCCGCGACGATTTTGCGGGCGATCGGATCGACCACGTCGAGCGACTGGGAAAGCTCGGTGGTTACGTAGAGGCGGCCGTCGGGGCCGATGCCCGGCTCGTGCGGGCGCAGGGGTTTTCCGAGGTCGATGGTGAAAGCGAGTTTACGTTCGCGGATGTCGATGACATCGATGGTGCTGCCGTCGGTGCCGGGTTTGCCGACGCCGGAATTGCCGTAAATCGGAACGTAAGCATAGTGGCCATCTTTGCTGACGGCGACTTCGTGGCCATTGACGCCTACCACGATCTTGGCGACTTCGCGGCGGGTTTCCGGATCGACGAGCAAGGCGGTGTGCTCGACTTGATTGGCGACGACCAAAAGGCCGTGCGCGGACGGATGCGAGCGGACCAGCGTCGTTGCAAACAAAAGGATAAGTGATAGAAAAGTGATGACGGTCAGAATACGCGAGCGCATGAGGAACCTCGTCTTGCCGGCTGAGCCGACTTATAGAAACACGCGATTATAGTCGTCGAGATCGTTCCTTACCAACTCTCTTGCAAAGTTGGCAGACGCGGCTAAGGCTGGGCTGCAATTTGACAGTAACAAGCGCGGGTGTAGGCTAAGCGTCTCAGCCAGTGAAGGAGACGAATATGTTCGACCAAGATGTGCAGAATCCTAGAGATGGCGGGATATCGAGACGCGAATTTGTAGGGATGGCAGTAGCGGCGACGGTCGCGGCTGGCGCGGAAAAACTGGCGTGGGCGGCGGACGCGAAAGCGGGGATGCCTTACCGAACGCTCGGGCGGACCGGCGAAAACGTTTCGATGATGGGGCTGGGCGGCTACCACATAGGAAACCAGACGGACGAGCAGGAAAGTATTCGGATCATTCGGACAGCGATCGACAACGGCGTCAATTTCCTGGACAACTGCTGGGATTACAACGGTGGCCAAAGCGAAGTGCGCACGGGCAAAGCGCTGCGGGACGGCTACCGGCAGAGAGTGTTCCTGATGACCAAAATCGATGGACGAACTCGGAAGGCGGCGATCGAGCAACTGGAAGAGTCGCTGCGCCGATTACAGACCGACCATATTGATCTGCTGCAATTCCACGAAGTGATTCGCATGGAGGATCCCGAACGGATTTTTGCGCCGGGGAACGGGATGGAAGCGGTCGTCGAGGCGCAGAAGGCGGGCAAGGTCCGCTACATTGGATTCACTGGGCACAAGAGCCCTGACATCCATTTGAAGATGCTGGAGACGGCCGACGCGCACCGTTTTCATTTTGATGCGGTGCAGATGCCGTTGAACGTCATGGATGCGCACTTCAACAGTTTTGAGAAAAAAGTGCTGCCGGTGCTGGTTCAGGAACAGATCGGTGTGCTGGGTATGAAGCCAATGGGCAGCGGCGTCATTTTGCAAAGCAAGGTTGTGGAACCGGCGGAGTGTCTGCACTACGCCATGAATTTGCCGACCAGCGTAGTGATCACGGGATGCGATTCCCTCTCCATTCTCGAGAAGTCTTTGCAGGCGGCGCGAGATTTTCGGCCGCTCAGCGAGGCGCAAATTGCGGTGCTGCTCAACAAGACTGTGGAAGCCGCGCGAAATGGGCAATTTGAGCTGTACAAGACTTCGACGAATTTTGACGGTACCGGGCATAACCCGCAGTGGCTGGGATAAAGGGCAGGAACCGTATTGCGATTCTACTAGAATCGCGAGAACCCTAGACTGCGGAGATCTGCCTCGAAACGCGGCCTAAATCGTAGGCGTTAATCACGCGAGGTATGCCATCCTACCCGCCGCCCCTTAAGAATCCACGGACGTACAGTGCCGCGAAACTCGGAAATTCCGAGTTGGCGATATCGCTCGACATGTACGAGTTCGTGAAACAACACTCCCATCCGAAAAAGGCTCGTGCAATACGACGACATGCTGATAGGTAACTGCGGTCAATAGGGCAAAGTCAGGCAAATCGGAAAAGCCTAGGGCTTTCAACATCGAATAAAAACTCGGGTTACCGATTCTTTCCTTCCCTAAGACCAGGGTTCGCGTGGTCTCCAGCAGGTCTTACGAAAAAATTCCGCAAGGCGCCGCTGGTGCGTTGACCGGAAATGTATTCGGCCACGAGTTCAGAAATTCTGCTGACCTGTTCCGGAGGGAGATGCGGCGTGGCCATGCTAATCGTTGCCGGTGGCGTAGCGGCGGAAGAAGGAATCGGGCTTCCATTGCGGATGTGCATCGGCGTTGGCCACCGAGATCAGCAGTTGGCGTAGGATCTCTTCGTAGCTTGCGGCTGTGGCGCGATCGACGGGCTGCGCGAGATCGTCGGAAGGGGCGTGGTAGCGGACCGTGAGCCACTCCTTGAAGATCTTTTCATCGGGCGAGCCGGGCTCGAAACCGACGTCGAGTTTTACCGCGGGAATGCCGTGGCGGATGAAACTGTATTGGTCGCTGCGGATGAAAGCGTTGCGCAACGGCTGGGGATCGGCCTGCACTCGTACGCCGAACGTTTGCGCGGCTTCACGTGCGCGGTCACCCAGATCCGATTCGGCGAGGCCCTGCACCTTAAGAACTTTCAGTGGAACGATAGGCAGAAACATGTCGATGTTGACGTCGGCCACCATGGATTTTGGCGGCACGGTGGGATGAGCGGCGAAATATTTCGATCCGAGCAGCCCTTTTTCCTCTGCAGTGACAAAAACGAAGAGAATCGAGCGGCGTGGATGCGTTTCGTGCACTTTCCACGAGGCCGCGATATCGAGTAACGCGGCAACGCCCGAAGCGTTGTCCATCGCCCCGTTGTAGATACGGTCGCCGTTGATCGGCTCACCGATGCCGAGGTGATCTGCGTGAGCGGAGAGTACGACGTATTCGTCTTTGAGCAAGGGATCGCTGCCGGGAAGCTTGGCAATCACATTGGCGGACTCAACGGAGGTCGATTTGACGGTTGCGCGAGCCTTCAAGGACACATCGAGAGGAAAACGCGGCATCGGCTTGCGATCTTTGCCAAGATCCGCGATTTCTGCAAACGTGTGGCCCGATCCGGCAAAAAGCTTTTCGGCCTCCGTGGGGTTGAACGTGAGGGCCAGCTTCAGGCCCAAAGTTTCGTCGAACTCGGCGCCGACCAGATCCATGGAAGGATGGGCGCGATTCAGCGACATGCGCGACCACGGTATGTCCATCGAAGCAGGATTCGGTATTCCGACAATGCCGATGACACCGGCGCGTTGCAGCGCTTTCCATCGCTCGCCTGCAGTCTGGTAGTGCGCCGACAGCGCCGTTGGAGTATCCGCCGGGGAACCCGCAAGGTAGACGACGATTTTGCCTTTCAGATCCAGGCCGGCGAGATCATCGTAGTTTGCCTCTGGAATTTGCAGGCCGTAACCGACAAATACGAGAGGCGCAGTAATTTCTTCAGATGCGAGGTTGACGCGGGTATTGAAGTACGCATCGTCGCCAAGGACAAGCGGCTCGGTCTTGCCATTGGAAACCAACGCTGCCGAGGATTCTTTTTCAACGATTTCGCGAGAGACAAATTTCAGGGGCTGGTAGAAGCCATTAACGCCGGCGGGCTGCAGGCCTGCCTTGGCGAGTCGCTCGACGACGTAAGCCTCCGCTTTGCGCAGTCCCTCACTGCCGGTCTCGCGGCCTTCCAGATTGTCGTCGGCTAAAAACTCGACGTGTTCCCACCAGGAACTCCCGTCGAAATGCTTTGCGGGCTGTTGTTGAGCGACCGCAACGCCGGCGAACACCAGAATCGCCGCAAGAAAGCACAAATTTTTTCGCACGGAATGCCTCCGGATTCGTTGTCGGGACGGAAGGATAGCAGGCGAGCTGGGATCAGCCAAGCCGGTCGGAGCTCGC
>Ga0182018_10000877_pt1 | contig 37075 bp, 31 predicted proteins | sample 812P2MmetaG_FD_120490 | JGI IMG/M metagenome (GOLD analysis project Ga0182018, IMG submission 120490) | Permafrost microbial communities from Stordalen Mire, Sweden - 812P2M metaG | ecosystem: Environmental > Terrestrial > Soil > Wetlands > Permafrost | place: Sweden: Stordalen | collected...
AAACCCGATAAAATCAGAGCGGTCAACCGCCCGCAATGAACGCGGCTTGGTCAATTTTACCTTGGTGAAAGCCAACAACATTAAGTCAAATGGTCAAAGCCGCATTTATCAGAGGTCTCATTTCGTCTTTTGAAACAGACGCGCGCGAAAAATTGATTGAAGTTAAAACCACACGCTTTGGTTCACTGACGCCATTTTTTGCATCCAAAAACGAAGTTGAAGTTTCTGAAACAAGAGAAAATGAATATCAACTCTATCGTCTATTCAACTTTGCCAAAGAACCCAAGCTTTTTGTTTTGCCCGGTTCGCTTCGCAATACTTGTTCACTTGACCCCATGCAGTATTCGGCACTCCCGCGCTGAAATTATTTCAGCCAGCCGATTTTGATTTCCTTTTCGAGCGGCTTGAATTCCGAATCGCCGGTGACAAGTTCCGCGTTTTTGATCTTCGCCAGCGCAGCGGCAAAGGCATCGGCGTAGGACATCTTGTTCGTGGCCTTATAAATCGCAGCCTGTTTGGCCAGAGACAGGTCGGCATCCACGAGTTCTATCGGCAGCCGGGACAGATCGCCCGCCGCCGAGTCTGCGGCTCCCTGGCCGCCCGCGCGCCACATGCCGTAATAGACCTCACCCCAGTTCACCACGGACAGCAACAGCCGGATTTTCTCGGCGCGGGCCTTGTCAATCAATTCTTCAACCGCCGGCCCGGCGGGTTCGTCCTTGAAGTAGGCCATCAACGCCCAAGTATCCAAAACTTTTGCGGCCATATCAGTTCAATTCGAATTTCGACACCTCACCCCGGCCCTCACCCCGGACGTGGCGGAGAGGGTGAAAGTCTGTCCGCTTCTTTTGGCAGCCATGTCAGCGGTCTTTCTCCTCGCGCTTCATTTCCTTGAGCGTTTCCATCAGCGGCAGGTGCTTGTATTTTCCGCGCAGGCTTTTGATGTAGGTGCGGGTGATGGGCTTGAGCAAAATGCCTTCGGGCGTGGAGACGACCGTGGCCTTGGTGCCTTCCTCAATCTCGAATTCCTTGCGCAGGCGGCGGGGAATCACCACCTGCCCTTTCGTGCCGAAATTCACGGTGTCCAGCTTCAATGTTGCAATCATGGCAGCAAGTTAAACTTAAACATAAAAGTATGTCAATAGTTATTTTGTATAACTTATTAACAGGTGTGGCCTTCCATGCCGGAATTGCAATTATTGGCTTGAGTTTTCTCCTTTGCCTTTGCCTGCCAAAAGAACTACCTTCACAAAGCATGACAACGCTAACGGCACATTTCGACGGTAAAGTGCTCGTGCCTGATTCGCCGGTGGAACTTCCGGTGAACCAGCCGTTGAGAGTTTCTGTTTCGACCGTCGAAGCAAATGGCGAGGAAGACGACGACATGAATGAAGGCGCGTGGCTGCGGGACGCGTCCAAAAATCCGTCCTTCGATTTCCTGCGCGACGAACCCAACCTCTACCGCTCCACCGATGGCAAACCCTTTCACGACGCGCGGTAAAGTCGTGCTCGTGCCGTTTCCGTTCGACGACCTTTCCGCGGCAAAACTTCGCCCGGCGGTCTGCCTCACCGAACCGATTGGCGCGAATCGTCACGTCGTCGTCGCCTTCATCACCAGCAGCGACATTTTTGATCTGCTGGCAACGGACATTGCGCTGCCGGCAAATCATCCAGATTTTCGAGCGACCGGCTTGCGCGTCAATTCAGTTTTGCGTTTGCACCGGTTGATCACGCTCTCGACAAAAATTATCCAGCGCGAACTCGGAAGGCTTTCACCAAATCTTGAACGTGAAGCGGCCGGAAAACTTTCCCTGTTGTTTTCCCTAAAAAGCTAGCGCCGGAACTGCAACTGCTTCTGATATTTGGCAGACAAAAAAGGCGCCCGGGGTTTGCCGGACGCCTTTTGAATTTTGATTTTTTGCCTATGCCAGCAGCGGATTTACCTCCACGTCGGCTTCCACGTGCGCTTCCGCCTCCGGTTCGTCGGGAATCTCGACGAGCAGCTTGAGCTGCGCCTTGCGGTGACGGTCGAAGCCGGTGCCCGCCGGGATGATGTGGCCCATGATGACGTTTTCCTTGAATCCGCGCAGCGAATCCACCTTGGAACGCGTGGCGGCCTCGGTCAGCACGCGGGTCGTGTCCTGGAACGACGCGGCGCTCAAGAAGCTGTCGGTTTCCAGCGACGCCTTCGTGATGCCGAGCAGCACGGGCGAGGCTTCGGCGGGCTTGCCGCCCTTCTTCTCGACCCGCTCGTTCTCGGCCTCGAATTCCAGCTTGTCAATCTGCTCGCCCCAGAGGAACGTCGTATCGCCCGGCTCGGTGATGCGGACCTTGCGCAACATCTGGCGCACGATGATTTCGATGTGCTTGTCGTTGATCGTCACGCCCTGCAGACGATAGACTTCCTGCACTTCGCTGACGAGGTGCTCCTGCAATTCCTGCGGGCCGCACACGTCGAGGATTTCGTGCGGGTCCATCGGGCCTTCGGTCAACTGCTGGCCTTTCTTCACCATGTCGCCCTTGAAGACGATGACGTGCTTGCCGATGGGAATGAGATGCTCCTCCTCCAGCTGCGTCTGCGGATCCTTGATGAGGATGCAGCGCTTGCCGCGCACGCTCGGACCGAAGTCCGCGATGCCGTCAATCTTGGAAATTTCCGACGCGTCCTTCGGGCGGCGCGCCTCGAACAACTCCGCCACGCGCGGCAGACCGCCGGTGATGTCCTTCGTCTTGGACATCTTGCGCGGCGACTTCGCCATCAAAGTCCCGGCGACAATCTTGTCGCCTTCATTCACGACGATGTGCGCGCCGGACGGGATCGGATAATTCGCCACGACCTCGCCGCTGTCGTCGGAAATGATAATCTGCGGGTGCAAATCTTCCTTGTGATCAATGACGACCATCGCCTCCTGGCTGGTGGTCTCGTCCATTTCCTGCTTCATCGTCACGCCCTCGATGATGTCGTGGAATTTGATCTTGCCGGCTTTCTCGGACAAAATCGGCACGTTATACGGATCCCACTGGACGAACGTGTCGCCCTTCTTCACCTTCGCGCCGTCCTTGAAGGAAATGACCGCGCCGATGACGACGGTGTGGTTTTCCAGTTCGCGTCCGTCTTCGCCGACAATCGAAACCGTGCCGTTTTTGTTCAGCACGATGTTGTTGCCGTCTTCCAACTGGACGACGCGCAACTCGTTGTAACGGATCGTGCCTTCAAATTTGGACTTGATCTGCGGCTGTTTGAAAACCTGTGACGCCGTTCCGCCGATGTGGAACGTCCGCATCGTGAGCTGCGTGCCGGGTTCGCCGATGGATTGCGCCGCGATGATGCCGACGGCCTCGCCGAGCTTGACAAGCCCGCCCGTCGCCAGATTGCGGCCGTAGCAATGGATGCAAATGCCGTGCTTGCTTTCGCAGGTCAGCACCGAGCGGATGCGCACGCGGTCAATGCCCGCCACGTCAACCGTCTTCGCCTTGACCTCGTCAACTTCCTCGTTTGCGCGGAGGAGAAATTCCTTCGGGTTTGTCGGATTGACAATGTCGTCGCACGCGAAACGACCGATCAAACGGTCGCCGAGTTTGACCACTTCGTCCTCGCCTTCATAAACGGCGGAAACCCAGATGCCGTTTGTCGTGCCGCAATCCTGTTCCTGAATGATCACGTCCTGCGACACGTCCACGAGCTTGCGCGTCATGTAGCCGGAGTCGGCGGTCTTGAGCGCGGTGTCGGCCAGACCTTTGCGTGCGCCGTGAGTCGAAATGAAGTATTCCAACACAGACAAACCTTCGCGGAAGTTCGCGAGAATCGGCTTCTCGATGATGTCGCCGCTCGGCTTGGCCATCAGACCGCGCAAACCGGCGAGCTGGCGAACCTGCTGCTTGTTGCCGCGCGCGCCGGAATCCACCATGAGGAAAACCGGGTTGTATTCCTTCTTGCCCTGGTTTTGTTCCAGCGTCTTGAACATGACGCCGGAAATCTGGTCGGTGCAGTGCGTCCAGATGTCCACGATCTTGTTGTAGCGTTCGCCGGGCGTGATGACGCCCTTGCGATACTGCTTCTCAACTTCGCGAATCTGCCGGTGCGCATTTTCAATCTGCTCGTCGCGTTCCTTCGGGACGATCATGTCATCAATGCCGATGCTCACGCCGGACTTCGTCGCCTCGCGGAAGCCCAGCTCCTTCAACTTGTCGAGCATCACGACGGTTTTGTCGTGACCGGCAAATTTGTAGCACTTCCAGATCATGTCGCCGAGTTCGGATTTCTTGACCGACTTGTTCGGGAAACCGAGTTCCACCGGCCAGATTTCGCTGAAAATGACGCGGCCAACGGTCGTCTCGATGATTTTTTTGTCGGCGTTGCCGAAAACAGTCGGCTTGCCCAAATCAGGATTCGACAGACGGATGCGGTCGTGCGTCTTCAAAGCGCCGTCGTCGTAGGCGAACTGGACTTCTTCCTTCGAGCCGAACAACGGCAGTTTGCGCGAATCGGCCGGAGCGGCTGTGCGCGGCTCGGCGGTGACATAATAACAGCCGAGCGTGATGTCCTGCGTCGGCGTGATGATCGGCTTGCCGGACGAAGGCGAGAAAATGTTGTTCGTCGCCATCATCAACAGGCGCGCCTCCATCTGCGCCTCGACGGACAGCGGAACGTGAACGGCCATCTGGTCGCCGTCAAAGTCCGCGTTGTAAGCGGTGCAGACCAGCGGATGAATGCGGATCGCTTCGCCTTCAATCAGCATCGGCTCGAACGCCTGGACGGACAAACGGTGCAACGTCGGCGCGCGGTTGAGCAGAACCGGATGACCTTTCGTCACTTCTTCCAAAACGTCCCAGACTTCCTTCGTCTGGCGCTCGATCATTTTCTTCGCGCTGCGGACGGTGTGGACGTAACCAAGTTCCTTCAAACGGCGGATGATGAACGGCTCGAACAAGACGAGCGCCATTTTCTTCGGCAGACCGCACTGGTTCAATTTCAGTTCCGGCCCGATCACGATGACCGAGCGGCCTGAATAATCCACGCGTTTGCCGAGCAGATTCTGGCGGAAACGTCCGCCCTTGCCCTTGAGCATGTCGCTCAAAGATTTCAACGAACGATTTCCCGCACCCGTGACCGGACGACCGTGACGGCCGTTGTCGAACAACGCGTCCACGGCCTCCTGCAACATGCGTTTTTCGTTGCGGATGATGACCTCCGGCGTCTTGAGCTGGAGCAACGTCTTGAGACGGTTGTTGCGGTTGATGACGCGGCGGTAAAGATCGTTCAAGTCAGACGTCGCAAAACGTCCGCCTTCGAGCGGCACGAGCGGGCGCAAATCCGGCGGAATCACCGGCAGCACCGTGAGAATCATCCATTCCGGACGGCTCTTGGAAATCGCCAGACCTTGCAGCAATTTGATCCGCTTCGCCAATTTTTTGCGGATCTGTTTGCTCTTGGTTTCCGTCATCGCCTGTTGCAATTGATCGGTCCCCTTCGCCAAATCCACGCGCGACAACGCCTCGCGCACGGCCTCCGCGCCCATTTTGGCGGTGAACGCTTCCGCCCCGTAAGTTTCCTTCGCTTCGCGATATTCGGTTTCATTGAGCAACTGATGCGGCTTCAACGCCGTGTTGCCCGGATCAATCACCAGATAATCCTCGTAATAAATCACGCGCTCCAGATGCCGCGCCGTCATGTCCAGCGCGAGTCCGATGCGCGAAGGCATGCACTTGAAAAACCAGATGTGCTGAACCGGCACGGCCAGCTCGATGTGGCCCATGCGTTCGCGGCGCACGCGCGCGAGCGTCACCTCGACGCCGCAACGGTCGCAGACGATGCCGCGATGCTTGATGCGCTTGTATTTTCCGCAGGAACATTCCCAGTCCTTGACCGGGCCGAAAATGCGTTCGCAGAACAGGCCGCCCTTTTCCGGCTTGAACGTGCGGTAATTGATGGTCTCGGGATTCTTGACTTCGCCTTTGCTCCACGAACGGATGGCGTCGGGCGACGCCAGCGTGATGCCGACGTAATCCACCTGATTGACCTTGTCCAGTCCGAGCAACTCGCGGGCGTTTTCTTTTGAGCTAATCATACGCAAATAATTTTAATTATACCGCTGTTAAAGCCGCAACTGCTTCGCTGTTTCCGTTCGGATGTTCGGCCGGATTTGAATAACCGACCTTCACATCGAGGCCGAGCGATTGCATTTCCTTCACCAGCACGTTGAACGATTCGGGAATACCCGCCTCAAGCGCGTTGTCGCCCTTGACAATGGCTTCGTAAATCCGCGTGCGGCCCTGCACGTCGTCGGATTTGACCGTGAGCAATTCCTGCAACGTGTAAGCCGCGCCGTAGGCTTCCATCGCCCACACTTCCATTTCGCCGAAGCGCTGGCCGCCGTATTGCGCCTTGCCGCCGAGCGGCTGCTGGGTGACGAGCGAATACGGACCGACGGCGCGGGCGTGAATCTTGTCCGCAACCAAGTGGCCGAGCTTCATCATGTAGATGTAGCCGACGACGATTTCCTGGTCGAACTGTTCGCCGGTGCGCCCGTCAATCAGATGCGTCTTGGCGTGCTCCGGCAAATGCGCGTCCTTCAAATAGCCGCGAATTTCCTTTTCCTTGATGCCGTCAAAAACCGGCGTCGAGAATTTCAAGCCGAGAATCTTCGCGGCCCAGCCGAGGTGCGTTTCCAAAACCTGCCCGACGTTCATGCGCGAGGGCACGCCCAGCGGGTTCAAGACGATTTCCACCGGCGTTCCGTCCGCGAGGAACGGCATGTCTTCCTCCTTCACGATGCGCGCGACGACGCCCTTGTTGCCGTGGCGTCCGGCCATCTTGTCACCGACGGACAATTTGCGCTTCGACGCGATGTAGACTTTCACCGACTTGACGATGCCGGCTTCGCTGCCGTCACCGGCCTCGGCGCGTTCAATCTCCTCGTCGTATTGCATCTGCAAATCGTCGAACTTCTTTTTGAACTGACCGATGATTTCCGTGATCTTGTTGCGGATCGGCGACGGATCAATTTCGATCCGGTCATAAACCGTCGCGAGCTTCCGCAACAGCGTCTTCGTGATTTTGCGGTTCGCCGGGATGATGATTTCGCCGGTCTCTGAATTCACCACGTCGAGCGGAATTTTTTCGCCAAGCAGAATGTTGCTCAACGCCTCGGTCAATTGATCCGTCAATTCTCCGACTTTCTTTTTGTGGTCATCCTCGATCTGTTTCGAGTGGCGGCGCTCCTCGGTCGAGGCCGATTTGGTCGTGCGCTCGCCGTCCTTTTTGGACGAAACTTTCACGTCCATGACGATGCCGTAAGTTCCCGACGGAACCTTGAGCGAGGTGTCCTTCACGTCCGCCGCCTTCTCGCCGAAGATGGCGCGGAGCAAACGCTCTTCCGGCGCGAGTTCGGTTTCCGACTTCGGCGTGATTTTGCCGACGAGAATGTCGCCGGGCTTCACTTCCGCGCCGACGCGGATGACGCCGTCGGCGCTCAAATTCTTCAACGCTTCGTCGCCGAGGTTCGGGATGTCGCGCGTGATTTCCTCCGGCCCGAGTTTCGTGTCGCGGGCGGCCACTTCAAATTCATCAATGTGAATCGAAGTGAAAATGTCGTCCTTCACGATTTTCTCGCTGATAAGAATGGCATCCTCGAAGTTGTAGCCGTTCCACGGCATGAACGCGACGAGCACGTTGCGGCCGAGGGCGAGTTCGCCATTTTGCGTGCAGGGACCATCGGCGATGATCTGGCCTTTCTTCACATGGTCGCCCTTCTCAACCAGGATTTTCTGGTTGATGCAGGTCGCCGCGTTCGAGCGCATGAACTTGCGGATCGGATGAATCCAGACACCGTTCTCCGGATCGTGCTTAATTTTCTTTTTCGTCTCCGGCAGTTTGCCGTCGCCGGTGACGATGACCTGACTGCCGTTGACGGAAGCGACCTTGCCGCTTTCATCGGCAACGACCACCGCGCGCGAATCGAGGGCGACGCGGCCTTCAAGGCCGGTGGCGACGAGCGGCGCCTCGGTGACGAGGAGCGGCACTGCCTGGCGTTGCATGTTGGAACCCATCAACGCGCGGTTCGCATCGTCGTGTTCCAGAAATGGAATCAAGCTCGCCGCAATTGAAACCAATTGCTTCGGCGAAATGTCCATGTAATCCACGCGCGCCGGTTCGACGTCAATGAAGTCCGTGCGCGAACGGCAGACGACGCGGTCGGTCAGGAATTTTCCCTTGTCGTCAATCAACGAGTTCGCCTGCGCAACGATGAATTGTTCCTCGCGGTCGGCGGTCAGGAAATCAATGTGATTGGTGACGCGCCCGTCTTCAACCTTTCGATACGGTGTTTCCAAGAAACCGAAATCATTGATGCGCGCAAAGGTTGCGAGCGACGCGATGAGGCCGATGTTCGGGCCTTCCGGTGTTTCAATCGGGCAAATGCGGCCGTAGTGCGACGGATGAACGTCACGGACTTCAAAGCCCGCGCGGTCGCGGCTCAAACCGCCCGGCCCAAGCGCCGACAAGCGGCGTTTGTGCGTGAGCTCCGCGAGCGGATTGATTTGATCCATGAACTGCGACAACTGGCTGCGGCCAAAGAAATCGCGGATGACGGCCGAGAGCGCCTTCGGATTGATGAGCTTTTGCGGCGTCATCGCCTCGACGCTTTGATCGAACAACGTCATGCGTTCCTTGACGAGGCGCTCCGTGCGCGACAGGCCGACGCGGCACTGGTTGGCGAGCAATTCGCCGACCGTGCGGATGCGGCGGCTGCCGAGATGGTCAATATCGTCCAGCGAACCTTCGCCCTTTTTCAATTTCAAAAGATATTTCGTCGCCGCGACCAGATCGTTCTTGGTCAAAATGCGCGATTCTTCCTTGTCCTTGAGACCAAGCTTCTGGTTGATCTTGTAACGGCCGACGCGGCCGAGATCGTAACGCTTCGGGTCGAAGAACAAACGCTTGAGCAATGCGCGGGCGTTGGCGGCGGTCGGCGGATCGCCGGGACGCAGACGGCGGTAAATGTCCTTGAGCGCCTCTTCCTCGTTCTTGGCCGGGTCTTTTTTAAGGCACTTGATCATGTTGCCTTCATCCACCGAAGTGTCCACGACCTTGATTTTGGTCACGCCGAGTTCGGCGATCTGTTTGACCACGGCCTTTGAGAGCGGCTCGAAGGCGCGCGCAACAACCAGTCCCTTTTCCTCGTCCACGGCGTCTTTCACGAGCACACGGTTCTGCAAATCCTCGAGCTTCTCGGCTTCCTTCACCGTGAGCTCCTCGATGGTGTAGAACAGCTTCAAAATTTCCTCGTCCATGCCGCGCGTTTTTTCGCCGTTGTCCTTGCTCTTGGGGTTGAAGCCGCCTTCGACATCCAGGAACGACAGCGCGCGGAAGAACGTCGTCGTCAAAAATTTGCGGCGGCGTTTTTTGCGGTCCAGATAAACGTAAAGCAGATCGCTCGTGTCGAACTGCGCTTCATACCAGGAGCCGCGGTCGGGAATGACGCGGAAGCTGTGGAGCAGTTTTCCGTTCGGATGCTGCGTGGCCTCGAACGCGATGCCCGGCGAGCGGTGCAGTTGCGAAACGACAACGCGCTCCGCGCCGTTGATGACAAACGTGCCCTGCGGTGTCATCAGCGGGAGTTCACCCATGAAAACTTTTTCCTCCTTCGCGCTCTTGGATTCCTCCTTGAGCAAAAACGTGACGTAAAGGGGCGCGCCGTAGGTCAGGCCCTCGCGCAGACATTCGAGCCAGTCAATCTTCGGCTCGCCGATCTCATAGGAATCGTAATCAAGCACGACCTTGCCGTCGTAGCTTTCGATGGGGAAAACTTCGCGGAAGACCGATTCCAGGCCGGAGTGCTTGTTGCGCTTTTTGGGTGATGCGCCGGCCTGCAAAAATTCCTTGTAGGAATTCGTCTGCAGCTCGATCATGTTCGGCGGCACGACAATCTCTTTGATTTTGCCGAAGTTGATTCTTTCTGTGGCTCGCGATGGCATTTTGACCTTTTCTTTTCCGCAATGCGAAAACCGCATTGCAATTAACTAACGACACAAGGCAGGGACGCCGCGTTCAACGACGAACCCGCCAAAACCAAAACCAAATTTTCTGTTTTGAACCTGATAAAATTTTTAATGGAGCGCTCCGGCCAGAACCGCCGGAGCCGCTCCGATAAACTGCGAATTACTTGACCTCGACCTTGGCGCCCGCTTCTTCGAGCTTCTTTTTGGCCGCGTCCGTGTCCGCCTTGTTCGCGCCTTCGAGCACCGGCTTGGGCGCGCCTTCGACCAGCGCCTTGGCTTCGGCCAAGCCGAGGCCAGTTTTCACTTCACGAACGGCTTTGATGGCGGCAATCTTCTTGTCCGCCGGAACGGAAACGAGAATCACGTCAAACGTGTCCTTCGCTTCAGCCGGAGCAGCAGCTCCGCCGGCGGCAGCGCCACCGGCAGCCGCGACCGCGACGGGCGCGGCGGCGGAAACGCCCCACTTGGTTTCCAGTTGTTTCACCAGGTCGGCGGCTTCGAGAACCGTCAACTTGCTCAATTCTTCCACGATGTTTGCGATGTCAGCCATATTGCTTTTCTTTCTGTCGTCTCGTCGTCCGCCGCGGCCTTGGCAAATTTCAGTTCACGGCCTGTGAACCGACGATTTACGTTGTTGTTGTTTGTTTGTCCGCTCCGCAATCAGGCGAAACGGAAATTGTTTTATTAGGACTTCTCCGATTTCGCCTTGATGACCTGCACCAACTGCGATGCGGGCGTGTTGATCAAAACCGCCAGCTTCGTCGCCGGAGCGACGAGCAGGCCGAGAATTTTCGCGCGCAGAACGTCGAGGCCCGGCAAATCCGCCAGCGCCATGATCGCCGCCGTTTCAAGGCGTTGATTGTTCAAGTAGCCGAACTTGAGTTTCAGCCTGTCGAATTCCGCCGCGAAATTTTTCAACGTCTTCGCGGCGGCGGAAATGTCTTTCTGCCCGGTCACAACGGCCATTTGTCCGGCCAGCGCACCGTTCAATTCGCCAACGCCGGCTTCCTTCGCCGCGATGCGAAAGATCGAATTCTTCACGACGTGAACTTCCGCGCCCGCTTTTTGCAGACGCTGGCGCAGTTCCGTCATGTGCGCGACCTTCAGTCCTTGATAGCCGACCACGATGAAGAACGGCGAGGCGTTCAATCGCGTGGCGTATTCTTTCGTCAATAATTGTTTTTCAGCACGCATGGGAAAATCCGGTTAGTTGTTTGCATACTCGCGCACGTCCACGCGCACGGCGGGACTCATCGTCGCCGACAACGTGCAGCTTTGCAGATACGTGCCTTTCACGCTTGTCGGACGCGCCTTGGCGACGGCTTCAATCACCGCGCGCGCATTTTCTTCAATCTGTTCCGGCTTGAACGAAGCCTTGCCGACAATGACGTGAACGTTGCCCGCCTTGTCGGTTTTGAATTCAACGCGCCCGGCTTTCACTTCCTTCACCGCTTTCGCCGTGTCTTCCGTAACCGTGCCGGTTTTCGGATTCGGCATCAGGCCGCGCGGCCCGAGAACCTTGCCGAGCTTGCGGACTTCGACCATCGCTTCAGGCGTGGCAACCGCGACATCAAAATCGGACCAGCCGGAATTACATTTGGCAATCATGTCCTCAAAGCCGACGTATTCCGCGCCGGCGGCCTTGGCTGCTTCGGCCGCCGCGCCGTTTTTGGCAAAAACCAGGACGCGCACGAGCTTGCCGCTGCCGTGCGGAAGCGGAACCGTGCCGCGAACCATTTGATCCGACTGCTTCGGGTCAACGCCGAGGCGGAACGCAAGGTCAATCGTCTCGTTGAATTTGGCTTTCGGAAACTTCGCGAGGACGCCGACGGCTTCCTTCAACGGATAAGTCTTCCGGCCGTCCACGACTTCCAGCGCCTTCTTGTATCTTTTACTGGGCATTTATGTTTGTGCGGTGCAAGCGAATCAAAAGATTCTCCCGCGATTGTGTTTTATTTTTAACCGATGACTTCAATTCCCATGCTGCGCGCCGTGCCGGAAATGATCCGGAACGCCGCTTCCTCCGAACCCGAATTCAAATCCTTTGACTTCATTTTCACGATGTCCAAAACCTGTTTGCGCGTCACCTTGCCGACTTTTTCCTTGTTCGGCACTTTTGATCCGGCAGTGATGCCGGCCGCCTTTTTCAAAAGGATCGAGGCCGGCGGTGACTTGGTGATGAACGTGAACGATTTGTCCTGATAAACCGTGATGACGACTGGAATCACCAAACCCGCGTCGTTCTTGGTCACCGCGTTAAATTCCTTGCAGAAGCCCATGATGTTGACGCCGTGCTGGCCGAGCGCGGGTCCGACCGGCGGCGCGGGATTCGCCTGCCCCGCCGGAATCTGCAATTTAATCTGTCCTGTAACTTTCTTCGCCATAAAAATTCTTAAGCTTTTTCCACCTGCCAGTATTCGAGCTCGACCGGCGTATTGCGCCCGAAAATGTTCACCGTGACTTTCAACTTGCCGCGTTCGGGATCAATTTCCTCGATCACGCCGCTAAAATTCAGGAACGGCCCGTTGTTGATCTTGATCGTCTCGCCCACCGCAAAATTCACCTTTGGTTTTTCCGTCTCTTCCGACGCGGAAATCTGCACCTTGATGGCCTCGACTTCATCCGTCGGCGTCGGCACGGGCGGTTCGCCGCCGACAAAACCGATCACACCCTGCGTTTCCTTGATGAAATACCACGGCTTCTCAATGATGCGGTTGTTCTCATCCAGCAGCACCATGTCCACGAAAACGTAGCCCGGCCACAATTTGCGGCTCGACACGGTCTTCTTCTGGTTGCGCACCTCGACAACCTTTTCGACTGGCACGAGGACTTCTTTCACGAAATCCTGCATCTCGTCGGTCTTGACGCGTTTCTCGATGCTTTCCTTGACCTTGTTTTCCTGGCCCGAAAGCGTCTGGATGATAAACCACTGGTTGCGCATGAACTAAAGTTTGTAAAAAATAAAATACAGGATCCGGTCCACGAGCACGGTGAAACCAGCCAGCAACGCGATGCAAATGGCAATGAGCACGGTGGAACCTTTCAGTTCGTCCCATGTCGGCCACGAACATTTCTTCAGTTCCTCGCGCGTTTCCTGCACATAAACGGCCAGTTTTTGAATCTGCCCCTGCCACCAAAGGTAGCCGAAAACAGCGCCAATCACCACCGCCCAAATCGCAATATGTATCCAATTGTTGCTCACAAACACTTACTCGCAAATTTTCCTGGCTTGCCGAACCGCAACTCGCCCGTCCGTTGTCGAACCAACCCGCCTTCGCTCTCACTTCGTTCCAGCGGAGGCTGGCGGAGAGGGAGGGATTCGAACCCCCGTTGGGCTTTCGCCCAAAGCGGTTTTCAAGACCGCCGCGATAGACCACTCTGCCACCTCTCCGTCGCAGACTGGCTTGCCGAGCCGTAGCCCGCACATTCTCCAACATTACCGGTTTGATTCCAGCGAAGGCTGGCACGGCGTGCAGGACTTGAACCTGCAACCAACGGTTTTGGAGACCGCTACTCTACCAATTGAGCTAACGCCGTAGCCGTTAAACCCGTTGTCTTCATCGGACAAAAAGGGAGCACGAGGGTTCAAACCCCGCGCTCCCGAAACTGATTCGCATCAAGCGACGACTTCGGTCACAATGCCGGAGCCAATGGTGCGGCCGCCTTCGCGGATCGCGAACTTCAGCCCTTTTTCCATGGCGACCGTTTTCTGCAATTCAACTTCCACCGAGACGTTGTCGCCCGGCATCACCATCTCGACGCCTTTTGGCAGCGTGAGCGTGCCGGTGACGTCCGAGGTGCGGAAATAAAATTGCGGACGGTAATTGGTGAAGAACGGCGTGTGACGACCACCTTCATCCTTCGTCAAAACGTAAACCTCACCCTTGAACTTGGTGTGCGGCTTGATGGAACCGGGCTTGGCGAGCACCATGCCGCGTTCGACATCTTCCTTCTTGGTGCCGCGAAGCAGCACACCGACGTTGTCGCCCGCCGTCGCCTTGTCAAGCAGCTTGCGGAACATTTCGATGTCCGTTGCGACCGTTTTGGCCGTGTCCTTCAAGCCAACAATTTCAACTTCCGACATGCGATCCAAAATTCCGCGTTCCACACGGCCGGTCACCACCGTGCCGCGACCTTCAATGTTGAACACGTCTTCGATGCACATCAGGAACGGTTTGTCCACTTCGCGCGTCGGCAGCGGAATCGCGACGTCAATCGCGTCCATCAATTCTTGAATCGCCTTTTCACCTTCCGGCTTGCCTTCGAGCGCGGCCCTGGCGCTGCCTTTCACCACCAGCGCTTTGTCGCCGGGAAATTGATATTTGGTAAGCAGGTCGCGCACTTCCATTTCAACGAGGTCGAGCAATTCCTTGTCATCCACGAGGTCAACCTTGTTCATGAAAACCACAACCGCCGGCACACCGACCTGGCGGGCGAGCAAAATGTGTTCGCGCGTTTGCGGCATCGGGCCTTCGGAGGCATCCACCACGAGAATCGCGCCGTCCATCTGCGCCGCACCCGTGATCATGTTTTTCACATAATCAGCGTGGCCGGGACAGTCAACGTGCGCGTAATGGCGGGCGTTGCTCTGATATTCGACATGCGACACCGCGATGGTCACCGTCTTGGTTTCGTCACGGACGGTGCCGCCTTTGGTGATGTCGGCATAAGAAATCGGCGTAGCCAGACCTTTGCGCGCCTGCGTGGCGACAATGGCGGCGGTCAGGGTGGACTTGCCATGGTCAATGTGTCCAATGGTGCCGACGTTGACGTGCGGTTTCGTTCGTTGAAATTGCTCTTTAGCCATTTTGTTCTCCTGCGTTTATGTTCGGTTCGCGTTTGTTATTTTAGGGTGGAGCCCATGATCAGGATTGAACTGATGACCTCATCCTTACCAAGGATGTGCTCTACCAACTGAGCTACATGGGCGCATTGTCAAATGTCCAAGCCCGATCCGCAAAACGACAAAAAACCGACCCCCCAAATCTCTTTCGAAATCTTCGGAGGCTCCGGCTTTAGTATTTTACGGCTCTGACCCGGCCAAATTATGAAACATGCAGTTTAGTGTCAACAGTTTTTTAAATTTTCTTTTGGTCAAAGATTTCTCCCGCGCACCACAAACGATTCTGCCAATTCTGGCAATTACGACAATTACAGCAATTACAGCAATTACAGCAATTACAATTTTTTTCGCCGACCTGAAATTCAACCGGTTCGTTCACTTAAATTTACGCCCGCGGATGCGCCGCGTCGTAAGCCTTCTTCAACCGCTCGGTCGTGACGTGCGTATAAACCTGCGTCGTGATGAGATGCGCATGGCCGAGCAGTTCCTGCACGCTCCGCAAATCCGCACCCGCATCCAGCAAATGCGTCGCGTAACTGTGCCGCAGCTTGTGCGGCGTCAACCCCGGATCAAGTCCGGCAACGCCGAGATAATTTTTCAACCGCCGCGACAATTGCAGCGGCGAAAGCGGCGCGGCCTTGCTCGTGTCCGCGCGAAACACTGGCTGCAAACCGACCGGCGGTTCCAGCAGTGCCGCCCAATAATTTTGAATCGCCGTCAACGCTGGGTCGCCAATCGGAACGAGCCGCTCCTTTTTTCCCTTGCCGCGAACGCGAACGATCTGCTCGTTGAAATCAATGTCCTCCACCTGCAAGCCGCACAGTTCGCTGATGCGCAGGCCGCAGGAATAAATCGTCTCCAGCACCGCGACATCGCGCCGGCAAACCTCTTGTGAAACCGGACGGCCCGGGCCTTTTTTTCCTTTTTGCGAATCGAGAATCTTTTGCGGCGCCCGCAACAAGTCCGCCATTTGCGGAATCGTCAAAAACCGGGGCAGCCGTTTTTCCAGCTTCGGCAATGAGAGGTTTTTTATCGGCGAATTTTCGACCACGCCATGCCGCACCAGAAACTTGTAAAACGTCCGCAGCGCGGAAAATCGAAGCTGGGTCGCCGCGCGGCTCAAATGATTTCTCCCAAGAAATCGCACGAAGCTGCGAAAATCATCACGCTGAAGTTTTTCCCAAACGGCGGGCGACCTGTGTTCGTCCAGATGCCAGCGCGCAAATTCAGTCAGAGCCTGCTGGTAATTCCGCTGCGTGTAAGTTGAAGCGCCGCGATCCGTCGCGAGATGCGCGAGAAATTTCCGAATCCATTTATCCGCTGGTGCGTTACTTTCCATGCTTTTGGTTCCAGAACGAAAAAACTTCTTTCCACCAATCCGGCGGCTGGGATTCAACGTCGTTGTGATGCGCTCCGGCGACAACTTGCAAATCTTTCGGCCCGCCATAGCTCTTGAACAAACGGAGGCCGGAAGCCGGACCGATGACTTCATCCGCGCCCGCGATGACAAATTTCACAGGCCCGCGATAACTTTTCAAACATTCTTCCGGGTTGAAACGGTCAAGCAGCAAAAAATAGGTTGGCAGAAACCAGATGTGCTGTTGCGCCACCGACGCGAGATTGTGATAAGGCACGAACAAAGCCAGTCCCGCAACTTCCTGCGGATGATTTTTCGCCAGTTCGCATGCCACGCCCGTGCCGATGGATTCGCTCACGACATATTTTGGCAGGCCGCCCGGCATCAATTGAAACGCTTCCTCTGCCGCCGCGACAAAACTTTTTTTGCTCGGCGAACCTTTGCGTGCGCCGTAGCCGGGATATTCCAGAACAAAAACGTCAAACGATTCCGCTTCATGAATCGGCTGCGCGAGATAATCGCGATCAACGGCGTCACCTGCATTGCCATGAACAATCAAGACGCTGCCAGTTGCAATTCCATTTGCGGGAATTTTCCAGCCGATAATCTGGCCGGACGCATTTTTCCACGGAACGAAACCGTGTTCTGCTCCCGCCTGAACCGCTGCATCAGCAGGAATTTTTGTGGGGAAATAAAGCAATTGTCTTTGGATGGCGCAGCCGCAGATGCACAGGATGGAATAAGCAATTAGAAACGTCCGCAAGGCAAGCATCGCCCAACTTTGCAATAATTGTCTTGATCGGCTCATAAATTATTTCCCGTATTTCAAATAAAATTCATTTTGAAACAATTCGTCCGGGTCGTATCTCCGTTTCAATTCAAAAAACTTATCCGCCTGCGGATATGCTTCGTTGAATTGCTCCGGCGTCGCGTGCAGACGATACGGCAAATAATACCGGCCGTCGTGTCGTAAAGCAGCAGCGATAATTTCTTGCGTCAGTTTTGACATTTTCTCCTCGCCCGTCGCGTCGCGCACCTGGCTGAAAAGCATCACGAGCGAAATTATGTTTTTGTCTGCGTAACGCAGGAAGGAATCGTCGTCGCGGTTGATGTCGCGCACGGTGACGTTCAGCAGGTCGGCGTGATTTTGCGGAATGATTTTCCGCAACTCGGCGAGAAACGGCTCGAATTGTTTCGGCGGCACAAAACACTCCACCAAAATGTCCGTGCTATTCGTGCTGTGATCCGAAAACCAGTCGGACGGTTCGTAAAGAATGGCGTTGCGCTCAAAAATGTCGCCGGACAAAACGGGAGAGAAATATTTTTCGGCGTTCCAACGAAGTTCCTTGCCATAATCGTCATTCACACCGCCACGAAAAATCACGCGCGGAAGTTCCCGGCTCTTTGACTGGCCAAGCGGCGTTACCAAAAGATTGTTAGAAGGCAGGCGGTGAAAAATATTGATGATGCCTTCCTGCAAAAAATCATTGGCCGTCACCCGCAACCGGCCATAGACCATTGCGATGTCGTTTGTGCCGGAAGTTTTTTTGGCAAGCGTCTTGACATAATCAGACGCAGGAACGATGAACCTTTCAATCCTGAATTTTTCATTCGGCACGATGCGCAAGTCCGCGTCGAGAATGATTCCGAACAAACCGTAGCCACCCAGCACGAGTGAAAATAATTCCTGATTTTCGGTGCGGCTGCATTTCACAATTGTCCCGTCGGCCAGCATCAGACGAAACGATTGCACCGTGCAATCAATTGGCGGACGATTGAACTGCCAGCCGTGGCAATTGACGCTCAACGAACCGCCGATGGAAAAATCGTCGTTGGACTGCATGACTTCAACCGAGAGACCATGCTTGTTCAAAAACGGAATCACTTCGCTCCAGCGCGCGCCTGCTTGGACGTGCAAGACAAGATTCGTCCCGTCCAATTCCATGCGGTTGAACGGCAGCATATCAATCACGATGCCATCGGGATAAATCACATGACCGCCCATGCTGTGCCGCGCGCCCGCGATGGAAACTTTCAGATGGTTTGTGCGCGCAAATTGCAGAAGTGCGGCCAGTTGTTCTTCCGCCGCTTTTTCATTCGCCGGAATTTTCCAGATTTTCGCGACGCTCGTTTCGTCAAGGCGACTGGCGTCGTTAATTTTCCCGGGCGGAGTCGAAACGATTTGGTTTCTGTCGTTCCAAGCTGTTTTAACGAGGTAAAAAATCGGATGCGCGATTAAAACCAACAGCAAAATAAAAAGAACACCAAACGCCAAAAAAAAATTGCGCCGGAATTTTCGGTTCATGTTCAAGCCCGCTGCGTCAGCCGGAATTTTCCCGATGGCAGCGGTGGCAGGATTTTCACGGCTTCGGTCGCAATCCGATTTTGAAGCTGGAGCAAATTTTCGATGCGCGCTGTCAAACAATTCAATTCTTCCGCACCCGGCCCACTGTCGCCGGCAATGAATTGCAAATGACAATCACCGCTTTCCCTTTGGCGAAACTGGTAATGCGCGATCCCCGCCACCTCCGCAAAGCATTGATCAACGTCAAACGTCGTCACGCGCCGGCCATCCCGGCGGCGCAATGTGTCGCGCGAACGGCCATGGACAAAATAATTCGTCGCGTAGGGCTGCTCGCGGCGTTCCACCAGGTCGCTAACACGATAGCGCACCAGCGGCATGACATCATTCGTCAACGTCGTCACCACCAGGTCGCCGATGCCGCGTTCATCCGGCCCGACAATCTCGCAGAAAACGTTTTCAAGACTGGCCTTCATTTCGCCTTTTTCATTTTCCATCAGCAAATGGCCGGTTTCCGTCGAGCCGTAAAGATTAAAAATCGGCACGCCGAAAACACGCTGCAAAATTTTCCGATGCACGACGCTGACAAATTCGTAGCTGCACAGGATGAATTTCACCGACGGAAATTTTACGCCATGCCGCCCGCAATACAGCGCGAACCACGCGCCATGCACCGGGTCCAGATCCAGAAATTGCGGCGACCATTCCAAAATCTCATCGGCCATCCGGGCGAATTCCGCTTCCGTCAGCAAAAATGGAATGCGCGCCTCATTCACAAAGAGCGTGGTATCCACGGTGCGCGCGGATTTGGAAGTCCAGTTGGAAAAACAAACGAGTCCGTTGCAGATGGGCGGCACAAGCGTCACGCGGCGGGCGCGCGGATGTTCGTCCAACACTTGTGCGACAAAACTATTGAGCCGCAACACGCGGGCCTCCTGTTCGTTCCACCAGCCGCGACCGAACAACACCGCCGTGCGTTCCTCGGAAGTGCCGGACGTGTGCTCCAGTTCAACCGACTTGTTTTCAAGGAGCGCGTCAAGATTTTGTCCGGCGCGAAGAAAATTTTGCGGAAAGTTTTCGCGCAGTTCGCGTTTGCCGATGAAAGGCAGACGGGAAAAATCCCGTTGCGACAGCCCATTTTGATACAGCGGCACCTCACGCCAGCGCGGCAGGAGTTTTTCCAGACGCGAAAGCTGCGTCGCCTCACGCATGAGTTCAGGGGTCGCTAACATCGTTCCAATACAAATGCACCAACTTGGAAAAAATTCCAGCGGATTTAATCGCGTGGCGGAAAATCAAAAGTGATCTTCCCCTTCCCGTCCATCACAAGATACGCCGGAAACGGCTTCCCCGCCTTGGAAATGAATTTATCGAGCAGATCGCTCTTGCCGGTGGCGAGAATTTTTTGCGCCTGCGCCGGTTCAATCGGCTGTTCCAAAATCGTCTTGCCGATCTTGAATTTGCATGACTTGGCTTCCAATTGCGATTTTTCGCAGATGTAGCCGGCCCCGGTGTCAAAGACTTTGCCGCCGCACTTCGGGCATTTGCCGACGGCTTCCTTGCCGGTGAAATCAATCTTCGGCGGCGGCTCGCGCGGCGTTCCGTCCTTGGCCTTGCCCGCCTTGGGTTCGCGCGGCGCAAATTCAAACGCCGTGCCGCCGTCCTTGACCACCAAAAATGCCTTGAACGCGCGGTTGTTTTTCTTGGAAATAAATTTAGTGAGCAGGTCCGTCTTGCCGGTCTCCAGCATTTTTTTCACCTGCGCGGCTTCAATCGGCTGCTGCAAAATAATTTTGCCCGTCTTGAACGTGCAGGTTTTCGCAGCACCCGTCGCGTTCTCGCAAAGATAATTCATGCCGCCGTCAAACACGCGCCCGCCGCACTTCGGACATTTGCCGAGCGGTTCCTTGCCGGTGAAATCAACCGGCGCGACGTCTTCGCCGTCGGCATTTTTGTCGTTGCCAAAATTAAACTCCGGCTTGAACTCCGCGCCCATCTTGATGATCGCGGCGAACGGAAATCCCTGCTTGCTGCGAAAACCTTGCAGCGGACCGACCGTTCCCTTGCTGATCAATTCTTCGACTTCAGGAATCTCCAACTGCCGGCTCGCGACAATTTTCCAAAGCGCGAAGTCGCATTTCTGGCACTGGAATTTTTTGTAGTTCTCCAAAATCTCGCCGCCGCATTTCGGGCACGGCACGTTGAGCTTGCCGTAATCGCCCGGCACAGTGTCGCTCTCGTGGCTCTTCGCCTTCGCCACGATGTCGCGCGTCGCGTCGGCGATTTCCTTCATGAACTCGTCGCGCTTCATTTTGCCGCGCGCCATCAAGTTCAATTTGAATTCCCATTCGCCGGTCAATTCTGGCGAACACAATTGCGGAATTTCCAGCCCGCGCAAAAGCGTGATGATGGAAAAAGCCTTCGCCGTCGGCTGCAATTCGCGGCCATTCCGCACGACGTATTTTTCCCAGATCAAACCTTCGATGATCGTCGCGCGCGTCGCGGGCGTGCCGAGACCTTTATCGCTCATCGCCTCGCGCAATTCCTCGTCATCAATCAATTTGCCCGCGCCTTCCATCGCGCCGAGCAATGTCGCTTCGGAGTAGCGCGCCGGCGGTTTGGTCAAGTTTTGACTCAACTCGATTGCGCCCGTGTTGACTTTTTCATCCGGCTGAACCGGGACTAAATTCGGTTTGTCATCGTCAGATTGCGCTTCTTTTCCATAAACCTCCAGCCAGCCGGGAAATGTAATTACCTTGCCTTCACTTTTGAACGCCTCCTTCTCAACGCGCGTAATTCTTGTTGTGATGAGAAACTCCGCCGCCGGATAAAAAATTGCAAGAAAGCGTTTGGTGACGAGATCGTAAAGTTTCTGCTCCGGCTCGCTCAAATGTTTTGGCGCAACCAGCGTGGGAATGATTGCAAAGTGATCGGAGATTTTTGCGTTGTTGAAAATGCGCTTGTTTGGACGCACCCAGCCGCTTTTCAAAATCTGCTCCGCGAACCGGCTGTAGGCCGTGTCACGCAACATTCCCATCGTCGTTTTTACCGTCTCAAGATAATCCTCCGGCAGTGCTCGCGCGTCTGTTCTCGGATATGTCAAAACTTTATGCTTTTCGTAAAGTGCCTGCGCGAGTCCCAAAGTATTTTTTGCTGAAAAACCAAAGCTCATGTTCGCGTCTCGTTGCAAACTCGTAAGATCAAAAAGTTGCGGGGACATTGATGTGCTCGGCTTGCTTTCTTCCGTGACGATGCCCGGTTTGCCAAGGCATTTATTGCGGATCGCCCCGGCAATTTCGCCATGCCACACGCGCGCGGCGGAACGATGCTCTTCTTCAAACGTGCCATGCTTCATGGCAAGCCGTTCCGCGGCATCAGGAATGTTCAGACTCAACCGCGCCATCAAACGGTTCGTGCGTTCCACTTCGGCTTCATTTTTCTTAAATTCTTCGTCAAACCAGCGGCTTTGATATTCACCCGCTTGCGCTGCGAATGTTCCCTGAATTTCCCAAAAATTTCGCGCGACGAATTTTTTAATGCGCTCTTCACGCTCAACCAGGATCGCCAGCGTCGGCGTCTGTACGCGGCCAACCGTCGTCAGATGGAAACCGCCGGTCTTGGAATTGAACGCCGTCATCGCGCGCGTGCCGTTGATGCCAATAAGCCAGTCGCTCTCGCTACGGCAGGTCGCGGCGTCGGCGAGCGGAATCATTTCTCCATCCGTGCGCAAATGCGCGAAGCCGTCGCGGATCGCGGCGGGCGTCATGGATTGCAGCCAGAGCCGCTGAACCGGTTTGTCACTTTTGGAATATTGAATGATGTAACGGAAAATCAATTCGCCTTCACGGCCGGCGTCGCAGGCATTCACGAGCGCGGTGACATCTTTGCGTTTGATGAGCTTCACGAGCACCTTCAACCGCGCCTCATTTTTTTCGATGGGCAGCAAATCGAAGTGCGGCGGAATGACCGGCAGATGCGCGAAGGTCCACTTGCCGCGTTTGACTTCAAACTGTTCCGGCACGGCGATGGTTAGCAAATGGCCGACCGCCGACGAGATGACGTATTGGTCATTTTCGTAGAAGTCCGCGTTCTTCTCGAACTTGCCGAGCGCCTTGCTGATGTCGCTGGCGACGGACGGTTTTTCCGCAATGATGAGGGCTTTGCCCATAACGCGGCCATTCTTTAAGCCGCGCGACGCCGGTTGCGCAACTTAAATTTTTCGCGGATGAAAAATTCCCCGCCACAGGTGGGCACAGTCTGTAAACACTGTTCAGAACGTCAATAGAATAGCAAAAACACTTGTAAAATCAAGGTAAATTCGTCATTACTCGCCACTATTTTTCACTACTTTTCAACCCTTGCGCTGGCATTTTCACTGACTGTTTCACTGACACTGAATTTCATTTCCAGACCGCTTTTAGCGGTGTGAATCAACGATGCGCGAAACGCGCGATCAAATAATGGACGGTGCATCTGTCGCTCTCTGCCGCCGCGAACCCCAGGGTCGGACAGCCTTTGTCCAAGCGCGCGGGCTGACTCGGCCTGTGAACAACTCGGAATGGACTGCGGATCCCGAAAAGCAGTGTTAAGCGGCAGGACCTAAGTAGAACAGTCAGTCTAAATTTTTAATGATTTCGCAGTTCACAGATTGGATGCAACTTTCCAGCCAATGATTTGACCATCCGGCAATCGCACGGCATTGGTCTGGTTAAACAACCATTCATCCGGCCACGAGCCCCCGCCTTCGAGATGCAAAACGGTGCTTTGCCTTGCCGCAACAATCACTGATATGGTCAAATAGCCATAACCATTGGCCCGCGCCCGGACATTATATTTTCCCGGTGGCAATTCCACTGGCACCACGTCGCGCAGACCGGTTGCCGAAATATTGTGAACTCGTCGCAGCAGCTTTCCGTCAGGGGTGAACAGGCTGAAGTCGGAATGTTCCCGGCGATTAGGATCGGGGTTGTTGAAATCGGCGTTTATCTTGAAAGCGGAATAAACCACCAGCGTGCCATTGGTCGAACTGATGGCTGCGGGTTGGTCAGGAACCGGCCCCACGGTATCGAGCACCATTCCGATTTTTCCGGTGGCGCAACCTGATAAAAGAGCGCCCGCCACCATCAACATTGAGGTATAAAATGTTTTCATACTTTTATTTATGCCACAGATTTATCCGGGTTGAAAGTTTCTGAATGAATTTTAATCTGCTGTTCAGATCGTTTTAATGGGGGGATTGGCGGCTCAACTGACGGCAATGAGCGAAACATGCTCATCATGTTCATCGCGGACACCCTCGCAACGCATACAGGTTATTTCATGAAGGCCCGTAGCAGCGACAATACACCCTTGAACAATTTGTCAGCGATGAAGAGATAAGAAAGCCAGTTTTTTAATCCAGTCGGCGACATCTTGGGAGCACTCCCGTATTTGGCGAATAACGGATTTTCTGCCGATATTCTCAAATTCCTTTCCAATTCACGCCACGGAATCAGATTGGCGATTATGGCCCGTAGATCGACACTTTTTTCCAAAATAAATAACCCGTCAAGACGATGAGCGCGAAAAGTATTATAATAACGAGCCACAAGGTTAACTCGGCTTCGCTTAAACTTTGTTTACGTTTCTTCATTTGTGCTCATGTTTCACACCTATCCGTCCATAGTAATTTGACACCCCGAACATTAAAGTCCTCTAAATCCCAGATTAAAATGGCTGATTAGAGGATTTCCATCAATTCTACAGCATGCACACTGCGTTGGATATTCGTCCAAGCCCCAGTCTCTTAACTCACAGCAATGAGCGAAACCTTTTCGTCATGTTCATCACGGACTACACCAGTGGCGTGCGGATCAAGCATCGGTTTGCCATCCACCAAAAACCGGTATTGATGATGGCCATGACAAAGTTGCACCTGGGCAATCCACCAGCCATCCAGTGACCGTTCCATGGGCAGTGGATGCCAATGGTTGAAATCCCCCACGAGTTCAACCGATTTGGCGTTGGGCGCGGCACAATAAAAGTTGACCGGTTTGTATGTGTTTTGGGCGAAGTAACGTGCGTGCTCAGGAATATTTTGCGTAGTGTTCATAAAATGCAATTTTTTATTGGTGCTTTCTTTTCAGCTATGACTTGTTTTCATTCTGTCTCCTCATGTTGTTTTCTTTGGTTTTTTTGCTTGTCGTGTTAAAAAAGTGCAGCCAGCCGAAAAAGGGAAGCAGACCGCATCGGACGGAATTGCATTCGAGCCTGGGCAAACTCCGCCAGCACTTCCTTTTCAGCCTTGAGCCAGTCGTGTAGCGCGCTGTCCAGGGCGCAACCATTTACATTCCATTGTCGGTGCGCGCGTTCCTCAATTTCCCGTTGCACGTGAAGATGTTCTTCCACCGTAAATACGTGTTGCCCATGATCCGCCGGAACCGGCTGGCCGGAAGTAGAATGATTATTCTCAACATTGGCCATTTGAAGAAGCCGACCGGTCGGACGCGGCCATTTCCCGCAACGTGCGGTGACTCTGGGTTGCGCTTTCATGGCTGAACCTCCACGACCGAGTTGAGCGAGCCGTAAATGTTGGGGACATTTTTACGGGCCTCGGGATCATGCAACCATTTCCCGTCCACTACGAACTTGTATTCGTGCCAGCCGGGCGGAAGCGTCAGCCGTTTTTCCCACAGGCCCGCGTCCGGGTTGCCGATCATGCGCAGGCTGGTTGGCCGCCAGTCGTTGAAATCGCCGCAAACATAGACGTGTTCCGCTTCATTGCATTCCAGAACGAAGTCAACCTCGCGGGATGGCTGGTCTGCGGCGGGCGCTTTGGTTTCCATTTTGTTTTTCTGATTCCGCTGATCTTTTGATTTTGGCATAAGCAGTTTTTTGTTTTGGCCGGGAGGATTGCACTGCTGGCGGGACCGGTCGCCGCTCCCGGCAATTATCCGTCCTAGTTAATTGACCATCTGAAGATTAAGATTTCCTTAAAGCCATATTAAAATTCGCCCCAAAAAGGTGTTGAGAGTTTCTGAATGAATTTTAATCTACCGTTTATGCTCCTTTAATAAGCATGTGGTCTATTCTTTTATTGAAGAGAGACATTGTTATGCGAATCCTGATTGTTGAAGACGAAAAAAAAGTGGCCGACATCATCGCGCGCGGCCTCAAGGCGGAGCGTTTTGCCGTGGATGTCTGCCATGACGGCCAGGACGGTTGGGCAGCCGCCGACACGTTTAATTACGACCTCATCATACTGGATTTGATGCTGCCGGGGCTGACCGGCACGGAAATTCTGGAAAAAGTCCGGCGAAAGAACCAGCAGGTGCCGATTCTGATCCTCACCGCGCGTGACGGCATGGCGGACAAGATAAAAAATTTTGAAACAGGCGCGGACGATTATCTCACCAAGCCGTTTGCCTTTGCCGAACTGCTGCTGCGCGTCAAGGCGTTGTTGCGGCGCGGGCCGGTCAATCGCTCCAGTGTGCTGCGCGTGGGCGATTTGGAAATTGACCGCCTTTCGCAAAATGTCAAACGCGCCGGAAAAACGATTGAGCTGACCTCCAAGGAATTCTCGCTGCTCGAATATCTGGCGACGCAGCCAAACCGCGTTTTTTCGCGCACGATGATCATAGAGCACGTCTGGGATCAAAGTTTTCAAGGCTTGACCAACATCGTGGACGTTTATGTGCGGCATTTGCGGGAAAAAGTGGACGACGCCCATCCCGTCAAACTGCTGCGCACTGTGCGTGGTGTTGGCTATAGCTTGAACGACGGGACACAAACATGAACACACGCTCCATCAGCTTTCGATTGGTAACCTGGTATGCCGGTTTGCTCACCGGGATTTTTGTGCTGCTGTGCGCGCTGCTGTATCTCGACCTGCGCCATTTTTTGGAAAATGACCTGCGTCAATCGCAGTCCCGCCGCACGCGCCAAATCGCCAACACGCTGCTGGTTCATGTCAAACAAACCGGCGAGGCTGCCGTCGCCAGCCAGACAAAGGACTGGTATGAGCCGGAAATCAACGACCGTTTCATCCGCATTACACGCGCCGACGGCACACTGGTTTATGTTTCTGAAGCGCCCAAAGACGGCAGTTTCGATCCGTCGGAAGTTCCAATTTTCCCACCGTCGCCGGCAACGGAATTTTCGCGCAAGCTGAAATTGTCCGGCGGTAACACCCTGCTCATCGCCGCGTTGAATTTCAAATCCGCCGGCAATCCTGATTACCTCGTGGAATTCGGCGCGTTGCTTGATCCGGTGGAAACGATGCTCAACCACCTGTTTTTACAGCTCGCCCTAGGTTTGCCGCTGGCAGTCATCATCATCACGGCTGGTGGATATTTGCTGGTGCGACGGGCCTTGACGCCGGTTGAGCAAATCACCCGCGCCGCCGAACGTATCACGCAGTTCAATTTAAGCGAGCGTTTGCCAGTCTCAAGCACCGGTGATGAATTGGAACGGTTATCCGTTTCGCTCAACCGCATGATCACAAGATTGGACGACGCGTTTCAAAATTCCAAGCGGTTTGTCGCCGATGCCTCGCATGATTTGCGCACGCCGCTTACAATTCTGCGTGGAGAGCTGGAAAATCTGGCTGAAGATACCCGCCTCGATTCGGAATTACGAGACCGCACAGGCAGCATGCTGGAGGAAGTCATGCATCTGGGCAAAATCGTGGAGCAATTGTTCACGCTCTCGCGGCTCGACGCTGGCGAAGCGCAAACCGAATGGACCCGCTTTGACTTGAGCGAACTGGCCAAAACCACCGCCGACCAAATGAGCCTGCTGGCCGAGGACAAAGGCATTTCCATTTCCTGCGACGCCGGCCAGCCCGTGCCGGTGAAGGGCAACCATGTGCGGCTCAAACAGGTCGTTGTCAATCTGCTCGACAACGCCATCAAATACACGCGCGCGAAGGGTGCGATTCGCTTGCGCGTGCTCGCCGTCAACGGCCACGCCGTGCTGGAAGTCGCGGACAATGGCATTGGCATTCCCCCTGATGCGTTGCCACACATCTTTGAGCGTTTTTTTCGCGTGGATGAGGCGCGTTCCGCCGAATCAGAAAGCGCCGGACTTGGACTTTCCATCGTCAAATCCATCTGTACCGCGCACGGCGCGGAAGTAGAGGCGCAAAGCACCGTCGGCAAAGGCAGTTGCTTTCGCGTCCGGCTGCCTTTATTCAAAAATTAAAATTTTGCCCACCCATGAAATTCAAAATTACAAAATCCCGTTTCGGAAATTTCCTCAAAATTCTGGCCGCAGCCATCGTCCTCGGTCTGGGCGGGCTCTGGCTGGTGCGTCATGTTCGGGCACAGACACCCGCGAATTCCGATTCAACAACCGTGCCGACGGCGGGCGTGGCAAAGGTGACGCGCGAAGACCTTTTCAAGGAGGTGACAATTGATGCGGAATTTCGTCCCTATGTTGAAGTCGCCTTGCCCGCCAAAGTTACCGGCTATGTTGGCAAAATGAACGTGGATTTCGGCGACAAGGTCAAGGCCGGCCAGCTTCTGGCGACGATCGAAGTGCCGGAATTACAGGCGGAATTGGACAATGCCCAGGCCGCCGAGCAAAAAGCCCAGGCGGATCATACCAACGCAAACTTGATTTACACACGGTTGAACTTGGTCAACCAAGACCATCCCAATCTGGTGGCACAGCAAGACCTCGATACCGCGCAGGCCAATGACCTGACCACGACCGCCGCCATCGCCGCCGCGAAGGCCAATGTTGAAAAATATCAAACCATGGTCAGTTATACGCAGATTACCGCACCTTTTGACGGTGTCATTACCTATCGTTACGCCGACCCGGGCACGCTCATAGACGCCCAAGGCAAGCCACTCGTGCGCGTCTCGGACAACTACCTGCTGCGCCTGGATTTTCCCGTGACGGTGGATTACGTCAAGGACATCAAGCTTGGCGATTCCGTGGTCGTGCGTGTGGATTCCCTTAACAACAAAACCTTCACCGGCAAAATTTCCCGTTTCACTCACGAGGTGGATGACAACACCCGCACGATGATCACGGAAATTGAAGTGCCCAATCCCGATCTGGAATTGGTGCCGGACATGTATGCCACCGTGGTCTTGAATGTTGAGAAACACCCCCAAGCGCTTGCGGTTCCCACCGAAGCGGTTGCCGAGGGAAAAACGCACACCGTATATGTCGTCAACCATGACAATCAGATCGAGGAACGCGAGGTCAAACTCGGTTTGGAAACGCCCGATAAATATGAAGTTCTTTCCGGCCTTCAGGAAGGCGATCTGGTGGTCATCGGCAGCCGCGCGGGATTTCAGACCGGCCAGAAAGTCGAACCGAAGCTTATCCAGCTTTCTCTGCGTGATGAAAATTAAAATCAAAACGGACGGCGAGTGCGTGGCATTCTCGCCGCCCATCATCTTGCTGCGGCCTAAGAAACGCGTGCGCGCCGTGCACCAAGGTCATGGTTTTATCGGTTGCGCCACCCATCGGAAGATTTCCCGGCCCGTAAGCATTTTTTGAATTTATGAATGACATTTTATCGCCCGAGCAATTGGAGGCTCTGCGCCGGTTGGACGCCTGCACACTGGCCAACGCCATCGAAACCTTCGATGTTCGACTGCGCAACGAAGGCTTCACCGACGGCGGACTGCGCTGTCTTTTTCCCAGCCTGCCGCCGGTCGTCGGCTACGCCGCCACGATCAAGATTCGCGGCTCCGCGCCGCCGACGGCGGCCAGTCTTTACGCCCAACGCACCGACTGGTGGGAATATGTCCAGTCCCTGCCGAAGCCGCATATCATCGTGGCCCAGGACATCAGTTCGCATCCCGGGTTGGGCGCGCTGATCGGCGAGGTTCATTTCAACATCGAGCGGGCGTTGGGTTGCGTGGGCATTGTCACGAACGGTGCCGTGCGCAGCGTGCCCACCGCCGAGGCGCTGGGGTTCCAAGTTTTTACCGACCATGTCTCGGTGTCCCACGCTTACACGCACATCGTGGAGTTCGGCACCCCGGTTGAAGTGGACGGCCTCGAGGTTCACTCCGGCGATCTGCTACATGGCGACCAGCACGGGATCCAGTCCATTCCGTTGAGCATCGCAGGCCAGATTGCCGCGGCGGCGGCGCACGTCGCGGCGAAGAAAAAGGCGATCATCGCGCTGTGCCAGTCGCCGGAATTCACGCTGGAAAAATTGCGAGCCGCCGTCGCGAAAAAAGAACTTTAAGCCATGTCACGCTTCGCCATCCGTCTGCCGTATCTCATCATCGTCATCTGCCTCATCACCTGCGTGGTCGGCGTGACGAGCCTGGTGCGCATGCCGGTGGATTTGTTTCCACCGATCAAAATTCCCGTCGTCGTCGTCGCCACGTTTTTCAACGGGATGCCGCCGGAACAGATCGAAACCGACATCACCGGGCGCTTTGAGCGATTCTTCACGCTGGCCAGCGGCGTGGACCACATGGAATCGCGCTCGCTGCCCGGCGTGAGCCTGATCAAAATTTATTTCCAGCCGGGCTTCAACGCCGACTCCGCTGTCACCAGCATCGCCAATCTGGCGATGGCCGATTTAAGACGCCTCCCACCCGGTACTTTGCCGCCGGTCGTTTTGCAATTCGACGCCTCCAGTTTACCGGTTTGTTTGATCACGCTGAAAGGCGAGGGTTTGAGCGAATCCAAGCTGCGCGACCTCGGCCAGTTTGACGTGCGCAATCAAGTCGCCAACGTGCCCGGCGCGTCAGTGCCCATGCCCTTCGGCGGCCGTTACCGGCAGATCATGGTCTATGTGGACCCGCTCAAGCTCGAAGCGCATCAATTGAGCGTCATGGATGTCGTTCGCACGGTGAACAACGCCAACCTGATTCTGCCCGCCGGCGACGTGAAGATCGGCCCTTACGATTACAATCTTTATGTCAACAGCCAGATCAACGACATGAAGGACCTCAACGAAGTGCCGTTGAAAACGATCAACAACGCCCCCGTGCTCGTCGGCGATGTCGGCCACGCGGTGGACGGTTCCGAAATTCAATACAACGTCGTGCGCGTGGACGGCCAGCCGTCGGTCTATCTGCCGGTGCTCAAGCAGGGCGGCGACGCGAACACCATCGAGGTTGTGGACGGCATCAAAAAATCCATCGCCAATCTGTTCGACATGCCCAAGCAGCTCGTGACGAAAGTGGTCTTCGACCAGTCCGTCTTCGTGCGCAACGCCATTGACAATCTGATCCATGAAGGACTCATCGGCCTGGTGCTGACCGGCATCATGATTTTGGTGTTCCTCGGCAGCATGAGGGCCACGCTCGCGGTGTTTCTGTCCATTCCCCTTTCGGCGCTGGCGGCATTCATCGCGTTGTCCATCGGCAACAGCACGGTCAACGCGATGATTCTCGGCGGACTGGCCCTGGCTTTTTCCCGGCTCATTGACAACTCGGTCGTCGTGCTCGAAAACATTTTTCGCCACATGGAGATGGGCGAGCCGCCCGAAGTCGCCGCCGAGCGCGGTGGGCGCGAAGTCGCGCTGCCCGTGCTGGCGGCGACGCTGACGACCGTCATCGTCTTCTTCCCGGTTACGTTTCTTTATGGCGTCAGCCGGTTTCTGTTCACGGCGCTGGCGCTGGCGGTGATCCTTTCACTGTTCGCCTCGTATCTCGTCGCCATGACCGTGGTGCCGCTGTTTTGCGCAAAGTTCATTAAGGGTCATCACGGCCACGAGGGAGGTGAAGCCGCCGCGCCGAAAGGCTGGGGCACGCGGTTTAACCGCTGGTTCAACCTCAAGTTCAAACAAATGCTCGACCGTTATGAAGGCGTGTTGAAACTGGCACTGATCCGGCCGGTGGCGACGGTACTGGGCATCACGGGCATTTTCATTTTGAGCCTTGGTCTTTATCCGTTCATCGGCGAGGCCTATTTTCCGCGCACCGATCCGAGCCAATTTGTCATCAATCTCAAGGCCCCCACCGGCACGCGCATCGAAGACACTGACGAGTTGGTGCAAAATGTTGAACAGATTGTCCGCGAGGCCGTCCCCAAAAGGGATTTGAAAATCATCGTCTCCAACATCGGCGTTCAGGCCGGGTTCTCCGCGATTTACACGCCGAACGCAGGACCGCACACCGCGTTTGTTCAAGTGGGTTTGAATGACGGGCACCAGTTGAGCAGTTTTCAATACATGGATCTGGTGCGCGCCCGGCTGAAAAAAGAACTGCCGCAGGTCGCCGCGTATTTCCAGACCGGCGGACTCGTGGACGCGATTCTGAATCTGGGAATGCCCGCGCCGCTGGACATTCAAGTCACCGGCAATGACATGGAAGCCACGCACAAAATCGCGGCGGACATCGCGCAAAAAGCCAAAGCGTTGCCGGGCGTCAGCGACGTGCTGGTGCCGCAGGACGTGGATTATCCGGCATTGCAACTGAACATTGACCGGATGCGCGCCAGCGAACTTGGCTTGGACGAAAAGGAAGTCGTCGGCGATGTTATCACCGCCCTGACCTCCGACTTGATGATTGCGCCCAGCTATTGGGTGGACCCGAAAAGTGGCAACGATTATTTCCTCACTGTCCAGTATCCGGAAGACTTCGTAAAAAATCTCACCGACCTCGGGTCCGTCCCGTTGCGGGGTGCGAACCTGCCGCTCCCGACCCGGCTCGACACGGTAAGCCACATCACCCACATGAATTCGCCGACCGAGGTGGATCATTACCAGCTTTTGCGCATCATGGACGTTTATGTCGCGCCATCGGGTGAAGACCTCGGCAAGGTTTTAAGCGGCGTCCAGAAAATCGTTGGCGACTTGAAGCTGCCGTCCAACGTCCGCATCGTCGTGCGCGGTTCGGCGCACGCCATGCAGGTTTCCTTCCGTAGTTTTGGCCTTGGATTGATTCTGGCGACCGTGCTGGTGTATTTGATACTCGTCGCGCAGTTCAAATCGTTCCTCGATCCGATGCTGATTTTGCTCGCCGTTCCGACCGGATTGACGGGCGTGTTGATCATTCTTTTTGCCACCGGCACCACGCTGAACATCATGTCGCTGATGGGTGTGGTGATGATGGTCGGCATCGTGGTGTCCAACAGCATCCTCATCGTCGAATTCACCAACCGGCTCCGCACAGAAGGCCGACCGTTGCGCGAGGCTGTCTCGCTGGCCTGCCGCGTGCGTTTGCGCCCGGTATTGATGACGTCGCTCGCCACACTGATTGGTTTGATCCCGTTGGCAACCAAGCTCGGCACCGGCAGCGAAGCCTACGCGCCGCTCGCCCGCGCCATCATCGGCGGCCTGGCAGTATCGGTGGTGCTGACGGTATTTATTGTGCCGTGTGCGTATTTCATCCTGTATCGCCGGAAAGAAGCAGTGATGAACAATTCCACGGACGCATCGAAACCAATTACGCATTAAATGAATTCCCAAATCAAACGAATCATTTTGGCGCTTGCCCTCGGCGTATTTTCTACCGGCGAAGTTTTCGCCGATGGGACAAACAACTCGCCTGCCATTTTGACTTTGGCCGACGCGCAGAAAATCGCGTTGCAAAGTCATCCGCAAATAGCCGCCGCCAATTATCGCGCACTTGCGGCGCAGGAAGTAGTAAAAGAAACACGCGCCGGATATTTTCCGACCGCCAATCTTTATGCGGACGCCGTGGGCGCGGATTCCGAGGACGCCCGCATCCTGGCCGGCGGTGTGAACAATCCGAGTATTTACGACCGCGCCGCCGGCGGTGTGGAAGTCAGCCAGCTCATCACTGATTTCGGCCGCACGGCCAATCTGACGGCGAGCTCCAAATTTCAGGCGCAGGCGGAAAATCAGAACCTCAACACTACACGCGAACAGGTTTTGTTGCAGGTGAACGCAAGTTATTTTGGCACGCTGGGGGCGCAGGCGGTTCTGCGCGTCGCGCAGCAAACGGTGGACACCCGGCAGTTGCTGCTCGACCAGGTCAGTTTACTGGCCTCCAACAAGCTCAAGTCGGAACTGGACGTGAGTTTTGCACGTGTCGCCGTTCAGGAAAGTGAATTGCTGCTGGAAAAAGCGCAGAACGATGCGGATGCGGCGATGACTTCACTTTCCACCGCGCTCGGTTTCCATGAAACCCGGCAATTTCAGCTTGTCGAGCAATCGCGATCCAGTTTTTCCGTCACGAATGGCGTTTTACAATTAGTCGAGACGGCTTTGGCTAATCGGCCAGAATTGTTGAGCCTGCGAGATGAACATGACGCCGCGCTGCGGTTGGCAAAATCGGAACGCGATTCGCGATTACCAACCATTTCCGCCGTGGGCATGGCAGGCGACGCGCCCATCCATGACAGTCATTTGCCTGACAATTACGCGGTGGGCGGAATTCAATTGAGCCTGCCACTGTTCGCCGGCGGTTTTTATCTGGCGCGCCAGCACGAGGCGGAATTGAAGGCGCAGTCGGACAGCGAACTCCTGCGCACGGCGGAGAACAACATTGTGCGCGACGTGCATATCGCCTGGTTGAATGTGAACAACGCGCTGGAGCAGCTTCGCACCACGGAGGAATTGGTCAGTAATGCCGCCGAGGCTTACGATCTGGCCGAGGCGCGTTACAAAATCGGCAGCAGTTCCATCGTGGAATTAAGCCAAGCGCAATTAAGCCTGACTTCGGCGCAAATTGCCAACACCAACTCGCGTTACGACGTTCTCATCCAACAGGCCAATCTGGATTACCAGACTGGCGCGTTGCGTTGACATCTGAACTTTCACCGACTTGATTTTTACCTATCCTCTACCGCTATGAATGAGACCCAAAGTTCTTCAACTGATCCTCGCATTTATATGGCTGCTGAACGCACCTTCCTTGCTTGGATTAGAACTGGCATCGCGTTCATGGGATTCGGTTTTGTTGTTGCCCGCTTCGGCCTGTTTTTGCGCGAGATTGCTCAAAGCAATAACATGACAGTTGCCCAGCATGGCAACGGCTTTTCACTTCCCGTCGGCGTTGCGCTTATTGTGGCTGGCATAATAGTTAACCTCATCGCCGCCATCCGGCATCATCGTTACATTAAAGCGCTTGACCGGGGCCAGTTCAGACAGGCATACGGGCTGATTTTCATATTTTTAATCGCGGGATTTCTCGCAATCATCGGTCTAGCTGTGGCCGTTTACCTGGCCGTGTTTATCTGACTGCGTTTTTGAACGCGAGTGGTGGCAAAGTTTCAGCGAGTTCTAGCCAGTGGTGGCGAACTGTTTTGGCAATCGCCCCGTTACTGACATTTCTGCTGACAGTGGCCGTCCATCTTTTCAAGAAACCCTGTATTTACAATGGTTTTAACAACTTGAACACTGATGGACACAGGTGGACACAGATGAAACACAGATTTTGAATTGGAATAATCGCCGGTTAACGGTGTCTTCGATTATGAAATCACATCGATTTTATCCACGTTAATCCGTGTCCATCCGTGTTCAAGTTGTTAAAACCGTTGTAAATACAGGGTTTCTTGACCGGATGGACGGCCACTGTCAGCGGATTTGTCAGTAAAGCGGCGAGTCATAAAACTATTCGCCACAACTGTTCAAAACTTGCTGAAACTTTGCCACCACTCGCGTTCAAAAACGCAGTCGGTTACAGACTGTTTTCTCGTTCAGACAAACACATCATGAAAACGAGATTCAACCTGTTCCGGCGCGCGGGCGTATTCTACACCGAAGACACCGCCACCGGCAAGCAAACCAGTTTGCGAACCAGAGTCGAAACCGAGGCCAAGAGCCTGCTCAACGCCCGCAACGAGGCGCAACGCCAGCCGGTGCTAAATTTGCACCTTGCCCGCGCCTATCTCACGGCCAGCGACCCCGCGTTTGTGGAACGCACCTGGCAGACCGTCATGGATCAGTTGCAAGCGCGTGGCAAGGACAGCAGCCGCGAGCGTTACGCCAGCGTGTTCAAGTCGCCGTCCTTTAACGGACTGCGAAACAAAAAATTGCTGGAAACCACCGCCGATGATTTTTTTGCGGTGTTCAAGGAAAGCAAGGTGTCCATCACCTATTTTTTGAAACAGTTGCATAACTTCGCCTTGAGCTTGGGCTGGATTGCGCTCCCGGTGGTTGCGCCCTACCTGTGGCCGAAATACGAACCCAAGGCGCGGCGCGGCATCACGCCGGACGAACAGGAGAGCGTCCTTGCCATCGAAAAGAAAGCCGAGTGGAAACTGTATCTGGAATTGCTTTGGGAAACGGGCGCGGCGCAGAGCGACGCCGCCGCCATGACCGCCGAGCACATTGACTGGCAGAGCCGGACAATCACCTATTTTCGGATGAAAACCGGCTCGCGGGCGCAGTTCACGATCAGCAAGGCACTGGAAAAAGTCTTGCAGCAGTTGCCGACCACCGGCGCTTTGTTCCCGAAACTCTCGACATTTTCGCAAAGCGACCGGGCCAGCCGGTTTCGCCGCCGCTGCAAACGGGCGGGCGTGTCGGGCGTGACGTTGCACAGCTACCGCTATGCGTGGGCGGAACGGGCGAAAGTTGTCGGGATGCCGGAACGGTTCGCACAGGCCGCGCTTGGACACAACAGCAAGGCCATCCATCGCGCCTACGCGAAGCAGGCCCAAATCATCGTGCCGTCATTGGAAGAATACGAAACGAGGGCGGCGGCGGGACTGCAAACGGCGAAGGCAAATTAACGGGAAGCCAAAGGAGCGAATGAAACATGACCATTCTGCGACGAGTTCGCAGAATGGTTTTTTTGCGGGTGTCATTCGCGGTCAATATCGAAATCTTTGCGATTGCGATAGGCGCGGTCAGGATCATCCGGGAACAGGTTCTTAAATGGCTCGCCCTGCCGCACCATGAATGGCTTGTCTCCGTAAATCTCAAACAAATGACGCCAGTTCGTTTTTGGCATTTCGCCGCCTGAATCTGGCGACGGCTGCGCGGATTTATCTTTCATTGAGACTCAGGGAAGCAAGACCGTTGCGCGTGCCATTGGCAGAATGGTTTTTGGGGCGGGCGTTTTGGTGCTGCCAGTGCTGGCTGATGGTGTTGGTGACTTTGACGAGCCAGGCACGGTCTTTGGCAGTTTCCAAAACGTCGGCAGTCGCAAAAAACTTTGTGCTGTTTTGTGCGGGATTGCCGAGCGGCTTGAGCAGCCGCGCCGAAATCAGCGCGGGAATGTCATGCGCTTGGCAGTTGAGCACCCAGCCCGCTTGCTCCCCCGTGAGGCGGGCGGGCAATTGACCGAGCAGCGACAGAAACCGATGTTGATCTTCTTTCATACGCAACACCAGTCGCCCCCGCGCCCAAAACCGAACAGACGAAAACAATTGCCATGCAGCAACGCCAGACTTTAGCCTTTGGGCAGACGATGGACGACCTCATCAAACTGGTGAAGACCTACCGGCTGACGGCGGGACTGGCCGAGCGCATCCGGCTGGCGGAGGAAATTTTCCGTCTGATAGGCCCGGACTTGCATCTTTTTGTGTTCAGCACCGTTCCCCATCACGCCGCCCAAGATGTCTATCAGGAGGTTTTGAAAGCCGTTGCCACCGGCCTAAAGAAGTTTCAAGGGGACACGGCAAAGGAATTTTGGGCGTGGTGTTACCGCATTGCGCGGAACAAATTAAACGACCACTACCGCAGCAAAGCCGC